>OQWI01000793.1_pt1 | contig 14319 bp, 10 predicted proteins | sample 1691551 | NCBI WGS metagenome assembly OQWI01 (sample SAMN03418259, study PRJEB22391) | human gut metagenome | biome: human-gut; feature: organic feature; material: feces | host: Homo sapiens | place: Tanzania | collected 2013-01
TGGCTCAAAGCGATGAGATTTATAACTGATATGAAATATAAAATAATAGGATTTACATGCTGCTTTGTGGTTATCCTGACTGCTGTTTTTGCGCCACTGCCTTATCGGGACTATCGAAAAACAGATAGAATTCATCAGCATGAACAGGAAATTCCCCAGGAACCATGTACGGATCCTAAGGATGGTGGTCTGTGTACATATCTTCCGATTGTCAAAATTGATACAGATGGGGTGGTAATCCCAGGAAGACCCATTAAGGATGATGGAAACAACCGCATTTATACACGTGCTGCTGATGGGGAAACTACAATTGCTGCTCAGATGGATGTAATCGGAAATGACAGCAAAGAGTACCATCATGCAAATGAAACGGCAGATGTATCTTCTGCAATCCGCATACGAGTGAGAGGTAATTCCTCAAGAGAGTTTGATAAGCCAAGCTATGCCATCAGACTTGTAGATAAAAAAGGGGAAAACAATCCGCTTTCCATTATGGGAATGGATGCGCACCATGAATGGGTATTATACGGTCCCTGGCTTGATAAAACAGCCATACGAAATTATATGTTTTACAATCTTGCCGGAGAAATGATGTCTTATGCGCCAAATGTAAGATTCTGCGAAGTAATCCTTAATGGTGAATATGAAGGTCTATATGTAATGACTGAAACGATAACCGGTGGAAAAGATGGCGCTAGGCTGGGACTTCATGTAAATGCCAAGCACAGCACATTTTCCGGATATCTGCTTCGCCTGGATCATCAGCATGCGGACGAAGAAGCTTTAAACAGCTTTACAACGTATACCTACAAAACCCCTCTCCAGCTGCAGATAGAATATCCCGGAAGCAGGAACAGGGATGCCAGACTGACAGAAGAAATCCGGCAGGATTTTTCAAATTTTGAAAAAACTCTGTATTCATATGATTATGACAGGGAAAAATATGGCTACACTTCTATGATAGATGTAGACAGCTTTGTAGATTACTTTATAATCAATGAGCTTTCCAGTAATGCAGATGCCGGAAACTATTCCACTTATATTTATAAGGGAACAGATAATCTGTATCATATGTGTGTATGGGATTTTAATAATGCCTGCAATAACTATTTCGAGGAGGAACTTCCTTATACAGGATTTTTCCTGAACAATCGATTATGGTTTGAAATGCTTATCAAAGATGAGGATTTTACTGAACGCATCATCCAGCGATATCATTCCTTGCGAAAAGGTCTGTTAAGTGAGGAATCACTTGATCGTTATATCGATGAAACCCTTGATTTTATCGAACCAGCTCTTGCAAGAAACGATGTACGATGGGGAAGTGTGGAACAGCAGGCAAAGGGACTTCTGGTTCCGTTATCGAGAAATTTGGACAGCAGATCTGCCGCTGAAGGGCAGTTAAAAGGTTACCTGCGAAACAGAGGAGAATGGCTGGATGAAAACATTGAGACTTTGCGTCAGTATTCAGCGTCCTCCCGTGTAAAGCAGTATAATGAGGTTAATGATTAAAATATGAAACGATTTATTATCAGCATATCTGCCATCATTCTGTTTCTATTTATTGGATTTATAGTTGTGTTTTATGGCGGATTTTATATTGACTCAGACCGGGACAATCATATAAACACATTTGTCCGGACTGAGAATAAAGAGATACTTATAAAGGACAAAGATAAGTGGAAACCATTTGAAGTCAGGGGAATTGATATGGGAAGTGGTATTCCTGGTAAATGGTCTACAGATTATGCAATCACCAAAGAAACCTATCTGCACTGGTTTCAGCTGATCCAGAAAGCAGGAGCAAATACGCTAAGAGTCTATTCTGTCCAGAATCCGGCTTTTTATAAAGCGTTCTATGAATACAATTCCCAACATGAAAAACCGTTATATTTACTTCAGGGGATCTGGGTAAATGATTATATACAGAACTCCCGAGTGGATGCATATGACGACTCCTTTGCAGGAAAACTTCTGGATAATTGCCTGGTCACTGTAGATGTGATCCATGGAAAACGACTTATCATCAATAATGATGCAGATACAAGTGCAGGACTTTATTTACACGATGTCTCGAAATGGGTGCTGGGATATATTATCGGAAATGGATGGGAAGATACAACAGTTGCATATACAGATGAGAAATATCCGGATATGGAACCTTATAAAGGAACCTATCTTACTGCTTCAAAAGATGCTTCTGCCTTTGAATCCCTGCTTGCCAAAACAGGTGACAGGATGCTTCACTATGAATCAACAAGATATGATGAGCAGCGTCTGATTTCCTTTTCCAGTGGAAATGCAACAGATCCTTTTGATTATCCTAAAGAGATTGCAGAATATTTCCGAAAATGTGCTCGAATCGACACAGAACATATAACTGCAACTGATAAATATATATCAGGTCAGTTTGCCAGCTACAGTGCATCTCCGTATGATCAGGATTACCTTTCTTGTATGGAATACACAACATGGAACAGCTTGTCTGATAAAAAGATTGACTTCAGTGACTGTATCACTCCTGACGGAAAGCGGAATACTTATCGGGCATATTTAAGACTTTTAAACGAACATCATACAATGCCGGTTTTGGCTGTTGAATTTGGTGCAGCCACAGGACGAGGCGAGATTCAGAAGAATCAGGTGACCAGCAGAGGACTTGGATACTATTCTGAAAAAGAACAGGGAAAGATTCTGGTAGATTGTTATGAAGACATTATGGCTGCCGGACTTTCCGGAGGCTGTGTCTATTCCTGGCAGGATGAATGGTTCAAGCGTACCTGGAATACCATGTATGCTGTAGATTTAAGCCGTAATATTTACTGGGAAGATGCTCAGACAAATGACCAGCATTTTGGCTTGCTGGCATTTGACTGTGGGGAAAAAGAAAGTGTTAGTTACGTGGACGGAGATACTTCCGAATGGACGGATAAAGATATGGTGATCAAATATGAAGACGGCTCTTTCATCAGTGTGAAGTATGATGCCTCCGGTGTTTATTTATATCTCCATAAAAAGGACTTTGATCTAGAAAATGACACGCTGTATGTTCCGATTGATACGACCCCTAAAACAGGCAGTACTCGTATGGAAAATTGTACAGCAGAATTTGAAAGACCTGCAGATTTTGTACTGATCCTAAATGGAAAAGATAATACTCGTCTGTTGGTTCAGGATCGGTATAATCCCATTCATGCCAATTATGAGGAAGATATTACAGGAAAAGATCCTTATATTGATCCACCAGCCAGAAACAGCGCTGTATTCGAAAATATCAGCATGGTATTACGGGATGTTATTGGTCAGTATCAGGATGCTGCCACACCATTAAAAACCTTTGAAAGTGGAAAGTTGTATTATGGTAATGGAAATCCATCTGCATCTGCTTATGATTCCAGGGCAGATTTTATCTGTAACGGAGATGATGTGGAAATTAGAATCCCATGGCAACTGCTGAATTTTTCTGATCCGTCCCGAATGCAGATCCATGATGATTATTATGACGGAAATTATGGCATTGAAGCAGTGGGAATCAAAGAGATGTTTATAGGTTTTGGCGGAGAAGAAAATACAATCGAGATGGGAGGCCTTAAACTGAAAGGATGGGAGAATACAGTATCCTACCATGAAAGATTAAAAGAAGCATACCAGGTTCTGAAGACATACTGGACAAGAAAGGAATACGAATGATAGCACAGCTTGTGATTGTTTTTTATTTTATTGTCTGTGTGGGGATTATCATTTTTAACTGCTTTACAGAGATAATTTCAAGATATCGTTCCTGTGTTCTGAACAGGAGGGAACAACGATATTGCGAAGAATACAGACAGTTGTTTTTAGAAAATATAACGGAAAATAAAAAGCAGGAAAAAAGATTGGTTAAAGAGCTTCATTCAACCAGTAGACTTCTGACGTTTAGTGAAGCATTATCTAAAGTTGAAAACAGTTTGCCGGAACAATTCCAGCAGGGAATAGCATCTGTAAGTCGGCTGATGGAAGAACTGATACCGGTTTATAAAAAAAAATCGGATATGGAAAAGGCCTGCTTGGCTTATGTATTTGCCATATTTCATATGACGAAATTCCAGGCTAAGGAAATTGTTTTCCCTTTTCTTTTTGACCTGCTTGGAAATAAAAGTCTCTATTGCAGGGAGAATGCTTTGCGGGCATTATACAGTACAGAAGATATACACGCGGTTATGCAGGCATTGACATTTTTGGATGCAAATGAGCAGCTGCTTCCGCATAAAAAAATACTTACAGATGGACTTCTTTCCTTCAATAAAAAAGAAGAACTGATACCACTTCTTTGGAAAAAAATGAGTGAATTTCATCCAAGGATGCAGGTAACCTTGTTGGATTATATTCGATATGCATCGTCAAACTGGAAGGATGAAATGCTGTCTATGTTGGAAATAAGCCAGGATATGGAAATTCAAATCGCATGTGTCCGCTATTTTGGCAGATATCAGGATGAAAGAAGTGTTTCTTTTTTGCTTCACCACGCCGAAGAAGAAAAGGAAGGAATCTGGGAATTGCAGAATGCCTGTGTTTCTGCTCTTGCTATGTATCCCGGACCACAGACACTGGAAATCTTGAAAAAAGAGACTTCCAGTAAAAACTGGTATGTCCGTTATAATGCTGCAAAAAGCCTTGCAGTTTTGAATACAGATAGAGATGCATTAGCTGATATTTTACAGGGAAATGATCGCTACGCAAAAGAAATGTTAGAGTACCAGCTGGATGAAGTAAAAGCACAAAGGAGAGTGGGGTTATGACCGATGCATTTCGTTTTTTTCTGGAATGTATCAATCTGTTTTTTATTATATACCTGATTGGATATTCCAGCTTTTTGTTTTTGTCGGTTGTAGCAGGTGCAATTGAGCTGTACAGATCATACCGCCTTGAACAGATGCACAATAAACTGTGGCAAAGCTATTACATACCGGTTTCCATTCTTGTTCCGGCTTATAACGAAGAGGTTACAGTGAAGGATACAGTCACTTCACTTCTCAACCTGGATTATAAACTATATGAAATTATAGTAATAGATGATGGTTCTAAAGACAAAACATCTCAGGTTCTGATTGATGCATTTCATATGGAGCGAGTGGAACGCCCAATCCGTCATCTGATCCAATGCCAGCCTGAGGAAGAGATTTATGAATGCCCGAACCAGAAAGTGCCCATTACTTTGATCTGCAAGAAGAATGGCGGAAAAGCAGACAGCTTAAATGCCGGAATCAATGCAGCCAGGTATCCTTGGTTTATCTGTATGGATGCGGACTCTATTTTACAACATGATTCGCTGGAGAAAATCGTTCGGCCGGTTCTGGAGGACGAAAATGTAATAGCCGTTGGTGGAAGTGTCCGCCCAGCCAATGGTGTTGTCATAAAAAAAGGTCATGTGATAAAATACAGGCTGCCTAGGAATATAATAGCAAGAATGCAATCCCTGGAATATGATCGTTCTTTTCTGGCAGCACGTATCCTGTTGGATAAAATCAATGCAAACATGATTATATCCGGAGCTTTTGGATTATTTGAGAAAAAAACGGTGATTGCCGTAGGCGGATATGACAACAGTACAATGGGCGAGGATATGGAACTGGTAGTCAGGCTTCATGAATTCAGCCGCATGAATCGTAAGCCATATAAGATTGATTTTGCCCAGGATGCCATTTGCTGGTCGCAAACTCCGGAAAAATTAAGTGAATTGGGCAAGCAGCGGAAAAGATGGCAGAGAGGATTGTTCCAGTGTATGTGGGGACACCGTAAAATGCTGGCAAACCCACGGTACGGAGCTGTAGGACTTTTATCCTATCTTTATTTTCTGCTTTACGAATTATTGTCACCATTTATCGAATTTTTGGGTGTACTTACAATGGCTTTATCTGTGATGATGGATATGCTGAATGTGAAATTTATGCTGGTATTTCTTGCCTGCTATGCCCTGTATGGTATTTTACTCACATTAACTGCATATTTTTCAAGAATCTATACCATTGACCAGAAGCTTTCTTTTCGAGAACTGATCCTTGCTATTACTGCTTGTTTTTTTGAAACAACTTTTCTCCGCTTTTATCTGGAATTTGTCCGTGTGACTGCATTTGTGGGATACAAGAAGAACAAACTGAACTGGGATAAACTGGAAAGAAAGAAAATGAACAGAATATAGTTTTATTACTATGCCAATATATTAATAAGGGAACTGAACTTCAGCATGCTGTTGAACTGTTAGGGATTGATTTGATAATCCGATGCTGGAACTTGCTGGTATTGGGGTGTGTCTGAAAAATGGTGCACAGGATACAAAAGCATGTGCAGACTATATAACTGACTTTATAAATAATGAAGATGGCTTTGTAAAATTTGCAGAAAAGTTATTGTATGAAATCGGCTAACCAAATTCCTATTGGGTTTTAGTAAAATGATAAAGAGGATTGAGCAATGATAATTTGCCTAATCCTCTTTTCAGCTTATAACTATGTTTTAATGTTGTTTAAGATGATTTTTTGTATGTGCTCGTAATTTACTTGTATTGTTTTTAATCTCTTTTAGGCTTTTTGGTACTCCAGGTATCGGTGGTGCATCACGTGTTGCCCACAGGATTCTGTTTCTGACAAAATTAAAGTTGTTTATACCATGAGATTATGTCCTGAGAGTAGATGGTATTTTATTTTGTGATATAATTAGGAACAAATAATGAATTACTTTTTTGATTAGTAGGTGATAAGTGCATGAGCGATTATAGAGGATTATTGATTAAGAAACAACGAAAAGAGTTAGACATATCATTAGAAGCTTTATCACATGGGGTTTGTTCTCCTTCATATCTTTCTAAAATTGAAAATAATATCTTGGTCGCAAATGATGATATATACAATTTGTTGTTTAAAAAATTAGGGATTTCTACGATGGATACAATTAAAGAAGAAAAAATTAAACAGATGTTGGATCTTTTCTTTAAATACTATATGTCATCGGATTCAAAAATATTTAAGGTAATGGATGAATTGTTGGAATATAAAGATGAGGTTGTGTCATCCTGTTTATTTGTTCAATATCAATTGTTTTTACTGTATGCTTCCGAAATGAATTCTCAAATCAATATATCACTTGCTGAAGTGGAAGCGTATTATTCATACATGGATGATTCGCAAAGAGAATATTTTAATTTGTTTAGATTATCTTCTGGAAATATGGAACTATCTGATAATGAGGAATGGATATTTATACGAAGGTTGAAGGCCAAAGCCAATCTATATGCGTATCAAAAAAATACTTTTGCGGCATACGATCTGTACAAAACATGTTTAAATTATGCGATTGAATTAGGAAATAAAAAATTGATTGCTGAAATCCTTTGCTCATTAGGATGGCTTTGTCTTGATATAGATTTAAATCAAGCTGAAAAATATTATACAAGTGCCGCTCAGTATGACTCACAATATAAAATGTTGGCTTTTTTTAATCTAGGAGCAACTATGATACAGCATAAGGATTGTATGGAAAAGGGTAATCAATATTTAAAGAAAGGATTAAAATCATGTACGGATGACTTTTTTGCAGTCAAATATAAAGAAGTTTTATTTGTATATGAGATTCTAAAAGAAAATGTTGGAGATGCGAAAAAATTAATCAAAGAATTAGATGATTCTAAGTATATTGATGTTTTCTCTATGATGCTAAATGAGGATTATCAATTGAATGTAGACTATCAGAATCGGTTAAAAAAATTAAAAAATGATTCTTCTTTATTTAAGTTCCTATTCATTAAAAATTGTGAATACTTGCATAAATATAAAGAGATTTGTGTCGCAAATAATTTTATTTAATATTTGTTTTGTGCAAGATCACACGATAAACTGAACTTAATATAGACAAGAAACTCATTTATTTCTCAATGACAGTTTCTTGTCTTTTTTTTGTCTTGAAAAATAATAACTCTAAGGAAAAGGGGTTATTTATGTTTAAACTTGTTCAGAATCATAAAGGATTATATTTTATTTCGCTTATTCTCATTGTTTCATATTCAGTAGTGGATCTATTGAAATCAATCTTGATGAGCTATATATTTGATGATCATCTTCTGGATTCAATTTCAAACCTTATAGTAATCGTATTGGTATTTTTAGGTGCCTATTTAATTGTTTCCTCTTTGCAACAATATGTAGTAGAGGTGTTGAAGAATAAAATACGTTATAGTCTTAATCAAAATTTGTATCAATCGTATGCTTCCAGGAATATAGAATCATTTCAAAAAAAGGATAGCAGTGAAATATTGAATGAATTTAATAATGAAGTGAATGTGGTAATTGATAATTATGTTTCTTCAAAATTAAATGTGTTCTCATTAACTATTTCATTGATACTGGGAAGTCTATATATCGCAAATTTAAGTGTAGAAATATTAATATTTTTGCTCTTTTGTGCTTTTATAACGATTTTTATAAATAGTATTTTTAAGAATCGTTTAAAGAAGAATCAAATGAATTATTTGGATTCAATGAAGCAATGGCTTTGTTCGATTAAAAATTTGTGTTGCTGTTTTAATGATATAAAGATTTTAAATTTGGAAAAAGTATTTTGTGATGGTCTGGACATTGAGAATAAGAATATAGAGCAAAGTACTCTAAAAAATAATGGATTTATAAAAATACTTACTTCTATAAATTCTTTTATTTCTCAAGCCATGTTTTTTTTGACATTGCTCTTTGGAATTGTGTTAATAAATTATAATCGATTGACAGTGGGACAATTATTAGGAATTGCACAAGCTAGTAATATGGTGATCATGCCAATCGTTAATTATGCAAATCTTCGAAACATGATTCAATCTTCTAAACCGGTTCTACAAAGACTGTTGGATAATTCAATATGCCATGAAGAGAATGAGCCTATTATTTTTGATGAACAAATTCATGACATTAAGATTAAGCATTTAAGTTATTCTTATGGTGCTCGTCTAATATTAGATTTAAATAATTTGGTAATAGATCAGGGAAAAAAGTATTTAGTCATTGGAAAAAGTGGAGATGGTAAGAGTACATTTTTAGATATTTTAACAAAGCAGAAGAAAGCAGATGGCATTTATGTGAACAATAAGGATTTGAAGGATGTTCAATTTAGCACATATGCCGATAAGTTTTCTTATGTGAATCAAGACAATGACTTATTACCATTTTCCTTTGAACAAAATATTACTTTAGGAAGGAAAATGAGTAAATATTCCTTGAAAGATTTAGTAACTATATTTAATTTAGAATCAATATTTGATAAGGAAAGAGACAATCTTGATTTTGAACATTTGAATTTAAGTGGTGGAGAGAAGCAACGTATTTGTTTGGCAAGAGCTATATATAGAAATAAAAAGTGGCTTTTCTTGGATGAGGCTTTTTCTGCAATCGATAAAACAAATTCAGATCGAATCCATCAATTCATTTTATCCAATCCAGATCTTACAGTACTATCTATTGAACATAAAGTAACAAAAGAAACAGTTTCTTTATATGATAAAGTCTTATTGTTTGAAAACAAAAAGATTGTATCTATGGATGTGGAAGAATACTTAAATAGTATTTTTTGATAAACAAAATACACAATAAAAACTCCATCGCAAAAGACTGAATGGATCGGGATACCGAATGATTCAGAAAGATGGAGTGGATATTGAAATGTTACCGTACGACCGGAAATGAACCGGGCACGTCATTTAGACGTGTGACTTTCCTTTGGAAAGTCTTTTCTTGCATGATTCTAAACTTGTATTATTGGATGAGCCTACAAGTAATTTGGATAGCTTGAATGAAGGGGTTATCTTAAAATCAATCTATGAAGAAAGAAAAGGAAAAACAATTATATTTGTATCACACCGTGAATCAACTCTTGCACATTGCGATCGTGTTATTCATATGGAATCGAATAGGGTTAGTTAATGGATAAGCGAGAAAAAGAAATGCGTACAGTGTACGAAATGATACACTTGTATTGTAGAAAAATTCATAGAGAAAAAGAATTGTGTCCTGAGTGCTTAGGATTATATGAATATGCAAAGATGCGTATAAAAAAATGTCCGTTCATAGAAACAAAGACGTTTTGTTCGCAATGCAAGGTGCATTGTTACAAGAAGGATAAAAGGGAACAGATTCGCAAAGTGATGCGCTTTTCGGGCCCTAGAATGTTAGTATATCATCCTGTCATGGCAATTTGTCATTTGTATTATCAAATTAAAGATAAATAGTGTTGGGTCATAGTGGATATGGCCCTTTTCTTATGAAAAAAAGGGATGAATCGAATCATCCCTAAACAAAGTAAATATGATTATTTTTTAACTACAACAGCACCATCTTTAATGACTTTATCAATTTTTCGAACGTTTGAAATTGCATCCAATGGATTTTCTTTTAAACAAACTAAATCTGCATTTTTACCAACTTCAAGTGTTCCATAATCATCTAAAACACCTAAGCAGTCTGCTGAATTGTGTGTCGCAATTTTTAAAATATCCATACGATCCACACCGTATTTTTCCATTAATTCAAATTCATAGGCTGTGTTGTTGTGGTAGTTGAATGGAGTTCCACCATCTGTACCCAAAGCAATTTTAACGCCTTGTGCATAAGCTTTTTTAAAGCTTTCAACATGAGCATCTTTAACATAAATAGCTTTTTTGACCATGTAATCGGCAATACCAGCTTCTACACCTTTTTCAACGATGCATTGAGGGGCAACTAATGTAGGAACCAAATATGTACTGTGTTCTTTCATGTAATCAATGCATTCTTGATCTAAGAAAATTCCATGTTCAATGGAATCAATGCCGGCATATAATGCATTTTTGATACCTTGCGTTCCTTGTGCGTGAGTAGCCGTTTTTCTTCCTGCTTTATGAGCCTCTTCAATAATGGCTGCCATTTCTTCTTGTGTCAATTGAGCACTTCCAGGTTCTACACCTTTTGTCATAACGCCACCTGTTGCCATAACTTTAATTAAATCGACGCCTTTTTTAAGTAGAGTTCTAGCCGCTTTTCTACATTCATCGACACCATCGGCTTCAATACCACCTTGCCAGCCATGGCCTCCTGTCATACAGATGCAACGTCCAGCACATAACATGTGTGGTCCTTTAACAAGGCCTGCATCTACACAATCACGAATATCCATATCGTAATCGTTTTCGGTTCCTACAACACGAATAAAAGTAACGCCACTATTGATATAATCCTCTAAGTGTTTTTGTGTATAGAATGTTTTTTCAATAAAAGAAAATTCTTTATCCGTTCCAAAACCAACAGGTTCCATAATATGAACGTGACAATTAAAAAAGCCTGGCGTTACAACATTTGCCTCGACTACATCTTCATTGATTGTATGATAAGGTTCAATGGCTGTGATTTTTCCGTCTTCACAAGTGATCAATTGATCAAATTTAGGTGCATCGCTCACACCATCTATCATTGTTTTAGCGTGTACAAAAATTTTACTCATAAAAATACTCCTTTTCTCAATTTACATAGTATTATGCTCTAAACAAACAATAAATGCAAGTGCTTTCTGAAAATAAAATAATCAACTTACATATTAAAAAACACTTTATATAAAGCGTGGTATTAACTAATACTAACAACAAATGAAAACATTTATAAAATACATGAAATAACATGAAAATGATGCATAATGGATCGTACACAAATGTTTGGAGGGAAAAGTTGTTGATGATAATGACTTAGGTGATTGGGATGCAAGATGGGTAGGATTATCTTATGGTAGTCCTGAAGATACGGGTATGAATTATTTACTAAAATCAAAAGCTATTGACAACTTCCCACGTTTAAATGATTCTCAATTGGATGCATATCTAGATGCAGGAACTTATACTTCTGATTCAGAAACAAGTGCACAAGCATTTAAACAGGCAATGATCGTTCAAGCTGATCTTTGTGGATTTATTCCAACGGATGGTGTAAAAGTATATGGATTACGAAATAAAAAAGTAAAAGGAATGCATACGACATCGACATATAGATGGTTTAATTCAATGGATACAGTGAAAATTAAATAAGTATATAGGTCAGAATTAAATTTTCTGGCCTTTTTTAAGTAAGTTAAAAAAAAACATGTATTTGAATTAAAAATAACGCTGAAAAATATGCAAAAATATAAAAAATATCCTCTAAAAATATGCACAAAGGTAAAATATATCCTTTAAAAATATGCAAAAATGATATAATGGGGCTAGGAGGTATCTATGTTAAGAAGAAAGTTTTATGATACATTGTTGAACTGGTCAAAAGAAAAAAATCAAGAGTGTTTATTGGTTCGTGGTGCAAGGCAAATTGGTAAAACGTATATTATTGATTATTTTGGAAGGAAAAATTATAAGAGTTATATTTATTTAAATTTTATTGAGAATCCACAGTTAAAGACCATATTTGAAAATTCATTATCGGCTGAAGAAATATTTTCACGAATGACATTGGTGATGCCTCATATACGATTTATCGAAGGTAAAACATTAATTTTTTTAGATGAGATTCAAGAATGTCCGAATGCGCGTACGGCATTGAAATTTTTGGCGTTAGATAATAGATATGATGTAGTCGCAAGTGGATCCTTATTAGGTATCAGCTATAAAGAAGTAACGAGCATACCGGTAGGCTATGAGTTGTCAGTTACAATGTATGGTTTAGATTTTGAAGAATTCTTGTGGGCAAAAGGATATAATGAAAATTCATTAGCGATATTAAAAAAATATTATGATTCAAAAGAAAGAATTCCTGATGAAATACATAATCAATTCATGCGATTGATTCGAGAATATATCGTCGTAGGAGGAATGCCTGCTGTTGTGCAAACATATTTAGATTCAAACCATTTTGGACAAGTACAAAAAGTCCAGGAACAAATTATTTTAAGTTATATGGATGATATTTCGAAATATGCTTCATCCTCTGAAAAACCAAAGGTAAAGAATTGTTACATGTCTATTACGAAGCAACTCGCAAAGGAAAATAAAAAATTTCAGTTTTCTGTTGTGGAATCTAAGGCTACCGCAAGAAAATTTGAAAATAGTATTGAGTGGTTAAGAGATGCTGGGCTTGTATGGCTTTGCAAAAATGTATCTGCCTGTCGATTTCCTTTAGTTGGATATGAAAATGATAAATTCTTTAAGATGTATTTAACGGATTTAGGCTTGCTGGTCGCAATGTATGGTTTTGAAATGAAACAAGCCATATTAAATGATACTTTGATGGGTCCAGTAAAGGGTGGTATATATGAAAATCTAATAGCGGATATTTTAATGAAAAGTCATCATTCACTTCACTATTACCAAAATAAAAATCTAGAAATAGAATTTTTGATTGAACAAAACGCAAAAGTAATTCCAGTCGAAGTAAAGGCAGGAAATAATCGTTCGCAATCAATGGATCAATTGTTGAAGAATGAAGATATTCCTTATGGATATAAATTTGTGAACGGAAATTGTGGAATTAATGGTAAAAAAATAACTCTTCCCTTATACTTATCTATGTATGTAGATTAGGCTGAGGTAAAAAATGAGAGAAAATATTGAAAAGTATATTGAGTTAATTATAGGAAGTATCTTACTTTCGTTAGGGATTTATTTGTTCGTGACACCTAATGGAATCAACTTTGGAGGTGCCATTGGTATTGCACAGATTATTGAGTATTTTATTGTAAAGATGATACCGAGCCTTGACCATATGAATTTGGTGGGTATCATTAACTTTATGATCAATATTCCTTTGTTCATTATGGGCTTTAAAATTATGAATAAAGAGTTTTGTATCAAGACTGTCATTAGTTTAGTGGTGCAAACCATTACTCTATCTATTTTGCCAAAACAATCCTTTGTGATTATGCCAGACATGCTTTCAAATTGTATTTTTGGAGCTTTAATGTGTGGCATTGGAGTAGGACTTGCTTTACAGAGTAGTGGATGTTGTGGAGGTATGGATATTGCAGGTGTTTGTTTATCGAAGATAAAACCAGGCTTTTCAGTCGGTAAGCTATCGATTATTATTAATTCAATCTTATTTACAATTTGTGCCTTTATTTTTGATTTACAGACATCACTCTATTCTATTATTTTTGTGGCTATACTTTATTTTATTAGTGATCGTATCCATTATCAGAATATCAACATGACCGTATTGATTTTCACAAAGAAAGAAAATATGAAGAATGTGATTATGGAAAGAACCGGTCGTGGTGTAACGTATTGGATGGGTAAAGGTGCATATACAGATACAGAACAGTATATTTTATTTTGTGCTGTAAATAAGTATGAGATTC
>OQWI01000794.1_pt1 | contig 14302 bp, 17 predicted proteins | sample 1691551 | NCBI WGS metagenome assembly OQWI01 (sample SAMN03418259, study PRJEB22391) | human gut metagenome | biome: human-gut; feature: organic feature; material: feces | host: Homo sapiens | place: Tanzania | collected 2013-01
CCTACACCTCTCAGATGGTCCGTACCATTAAGTACTTCGCTGAGAACTGCTAATCACAGCTCTACGCTCAAAAGTGCTTGAGGTGTCGTGCTGAGTAACAGTTTGTGTTGACCTTTCTGGTACGAATATGCTGCGATTGGTACGACAACAGGATATTGAGTTCTACACCCTTCCTTTTGCGGGTTTCCGTAAGAGGAAGGGTGTTTTTGTTATGTTGCTGAAAGAAGCAAGAGATGGATTTTTGTTTGATTGTGAGTGTCGGCACTTGGCAAAAGGGTCAATTCGTAATTATCGAGCAGAAACGAAGTTCTTGATAGAATTTTTAGAGCTGAAACAGATAACAGAAGTTGAAGAGGTGAAAGCCCATCATATCAGGGACTTTATGAAACAGAAACAAGATTCAGGAAACACGGCATGTTATGTGAATGACATTCTAAAAGCCTGTAAAACATGGTTCAACTATCTGGTTGAAGAAGATTATATAGAAGAACGGCGAAACCCGGCAGCAAAGGTAAAGTATCTGAAACAGCCAAAAACCATTATTGAAACCTTCTCAACGCAAGAGGTGAAAGAACTGATTCACTATTATTCCGGGTGTGATTACTTGGAAGTAAGAAACAAAACCATCATAACTTTGCTCTTCGATACTGGGATGCGTTGCAATGAAATGATAATGATGGAACCAGAGGACATTAAGAAAGATTACATCGTGGTTAAGCATGGAAAGGGGAATAAAGAGCGAGTTGTGCCGAAGTCACCGATGTTATCCAAACAGTTGGTAAGGTATCTATATGTGAGAGAAAACTACTTTGAGGGAAAATCTAACAAGAAAAATCTCTTTTTGAGTAAAACCGGAAAGCCATTGACAGATGAAGCAGTTGCCCGAATGTTGAAGAAAGCGGCTCTTGAAGTTGGTGTTTCACCCGAAGTTCGTGTTAGTCCGCATACATGCCGACACACGTTTGCACAGATGCAGTTGAAGAACGGTTTGGATTTGTACAGTCTTTCCCGGTTAATGGGTCATGTGAATGTGATGATTACACAACGGTATCTTCTGGGAATCAAGGATAAGGACATTGTAGACAAGGGGAACCAGACAAGCCCATTGATGAATCTGTAAGAGCGAATGATGTTCAGATAGTGGTTTTGGAAATCATCAAGGAATAGTCAAGCAAAATTTTTGAAAAAATGCGATAAACCCCTTGACGTAAAGAAATAGATGTGGTAAAATGTAAATGGTGAAAAAGAATTATTGGCTTTTATGACTGTCTGTGGTAAACTATATCCACAAGGCAGAACGGCTATTTGAGTTATATGTTAAAATCCTCTGCCTTATTGTTAGGTAGGGGATTTTTTGTTTAATACAGATAGCCGCACTGAATTGAACTTTATTGCAATGAAGCGAAGAGTAAACATAATCTAACAAAAGAAAGGAATGGGCGTGTTATGAGTGAGTGAAAAGAACCGTGTTGAAATTCACGATTTCAAAGACTGGAAAGCAGGAGTGTATCTGATAGAAGCCGGGTGCGGACAGGGGAAGAACTACTTTGTGTTCAATGCGCTGTTCCCTTATGCTCATGAAAATGGAAAACGGATGTTGGTATTCTCAAACCGGGTAGCATTGAGAGAGCAGCAACAGGCACAGACGCAAGAAAAGGATATTAAGCTGATAACATATCAGAGCCTAGAACATGATGAGTACTTGGGGACGATGCAGGACACCAAAGATAAGGTAAGAGGGTTGATGCAGCAAGTTGGCGAGTACGATTACATTATTTTGGATGAAGCACACTACTTATATCAGGATGCACCGTTCAATAAGAACACCGAAACAATTATTGAACTGGTTGAAAAATACCGGACTTCAAAAATCATCGTGTTACTTTCTGCAACACCAGACCTATTAAAGAAGTATCTAAGGATAGATAAGCCGTATTTCTTTAAAGCAGATTACAGCTATATCAAAGAAGTACAGTATTACACAAAGCGTGATACACTCGATGAGATTATTAACAAGATTCCAGAAAATGAAAAGATTGTGGTGTTTGCAGATAGTAAGGACAGATTGAAGGAACTTCACAGCGAGTATCCAAACAGTGCGTATCTTGATGCAAACAACAAGAAAAGACGGAAGGTGTTTAATCAGATAGTAGAAAGAGAAAGGTTTGATTGTAGGATACTCTTTACTACAAGAGTTTCGGACAATGGCATAAATCTAACAGATAAAGACATTAAACACGTCATTATTGAAACGACAGATATTGTTGAGTTCATGCAGTGCTTGGGGAGAAAGCGTTCACAAGATGAGAATGATACAATCAATTTGTATTTCTTAGATGACATTGGCAGGATAAGCGGATTCTGTACGAAGTATAAAAAAGATGTAGAGATAGCAAAAGAGTACGAATTATTAAAAGATGCAGGACAGTTAGACGAGTTTAAGAAGAAGTATTTGAAAATAAGATTGCCTTGCTTTTTTGATAATGAACCGAAGATTATCTATCCAGCTTATTATAAGATTCTAAGTGATTGTGAGTTTTACGAAAGTATTGTAAGTAAAGGAACATCTTTTCATAAAGAGGTTGAAAACAGACTTGGGAGAAAGGCTGTTTGGTATGAAAGGAAAAAGAAGAATGAAGAACTGAGTTCATATCTTTCAAAAAATATTGGAAGAAAATATGAAAAATATGAAAGAGAGGAACTCGTAAAGATTATTGATTATAAAAAAGATGGACATTTTCAAAGAAAGATTGAAAAGTTGAATCATTATCTAACAAGAAATCAGATAGGATTTATTTTGAAATCAATTTTTGAGAATAGAAAAACATATTGGATAATTGAGAGTGCAAAAAATGAACGTACCTCTTATTAAGGGTGACGTATGATTTTTGCAAGAAAGGAAATAAAAATGAATGATTATCGTAAACAGTCGCCAGAAATCAAAACTACAATTTCTCATGATGATAAAACGGTGACGGTATATCTTTATCATGGTGAGCAAATAAAATGCGTTCCCGAATTTCCGAATTATCATATTACATCGGAAGGTAGGGTGTGGAGTTGGGATGCAAACAGGTTTTTGAATCCTAGTAAGTGCTATGTGGAATCTAAAAAAGAAGGATGGAATAAATGCTATTTGAAATATTATCTTGTTGATAAAAATGGGAAAACACAACAGATTTATGCGCAACGGCTTGTTTGGATGGTGTATGGTGATACATCCTTAGAAAAAGGAAGCCATATTCATCATATTAGCGGTGACAGTCTTGATAATCGGATTGAAAATTTAGTGCAACTGACACCAAAAGAACACAAAAAACAATTTGAAAGCCCATATCTGTTAATCACAAAAAGGCCAAACCGTGAATTAACTTTGAAGAATGGGCGGGAATGTTCAGAAGAACATTATGAAGCGGCCTATAGTAGAAGTGAGGCGGCTAAAATTCTTGGAGTGACAGAAAGCGAAGTTGATAAACTAGTAAAAGGGCTAGATAGGTCGGGAACAGGTAATCCTAACGGATGTGCACCAGATGGAAGATTTGTCATTAGATATGAAAATGTTTACCCGCCGTTTTCTGTTTTGGATTCATGGAAGAACGGTGAGCAATAACATAATAAGGGACGGCTGCAAAATAAGATGCAGCCGCCCCTTATGGTGTTATTCTTTGTTAGATTAGAGAATCAATCCTCTCTGATTTCCATGTTGTCCAAACCAAACTCAACACACAACTGAATCAATTCGTTTCGGCTATGGCCTGTTCTGTCTGTAATGGTATCCAAACGCTTTATCATGTCATCCGAAAGGCGCACTGATACAACGGAAGTTTTGCCTAGTGCAGCCCGCCGGGGACGAATGATTAACTTTTTATCTGTATTTTCCATGTTGCACCTCTTGCTTATTACAAGTGTATCCTCATAAAGCACAAAAATGTAGACTACAATGATAATTTATTTCTGTAATATGTATATATTTGTAGTTTAATTGTGTATAATAATGATAAGACAGCCACTTGCAATAAAGGAGATGCCAAAATGAGAAGAATTATTAAAACGGTATGTGCTACGGCCTTGTGTGTCGTTCTATTTACAGGATGCAGTCAACCAGCAGCTCAATCAGTTTCCACTGAAACGAGTACAGCAGAAGTTGAGCCTCTTAAAATCGAGTTCAAAGAAGCAGAAATCACAAAACGCACTGACACTAAATCTAATATTCCAGAGTACACAATAATATCTGATAGTAATGAAAAGTATGATGTCGTATGGACATCATCGGATGAATCTGTCGCAAAAGTGGAAGAGGGAATGCTGTGTACAGGTAAAGAAGGAAGTGCCCAAATTACAGCTACAATCGACGATGGCGTTAGTGCGTCCATTACAGTTAATGTTGAGCGTAAAACAAGAAAAGCATCATCTTACACTCATTCGAGCAAATCAGTTTCACAGGAATATCAGAATGCTTTAACTAAGGGATTACAATATGCGAATCAACTGCATATGTCAAAACAGGCAATCTACGACCAACTAACATCTTCCTATGGAGAAGGATTCCCAGCAGATGCCGCACGGTATGCTGTTGATAATATGACAGGTGTTGACTGGAACGCGAATGCCCTTGAAAAGGCAAAGCAGTACTATTATGATATGGCAATGTCAAAGAGTGCCGTGTATGACCAACTGACATCCGGTTACGGCGAACAGTTTACGGCATCACAGGCGCAGTATGCTATTGACCATCTTGATTGATGCAGTTGTAATCTTTCTTGTTAGATTAAACAAGTCCCGGCGGTTTGCCGGGGCTTTTTGCATCATGGTATGTTAGGCGATACTGCTTTATATATAAAGGAAGAACGCAAGAGCTATAACAAGAAGGGTAAAGTGTGTTCAAAAAGGTACGATTTTGGGAACAATCACATACTTGCTCAAAAGAACGGAAAAGCAGAAAGTACACTGTCCTTAAACATATATTACAATGATTTACGAATGTTCCTAAAATGTATTGACTTTTACGAACATGACAAATATAATAATAGACGAAGGGATGGTGTTACAGAATGGTGTACGGCTATGCAAGAGTAAGCACAAAAGAGCAAAACTTGGATAGACAGATAATTGATTTGAAAAAAGCCGGAGTTGATGAAAGATACATCTACTTTGACAAAGCAAGCGGAAAGAACTTCAACCGTAGAAGTTGGAACACACTTGTTGGAACTCTGGACACTGCACCTGTTCTTCGTGAGGGTGATTTGCTAGTTGTATCCTCTCTTGACCGTATGGGACGCAACTACACAGAGATACAAGAACAATGGCAGTACATCACGCATGAACTGAAAGCTGATATTCGTGTGATTGATATGCCGATGTTGGACACGAGCAAGAACACAGATAACCTTGACCGCCGATTCATTGCCGATTTGGTGTTGCAGATTCTAAGTTATACAGCCCAGAAGGAAAGAGAGAACATCCACAAGCGGCAAGAGATGGGGATTGCAGCAGCACAGAGCAAAGGTGTGAAGTTCGGCAGACCAAAGGCACAGTATCCGGCAGAGTGGAAAGTAACCTACAAGGCATGGAAAGACGGTCAGATTACAGCAACGGCAGCAATGGAGAAGATGGGAATAAAGCGGACAACTTTCTACAAGTTGGTGAAACGGTACGAACAAAAAGAAGATTGAAGGGCTGAATTTCCAAATTCTGAGAATCTTTTTTGTGAAAAGTGCCATACAGTCACTAACCAGACACACCGCAGAAAATAACTCAACGATATATCGTTTGATGGTTTAGAGGGATAAGATGACGTAAAACATAGAGAATCTCTAAGAATTGACGATTTGAAGAAAGATTTTCTTGTTAGATTAAAGATGGCTGATGTGGTGATAAAATCTTGATTTCATCGCTAATATGTTAAAATGAAAAATGTAGCATGGATAAATCAATCATTGCTTTGATAAAGAAATAAAGAAGGTGATAGAGAAAAATAAGAATAGTTCTCTACTATATCTAATGGTTTAGTACGACAACGGTTGATTCTGATACGACAACTGTTGAATGCCAAAAGTACGGAAATTCGTATAAATAGGGCAAAAACTTACGATGATACGACGACACCTATCAGGTTCAGGTCGTGTCTTGGTACGACAACGAGAACTCCTACACCTCTCAGATGGTCCGTACCATTAAGTACTTCGCTGAGAACTGCTAATCACAGCTCTACGCTCAAAAGTGCTTGAGGTGTCGTGCTGAGTAACAGTTTGTGTTGACCTTTCTGGTACGAATATGCTGCGATTGGTACGACAACAGGATATTGAGTTCTACACCCTTCCTTTTGCGGGTTTCCGTAAGAGGAAGGGTGTTTTTGTTATGTTGCTGAAAGAAGCAAGAGATGGATTTTTGTTTGATTGTGAGTGCAGACACCTGGCAAAAGGGTCAATTCGGAACTATCGGGCAGAAACGAAGTTCTTGATGGAATTTTTGGAATTAAAGCAGATAACGGAAGTTGAAGATGTAAAAGCCCATCATATCAGGGACTTCATGAAACAGAAACAAGATTCAGGGAATACGGCATGTTATGTGAATGACATCCTGAAAGCCTGTAAGACATGGTTCAACTATCTGGTCAATGAGGGCTATCCTCCACATGGAAAATGGAGGGCCATGAGCAAAATCTGGTGTTATTCCAACAGATTCAGCGCTTTTCTGCCCCTCATAGACACCGGATGGGAGAATATCCGGTTCATCTCCTGGCGCTTTCGGGTCAGGTCAGAGTGCACATAACGCTGTATGGTGATGTTGGCATTGGCGTGTCCCAACAACTCGCTGAGGGTCTTTACATCGCACCCTGCCTGCAAACAGGTCGTTGCAAAGGTGTGGCGCAGCGTATGCGGGCGCACTTGCCGGACAGTCGCCTGTTTCAGATATGCCTTGATGCTTTTCCGGTAGCAGCGGGATTCGGTGGGCTTAGACTCGTTGCCAGATAGAAGCCATGTAGAATTACTGGCGTTTCCGCGCAGCCTTTTCAGCATCATAAGCAGCTGTTTCGGGATGGGAATTTCCCGGCGGGAGGTGAGGGTTTTCGGCGGCTGGATGACCACCTTTGTATGGCCGTTTCCGCAGGAAATTCGGCAGACCGTTCGGCTGATTTTCAATGTGCCGAGTTTCAGGTCGAAGTTACCCCATTGCAGGCCGCAAATCTCGCCAATACGCAGACCCAATTCCAGCCCCAGCAATAAGCCGATTTTGCGAGGCGTGGGGTTCTCCTGTACATACTGATAAAGCCGCTGCTGTTCCGCCGGGGAGAGCAGCGCAGAAATTTTGTCGATCGCTTTCGGCAGCGCCACTTCCAGCTCCATCGGGCGAATCAGTCGTAAATGTGCAGCATACTTGCAGATACGGCGCAGCATCGAGAGACATTCTCGTGCAGAAGAGTTCCCCAGCGGCTTGTGTGCGGAATCTATCGGCGTGATGATCTGCTGCATGGTCTGTTCCAGAAAGCTTTCCTCAAGGGAGGCGACCGGCGCTTTGCTCAAAACAGGAAGAAGATACTTGTGCAGTGTGTACGAATAATGTGCATAGGTGGATTCTTTTACGGCATTTCGCTGGGAGTGCAGCCACACCTCGGCCAGTGCTTCAAAGGTCAGGTCGGTTCTTTTTAGATTGTAGAAGCCCGCCTCTGCTTTCTTCTGAATCAGCACCCGTTTTACCTCTGCGTAGGCCGTGCCATAGACGTAGCCCCACTGAATTTTGCCTTCCGATGTACGCGCTTGATGCCGGAGGCAACAGCGGGGGCACGACCGTGCGGAGACTCCATCATATCAACATTCATGTACTGGTGAGCCACAATGGAGCAGCCCACAGGGGAAACGGCGATGCAGTTACCCAGGTCGCCGCGCTCCTCCAGCACTTCCATAATCAAGCGATGAGCAATACCGTGCGTGCAGCCGGGGCAGTAGTGCAGCTCGGTCTCACGCATACCTTTTGTATATTCAAATACGGGCTTCAACTTACTTCACCTCCATAATCTTCTTGGTCCGGTCAACGATCTCCTGGGGATCCAGCAGCATACCACCGACGCGGTTGATGAGGCTGACGGGCAGCTTGCACTCCACGGCCAGCTTCACATCGTAGATCATCTGACCCTGGGACAGCTCCACAGAGATGATGTGCTTGGTGGTGTTGAAGTCGATCTCCTTAAAGGCATTCACGGGGAAGGGCCAGAGGGTCTTGGGACGGATCAGGCCGACCTTGATGCCCTCGTTTGCCAGCATCTCCATAGCCTCCATAGCGATACGAGAGGTGGAACCATAGGCCACAAACACGACCTCGGCGCCGGCAAGATTACGGGACTCCCAATCCTGCAGCTCGCGCTCGGCCTTTTCGTACTTGGGCCAGTATTCATTGATGTAGTTCTCCAGCAGCTCCTGCTTGAGCCACACGGAGTTGATGGCGTGACGGTCTCTCTTATTCTTATGGCCGGTCAGCGCATAGGGCTTAGCCACAGGGATCTCGTCCTCCGTGAGGGCAGCCTTGGGCTCGGGCATCACAACAGGCTCCATCATCTGGCCCAACATACCGTCGGCGGCGATGATGACGGGGTTTCTGTATTCATCAGCCAGGTCAAAGGCCTTGCCGATCATATCGATGGCTTCCTGGATGGAGTTAGGAGCCAGAACGATGGTGTGATAGTCGCCGTTGGAGCCGCCGCGGGTGACCTGGTTATAGTCGGCCTGGCCGGGCTGGATGGAACCGATGCCGGGGCCGCCGCGCATAACATTGATGATGACCACAGGCAGCTCCACGGAGCAAAGCAGACCGATGGACTCCTGCATCAGCGCAATACCGGGAGAAGAGGAGGTGATCAGCACACGACCGCCGGCAGCGGAGCATCATCAATGTCTAGGACAAGGTGGACTTCCACTTTGATACCCCTGCGCCGTAGGCCATGTTGATGGCGCCCAGCTCAGACTCAGCCTGGATGAAGGCGCCGCCGTTCTTCTTCAGCTCTCTGGACATATACTCGGGAACCTCGCTCTGCGGGGTGATGGGGTAACCGAAATAGTATCTGCAGCCGGCGTTGATAGCGGCGGCAGCGAAGGCTTCGTTACCCTTCATTAATTTCTTTTCTGCCATTTCTTTGTTACCCTCCTACTTATTCCTCAACATAGACATTGATGATGCCGTCCGGACACATCAATGCGCAGCTGGCACAAGCAATACACTTGTCAGGATCCGTTATGCTGATGGGATGATAGCCCTTTCTATTCACGGCCTCATCATCAAGCTTCAGGATCTTCATAGGACAAGCGTTCACGCACAGCTCGCAGCCCTTACAGCGGTCTGTTCTGAAAACCAGTTTTCCTTTTTTTGCCACTTGACTCACTTCCTTTTCTGTTTTCCGGTGGAAAAACCACTTCCACCCGATACATGTATTATAACGAAAAATGTTGCAATAGTCAACGGATTACGTCCGTTTACCATTGTTAAATTCTAGATTTCATCCATTTCATTAAAAATGTAGAGTAATTTTGTGCATATTTTTTTTGCGTTTATTTTGCTGAAAGTATAGAAAGAAACGGTTTCATTTTGTGAAACAATTTGTTGACTTTACGGGAAATAATTGGTATAATGAAGCGGCATAGGAGGTGTGTCGAATGAGTTCATTTGGTTACCATGTGGGCCAGCGCATAAAAAAATACAGAAAAAGCCGCGGATACACCATTGAGAAGTTCTCCGCCATGATCGGCAAGAGCAAGGCCACCGTGTCAAAATACGAAAACGGGACCATTACCATTGATATTGAGACCCTGTACGATATTGCACAGAAGCTGGATATTGATCTCAAGTGCTTCATTGACTATCACCCCCCGGTGATGCACTCGGAGCCGGTTCTGCCGAAGAATTATTACTTTAATCAGCCCAGGGCCTATATGTATTACTACGATGGACGCGTGCGGCAGATCGTCCGCTCTCTGCTGTGCTTCTCCCCTTCTACGGCAGGAGAGTCGGTGGATGTGATGCTCTATGTGGGCGTAGAGGATTTCTCTAATCCTGACCGCTGCCAGCACCTGTTTACCGGTGAAATGAAGGCCTACGACACCATTACCCACATGGTGCTCAACAACCAGATCAACGAGGCGGAAAAAATGTACATCTGTATGCTCAACCCCATGCAGACTCGGACGCCCGCCATCGGACTCCTCTCCGGCATCGGCAGCAGCCCCTTCTTCGCGCCCATTGCCGTGAAAACCCTGATCTCCAAGGAGCCTCTGGAGGAAAGCGATCGCCTGCTCAATACCATTAAACTGGATAAGGACGACTACCATCTGCTGAAATACTATAATATGATGGTAGTCAACCGTCCCGCAGCCCTGTTTTTAGAGTGAGGGCAGGGTACATATATCGTAAAAAATGCCGGATCACACGATCCGGCATTTTTCAGCTCATTTTAAGTATTTCCCGCTTCAGACGCAGGATAATCCGCTTTTCAAGGCGGGAAATGTAGGACTGGGAGATGCCCATTCGGTCAGCCACCTCCTTTTGGGTCATTTCCTTTTTCCCTCCCAGGCCGAAGCGCAGGGTTATGATATCCTGCTCCCGGGAGGAAAGCTTACCCACCGCATCCCGGAGCAGCTTACGGTCCACATCCGCCTCAATGGGACGCATCACCGTGTCACCATCCGTGCCCAGAACATCGCTGAGAAGCAGCTCCTTGCCGTCCCAGTCTGTGCTCAATGGCTCATCGAAGCTCACCTCTGTCCGCTGGGCGGCATTTTTGCGCAGATACATGAGGATTTCATTTTCGATGCACCGGGAAGCGTAGGTGGCCAGCTTGATATTTTTATCCGCTCGGAAGGTGTTGATAGCCTTAATAAGACCGATGGTTCCGATGGAGATGAGGTCCTCCATATTGATCCCTGTATTTTCAAAGCGTCGGGCCAAATATACAACCAATCGAAGATTGTGCTCAATAAGAGTCTGGCGCACGGCGAAGTCTCCCCGACCCATCCGGGCGATAAGCTCCGCCTCCCTTTCCCGGCTCAAAGGCTGCGGCAGCGTATCGCTGCCGCCTATGTACATGACCTTATCCGGCCTGGCCAGACGCAGAAGACTGCACCAGATCCGCAGTATCAGCTTCTTCAGTGTTCTCCCCCCTTTCCATGGCGCCGCCCCACAGGGCACAGTAGCCTCCGCCGTCGCTTACAGGTCCCGGCGAAAGGGCAATGAGTGTTCGGGGCATCCGCCTGCGGTGCAGAGCTATATAGTCACTGCGCACAGCCAAAAGCAGCCCCGACTCCGTTCCCACGCTGCGAAAGGGCAGCAGGGTAAAATGGAGCCGGCTCCCTCCGTCATAAAGTCTCGCCATGGCCGCCTCCGGAGCAGAATTCTCCCGCAAAATAGCGGCATCCCGCTCCGGCAGCAGCTCCAGCACCGCCGCCTGTTCCGCCACCAACACCGGCCGCCCATTTACCGGGTCGCGCAGGGTGTTGCCCGTATCGTGCAGGGCGGTGAGTTTGCGCACATGGCCGCCTATGGCTACCTGAACTGTCATCAATTCCCCTCCTCCATGTCTTGCTCCCTGCCGAAACAGCAGGTGCAGCGCCGCACTCAGCGCCACCGTGCCGCCCAACAACAGCCTCCAGTCGATCTCGGCCCGATAGATCCGCCCCAGCAGCAGACCCGGCGCACCTACACAAAAGCCCACAGCCAGGATTATACCAGCCAGTGCCCCGGAGAGGAGGAAAAACAGACCTATCAGTCTCCAGCAGCTGCGCTCCGGTGCAAACGCCGCCAGTGCCATGGCTGCACCGGAGACCACCTTGCCTACAGGATGTGCCAGCCAGCCAAGTCCCGGCAAAAACACAACCGCCGCGTACAGACCGCCCCCGGCGGCACACAACAGCAGCCGCAACCGCCGCAGCGGAATACCCGCCAGCCGCGCCGCTGCCAGCAGGAGCAGATAGTCCACCGCCAGGTTCAGCAAAAACACACGGTCGATATAAATGCGCAACAGCCTCCCCCCTCTCCGCTATGATTATATCCCCACGGAGATGAGAATCCCGTCATATCCGGGCGCAAAAAAATGTACCCCGCCAAAAAGATGGGGTACATTTTTCGATACTTATTTGTGCTGAAAGCTTAGAATGCCTTGCCGTCGCAGCCCAGCACATCCACGATCTTATGGGCCACCATGTCATGGATGGCCTGACGGGCGGGCTTCAGATACTGACGGGGATCGAAGTGATCCGGATGCTCAGCCAGATACTCGCGGATAGATGCAGTCATAGCCAGACGCAGGTCGGAGTCAATGTTGATCTTGCAGACGGCCATGGAGGCAGCCTTCCGGAGCTGATCCTCGGGTACGCCGATGGCACCGGGCATATTGCCGCCGAACCTGTTGATTTTCTCCACGAATTCCTGGGGCACGGAGGAGGAGCCGTGCAGCACGATGGGAAAGCCCGGCAGCTTCTTCTCCACCTCCTCCAGCACATCAAAGCGCAGCTGGGGCTTGGTACCGGGCTTGAACTTATAAGCGCCGTGGCTGGTGCCGATGGCGATGGCCAGGGAGTCACAGCCGGTACGGGAAACAAATTCTTCCACTTCCTCAGGATGGGTGTAGCTTTCCTTGCCGTGCTCAACAGCCACTTCGTCTTCCACGCCGGCCAGGGTACCCAGCTCAGCCTCGACGACGACGCCGTGGTCATGGGCATACTCAACGACCTTCTTGGTCAGAGCGATGTTCTCCTCAAAGGACTTGGAAGAGGCGTCGATCATAACGGAGGTAAAGCCACCGTCAACGCAGCTCTTGCACAGCTCAAAGCTGTCGCCATGGTCCAGATGCAGTGCGATGGGAATTTCGGGGTTTTCAATAACGGCAGCCTCAACCAGCTTCACCAGATAGGTGTGGTTGGCATAGGCGCGGGCGCCCTTGGAAACCTGCAGGATGACGGGAGACTTCAGCTCGCCGGCAGCCTCAGTGATGCCCTGAACGATCTCCATGTTGTTGACGTTGAAAGCACCGATGGCGTAGCCGCCGTCGTAGGCTTTCTTGAACATTTCGGTTGTTGTTACGAGAGCCATTGGAATCAATCCTTTCATATATAGAGAGCTGACGCTCTCCTGTATTCCAGTAGACATTATAGCACATTCTGGGAATAATTCAATCATTATATTTGTCAAATGGAAGTATTTATGCTATACCATCGCCAGTGCGGGTTTTTGATGACGCATTTCCGTCAGAATCCACAAAGGAATATATTCTTTTTTATATAGAGGTATTAAAAATATTTGAAAATGGGATGTATCCGCGGCACGCCGTTTTTCCGGAACCGGATTCCGTTTCAAGAGACACAAACCGGGTCAATTTGTTCAATGCAGTACTATGCATGCTGCATAGTACTGTTTCCGAAAGTAAACATCCGGAGCAGCAAAAGGCCGCCGGGCGAACACGCCCGGCGGTCAAATCATACCTTGTTCAATCTGATGACCGTATCGGTGATTCTGGATGCCAGGAAGTCGCCCAACGACTCCACATCCTGCGCCATACCGGTCATAAACCAGGTTGCGACAGTACCGACAACGCCGCTGATGGCATAAACCGTCAGGTTGTCGTAGTCATAGGTCTGCTGAAGTGTCTGGAACTCAGGGTAAGTCTCCTTCGCCAGCGCAATGGCCCGTTCCCGGATTTTATCAAAGATATCTTCCCGGAAACTCTTGGAGGACAGAGCCATGAACAGATCTCTATGCTCCTTAATATAGTTCAACTGTTCCGCAATTTCTCTGCGGTCCGCCGCACCATTGGTCAGCTTTACCGGCCACTTCACACCGGAAAGGATCTTGTTTTCCACTTCCTCTTTCAACTGAGAAATGCTCTTGTAATTCCGGTAGAACGTGGATCGATTGATTCCGGCGTGCTCACAGAGCTTCGCGGGAGAGACATCCTCAAAGTCCCCCTCCAGAAGCAGCCCAACAAGCGCTGCCGATAACTTTTGTTTTGTTTTACGAACGCGTGCATCCTCTGCCATATGACCGCTCCTCGTTTTCTTGAAAATTGAGTATCTGCATTATAGCATATATTTCAAAAAAATCAACCATTTGACAAAACTTTTTTATTTCATATTTTTGTAATAAATATTCAAAACATGTAAAGTTTTCATCTTTGTAAAGCCGCGTCCACTTCCGCAAGAAAAGGATTGAAACCCATCGAAAAAGGGGGTATAATTTAAGAAAAATAACACTACAAGGTGGTCTGTTTATGGAAGACAATCCTTTCTCCGGCTCCCGGCAGGAACGGGAACTTCGAACCTACGCT
>OQWI01000804.1_pt1 | contig 14180 bp, 13 predicted proteins | sample 1691551 | NCBI WGS metagenome assembly OQWI01 (sample SAMN03418259, study PRJEB22391) | human gut metagenome | biome: human-gut; feature: organic feature; material: feces | host: Homo sapiens | place: Tanzania | collected 2013-01
AGCCAGCGGGTCCATTGGCGGTCTATGTGAGACTCAAAGTTATGGGTGGACCTTTTGGAGATTTCGAGTTAATGGACTTGCCCGCCATAGTCGTTCTGGCGATGGGGATATGGTTGCTGCTTAGAAAGGAGGGGCGTATAAAAAGGAAAGAATAACTTCCAGTTTGAAAGAAATGAAAGGCTGAACAACTACGGCACCTACGGCGTGTGGAAACAGCTTTACGAGGTCAACAAGGGTGCAAAGCTGACGGAGGGCGCAACGCTTGTTCTGCCCGAAACGCTGGGTAAGGTTGCCCGCATCAACGCTCCTGCTGCCGCCAGCGGTGAAACCCTCTATACAGTCTACAAGGGTCAAGTCATCGTCCTGCCCGCGAAGTAAGCACAATCAAACCACATAACGAAAGCACAAAAAATACCCACCTCGATTTTTCGAGGTAGGCATTTTTTCGTGTGCGCGGATTTGCTTAACTTAATGACATTGGGACTATTCTCCCTCATTTTTCTCTATTTTTGCGCAATGCGGCATTCCCTGCCGCAGAATCTGCGCGCTTTTGTTGAGATGCCTCTCCGGCGCGTAAAGCCCTTATACGTGCAAGGCTCTATGTTGCTTTACAGCCGGAAGTGCTTCTTAAGTTCTTGGTTTTCCCCCAGCACCAGCAGCGTCATATCAGCGTCCAGCATGGTTTCCGGTGAGATGTTCACATCGGTTTTGCCGTTCCGCTTTACGCCGAGGATATTAACGCCATAGCGCCTGCGGATTTCCAGCTCGCCGATGCTGCGGCCCTGCCAATCCTCCGGCACGGCAACCTCGATAATGGCGTGCTGCTCGTCCAGCTCAATATAGCTGAAAATATGGTTGGCGGTATAGCGGATGGCCGCCCACTTCGCCAGCTGCTTTTCCGGGTAGGTAACCGCGTCCGCACCGTTGCGCAGCAGGAATTTCGCCTGCACATCCCGCTCGGCGCGGGACACTACATACTTTGCTCCCAGCTCCTTGAGCAGCGACGTCGTCTCCAGCGAATTCTGAAAATTCCCGCTGATGGTGACATAGCAGACATCGTAATTGCTCACGCCCAGCGAGCGCAGAAAGTCCACACGGGTGCTGTCGCCGATCTGCGCGTTGGTGACAAAGGACATACACTCGTTGACGCGCTCCTCGTCCCTGTCTACTGCCATCACCTGATGTCCCAACTCATTAAGCTGCATGGCAAGATGCCGCCCGAAGCGGCCCAGTCCGATCAATAATACCGTTTTCATCGTGTGCTCCTTTCAGCCTACGGTAATTTTCTCCTGCGGATAGCGGGCATAGGTCAGGTCATGCCCGGAGAATGCGGCGTAGATCAAGGTCAATCCGCCGACGCGCCCGAAATACATCAGCAGGATGAGAATGCTCTGCGACAGGACTCCCAGCTGCGGCGTCAGCCCCAGCGTCAGGCCCACCGTACCGGCGGCGGACGCTGTTTCATAGAGACAGGCACCGAGGGGAAGCTCCTCCGCTGTGCTGATGACCGCCGCCCCCGCAAAGGTCAGCCCCAGATACAGCAGCAGAATGGCGGCGGCGTTGCGGACGGCGGAGTGTTCCAATCTGCGGTGGAAGAGCTGCAGATCCTCTCGCCTGCGGAAGGCGGCAATGGCGTTGGCAATGAGAACTGCCAGCGTCGTGACCTTCATGCCGCCCGCCGTGGAGCCGGGGGCTCCGCCGGTGAGCATCAGCAGAATGGTGACCGCCTGAGAGGCATCCGTCATCTCCGTCAGATCCACTGTGTTATAGCCGGCCGTTCGCGGCGTGACCGACTGAAAAAGGGAGGCCAATATCCGCTCGCCCATCGGCAGATCCGCAAAATCCGTCAGAAAAAAGAGGACTGCCGGAAGCACGATCAGCAGCGCCGTCGCGCTCAGAATGACCTTGCTCTGCATCCGGTAACGCCGCAGGTGTAGACCGTGCGTACAGACATCGTCCCACGTTAGAAAGCCGATGCCGCCTACGATGATCAGCAGCATGATCACAATGTTGACCAGCGGGTCGGCGGCATACGCCGTCAGCGAGGGGTAGGGGGAATCCGTCCGCCCCAGAATATCGAAGCCCGCATTGCAGAAGGCGGAAACGGAATGGAAAACGGACATCCATACGCCCCGCAGCCCATAGTCCCGGCAGAACACCGGCAGCAGTGCCAGCGCGCCCAGCAGCTCGACCAGAAAGGTCCCCTTGAGGATAAATCTCGTCAGGCGCACGATGCCGCCCACCGCAGGGGCGGAGATGGCGTCCTGCATGGCGCTGCGCTCCTTGAGCGTAATGTTCCGTCCGGCGAGCATCAGGAAGGTCACCGCACCGGTGATCACCCCCAGCCCGCCAATCTGGATCAGCAACAATATGACTGTTTGACCGAAGGCGGACCAGTAACTGCCGGTATCCTGCACCACCAGCCCCGTCACGCAGACAGCGGAAGTGGAGGTAAACAGTGCCTCATGAAACGGCGTCCAGACCCGCTGTACTGTGGCGATAGGCAGCATCAGCACCAACGCCCCCAATAGAATCACGCCCGCAAAGCCGAGGATCATAATTTGAAAAGAAGTCAGATGCCGCTTTAAGCGAAACACAGTCTCCGTCACATCACACACCTCCTTGAAACAATGGTACTCTCAATTTCCCGTACAGTATAGCACGGCTTTTGCAATGTGTCTGTATGTATCTTGTAAAATTTTCAGGTGCAGAGTCCTTATTTGCAGCCCAGAGGCGAGCTGCAAAGCTGCGGTTGGCAGACTTTGGTGCATAGAATTCTCCGCGTGACCTGTGAATCTCTCCTAAATTTTTAGTGAACTCCACATTTATTGAGGCACACTCAGCCAAAAAAGCAATACATGGCATTTTGGCTATAAAGCCAATATTGGAACCGATGTGCATTATGAAAATCCGCCTCAGCCCAATGAAACACCACATTTTGAAAACTTATTGCTTGACATATGCCGTATCTTGTGGTGTATAAAAATTGTAATTGATTCTATGCACACTTTCCTCCTCGGAGGCGTGGGCTGTCTGGCCTATGTGCGGAGAGATCTGCCTGTGCACGTTTGTTAGGTTTGTACGTTGTGTAACACTTATAGGAAATTACTATGCCCTTTTGAGGAGCAGATTTGCTCTGTGTTTGTATGGATTTTTGCCGAATGGCTTTGCAGCTGCTCAGCATATTGGAAAGAGACGAAAGGCAGCTTTATGCCAGTTCGTCTCTTTTCGTATTCTGTAGACTACGGAAAAACTCCAACTATACAGCCCCGCGCAAGTCTGATACACTAATATCGTATTTTAGGGCGAAGTAAGTTAGGGCGGAACGCGAAAACATAGGGTGTAGTGCGCCCTATCGTTCCGAAAAGAACGTAGAATATTTAGAAGAACACTCAAATTAACAGGTGAAGAATGAATAAAGTGACAGGGCGTTTCTTCGCGCCCTGCCGAAATGTCAAGAGGCGAAGCAGACATCCAGTCTGCCGCGTCTCTTTTTGCGTTTTTGTATGGAGCCTCGCTCGTCGGAGCAGCCACCGGCTTTGCCGGCCGGAGGCCGCGAGGCGGCAGGAAGGTCAAGCAGTTAAAAGAAAGAACGGATTCCTCTCAGATCGGGGCGGTTTGAGATACAGGAGAAGCTCCCCCGAGACCGCGGCAAAGATCTCTCCCCTGCGCCCGGGCAGCGTGTCCGAACCGGCGGTGCAGGAACAGCATACTCCCGATCCGCAGCCGGTGCGGGTCAAAGAACACTGGCAGCTGCTTCCGATTTGTCAGCAGCTGCAGCCGAGTTCAGCGGCCTGGTGTTCACCGCCGCCATCGCAGATGGCAGGGCGCACGCCCCACGCGGTATCGTACTGACCGAGGCAAAAGTAAAAAGAGACAGGTTTCAAGCCGCACCGCAAAACGGTAGACGCCGCAAGGCTTTTTCACCGTTCAAGAGCCGCCGTTCCGTGGAAAGAAAGCGGAAACGGACACCTTTGCCAACGAGTGAAGTGCGCCCATCTGAACACGATAACGACTTCTAAGGAGATCTACATATATGGCTACTATTCAAAGCAAAGGGATATTCCTCTCCCTTGTTGCACAGCTCGACAAGCTGGCGCGGCACAACCGTCAAGGCAGCTTTCGCACCAAGGCGCGTTACTATGAAGCGTGCAAACGGTTCTGCGCTTACCTCGCCGCAGAGTACCGTCTGCAAAAGCTGGAGAACATCAGTGGCAAGCATCTGGTAAGCTATGTGTTGTACTTGCAGGATACCGGCAAGTCTGCCAGTACCGTGAAAACCGACCTTGCCGCCATTCGGTTTTTCCACGATAAAATGTCCCGCCCCAAATACACGCTGCCAACGAACAGCGAGTTAGGCGTCGAGCTGGAACGCCGCCGGTTCGGGCAGCTTGACCGCACTTGGAGTGGGCCGGAGTTCAGGAAAGGCGATGGCTGAAAACCGTGATGACTTCATTCTCGCCCTCTACCTTGGGCGCGCTATATGGGGCTTCGTATCCACGAGTGCTTCCGCATAGACACAGCGGCAGCGGAACGGGCATTGCGAGAAAACGCCCCCACCGTGAAAGGCAAGGGCGGCAAGGTGCGTATCGTTCCCATTGAGGATAAGCGTATTCTGATGATGCTCCGTAAGCTGCTGGCCCGAACTGAGCGCGGTCACAAGCTGCTGGTGCCGGACGATGTTCCCACCGACCGCGCCATCAACGCTTTAGAGCTGTTCATCTACCGCTACCGGAATGAGATCAGCAATGAGGGCTCCGACCGCCGTTTGACCTTCCATGGGCTTCGGCACACTTTCGCCGTTGCCTCTATCAAAAGCGGCGATGACATCAAGACGGTGCAGGAAAACCTCGGACATGCTACCGCGGCATTTACGTTGGACGTTTACGGTCATGTTACGAAGCAGATGAAGCAGGACAGTGCGGAGCGTATGGAGCAGTTTATCAGGAGCGTTTCAGGCGCTTGAGGGGCAATAAGGCTAAAAATAAGGCTAAACAGCGTTTCAGGGCAGCAAAAAACCTTGAAGCCATTGAAGCTTCAAGGTTTTTCTCTGGTGCGCGGTACAGGACTCGAATTCGCAAATTGTTGTTTTCTATTACTTTTTTCGACAAAATATGTGATATTTAGTTCTGAAATTATAAAATTTAGTACCAGTCAGTCCAGTTGTTTTATAGAGGATGACCCGCTAAAGGGTCAAAATAAGGGTCAAATTCAGGCCCGCGAAAGGACTGTCACACAATGGAAATTACATATAGCAAGTATGGAGACTACTACCTGCCGGATCTGGTGCTATCCGAGGAAGAACCGGCAACTTATGGACGCTTTGGCCGTATACAGCTCAAGTACCTTAAGGAACATCGGAGAGTTTTGTACATTAACCTGTTGACTTCTGGTGAGTTGACGCAACACCTTAACGAGGTAGACCGACAGGCGCGAGAGATGCTGGTGAAGCAAATGGCGCAGGAGCAGGGCATCACTGAGCAGATGAAAGCTGAAGATCAGATGGCGTGGGTCGGAGCAATGAATAACATCCGTAATGCAGTGGAGGAGATTGTTGCTGGAAAAACCATTTATCGCTAAACGGCCGCTTATAATAGGTCATTGTCCTATTTCTGCGCTCAGTAGTTCTATGTAGCAAGTAAAGGAATCTGAAGTCGCTCCCCTCTCATCATACTGAACCAAATCAGCTACAGCGCGGCAAAATGCACCTCCGTAGTTTTATTAACGGTCAGCGGGGGAGACTCTCATTGTGTGATGTGCGTCTCTCCACCCATGGGGATTGTTCCCCCCTCTCCATCAGGGCTCATAAATTCCGTCGATGATTTCGAAGCCCTTTTCTTTCAGACTCTTTTCGACCCAGTCGCGTTTGGCGGTGCCGTTGCGAGCCGCGATAGCCTTGGCTTCATCGGCCGCCTGAAAGGCGAGCGCATCCTTGAGAATGGTGGATGCATCCTTTTGCGGGATCACGATGACGCCGTCCGGATCCGCCAGAATGATATCTCCCGGCATGACGCTGACGCCGCCGCAGGCAATGGGCACATTGATTTCTCCAGGACCCTCTTTATACGGGCCGCCGGGAGTCGTACCGGTGCAGTATACGGGGAAATCCCATTTGCCGATCTCATCGATATCGCGGATCGGGCCGTCCAGCACGATACCGGCAATCTTTTTCGTATAGCGCAGATAGGACATCATTACCTCGCCGATGAGAGAACGGGTGGAGTCCTCTTCATTGGAGACAACAATGACATCGCCCTCACCGGCAAGATTCAGCGCCGCGTGCAGGGCAAGATTATCGCCGCCGCGCGCCTTTACGGTATAGGCAACACCGGACATCATCTGCTTTTTGGGAGAACTGACCAGGTGGATGCGCGGATTCATGGCGCAGTTGCGCCCCATAACGTCGGCAACATTTGAGGCGGGGATCGTTTCAAAGGCTTTGACCAATTCGGGATCCGGCATACGCCGCTTTAAGTAAATGCGTTTTCCAACAGACATCGTTACAACACCTCTCTATCTTTTGTTACAGCAGTGCGAGAGCTTCTTTGATGGCTGTAAGGGCCAGCTCGATGTTTTTCATGGAGTTTGCGTAGGAGATGCGGATGCTGCCGGGCATATGGAATGCCTCGCCGGGGACGACGGCGGCGTGTGCCTGCTCAAGCAGGAAGTTGGCAAGATCGACGGCGGTGTTGATCTTTTTGCCGCCGTGACTTTTGCCTAAATAAGCGGAGACATCGACCCAGAAATAGAATGCGCCGGACGGCATGGAAAAGCGAACCCCAGGGATTTCCTGCAGAAGCTGCGCTACGCGGCTACGGCGTCTGGCGTACTCGCCGCACATGACGGCAACGGTATCCTGCGGGCCGGAGAGCGCCTCAAGCGCGGCCTTCTGCGCGATGGAATTGGCAGCGGAGGTTACATGGCCCTGTACGGCTTTGATCGCAGTGGTCACTTCAAGCGGAGCGGCGGAATAGCCGATGCGCCAGCCGGGCATGGCATAAGCCTTGGAAAAACCGTTGATCGTAATGCAGTGCCGGTAGACCTCTGGCGAAAGAGAGGCGGTGGAGATATGCTCTGCGCCGTCGTAGACCATCTTTTCATAGATCTCATCGGAGATGATGGTAAAGCCGTGTTCCACGGCCAGTTCACCGAGCGCACGAAGCGTCTGCTCGCTGTATACAGCGCCGGTGGGATTGTTGGGGGTGTTGATCAGGATCGCTTTTGTTCTGGATGAGATCGCGGAACGGATGCCGGTTAGGTTCAGATCAAAGTCTTCTTCAGGGGCGCACGGAACATATACGGGCGTTGCGCCGACCAGCTTGACGATCTCACTGTAACTGACCCAGCAGGGGGTCGGGATGATGACTTCATCCCCTTCGCCGCAGAGGACAAACACGGCGTTGAATACAGCCTGTTTGGCTCCTGCGCTGACGCAGATCTCGTTGGGCTGATATGTCAGGCCGTTGTCAGTTTTGAACTTTTTGCAGATCGCCTCGCGCAGCTCCAGAATGCCGGGAACCGGCTGGTATTTGGTGAAGTGTGCGTCGATCGCGCTTTTTGCTGCCTGTGAGATATTTTCCGGCGTCGGATAGTCCGGCTCGCCAATATTGAGAGAAATGATGTTGGTGCCCTGCCGTCTGAGTTCCGCAATGCGTGCGGAGATCTCAATGGTGGCGGCGGGAGAGATATTTGTTGCCTTTTCCGAGAGCATAGAGGTTCCTCGCCTTTCACACGATAGTCTGTTTACATTTTATGGGCGCCAGAACTGGGATAAATGAGAGTCCTCATTCAAAATAGACTCAAACAGTTCGATGGCTCTCTGATTTTCTTTTCGGGGAAGCAGGTTCTTGATTTTATAGCAGGTTCGATACGGAGGGGGATTTTGGAGCTCGAACACATGAAGATGCGGCGTATTTCGCAGCGTGTCGGCGATGGTGTCCGGCACGATCGTCCAGTATCCATCCTCCAGCAATTCCGGCATCATGGAGACCGTGTCAAAGCGGACGTACTGTTTTGAACCGGGGAAATGACGCTCGTGCCACTGGTAAAAGACACTGCCCCAGGGCTGAAATATCTCCTTTGTCGGATCAAGCACCTCGGTTGCCACTGGCGATGTGAGATCCGGCTTGCCATGGCAGCAGTAGATCAGCTTGAAATACTGCTGAATAAAAGGTTCCACGATGATGTTCGGGTGCTGAAGTTTGACGGTGACAAAACCGATATCGCACGTATATTGTTCCACAAAGTGATAGATCTGAGCAGAGAGATTGGTGGTGATGGACAGATTGATCATCGGTTCCTGCTGGAGAAGCCGCCGGTAGACCGGAGCCAGCACAGAGGCGTTCAGACTGTCGATGCAGGCGATGGAGAGCCTTGTCCTGCCGTGATCGCTGTTCATATCCACTGATTGCTGGCACAGTTCGATGATCTGTTCCGCCATTGGGAGAAAAGACAGGCCTGCCGGTGTCAATTCTATACCGCGCGTTCCCTTTTTGCGCACGATCAAGGATACGCCCAGTTCCGTTTCAAGCTGCTGTAAGCGTTTGCTGACGCTGGACTGAGAGACATAAAGCTGCTCTGCTGCCCTGGATACACTGTTGGTGCTGACAATTGTGAGAAAAGTTACTAATGTCTCTCTGTCCATAAGATCCCTCTTTATTATTGTTCTTTGGGAGCAGGGACGTCATTTTTCCCCTTGCTCTTATAATCAATGAAGGACGCCACGAGCAGAACGGCCACGCCGACAATATCGGTGATATGCTCCGGAATGATTAACAGCAGAGCGGCTACACCGTAAGCGATGCGAATCGGCAGCGCAGTTTTGTGGAAGCTGTATCCAGCGCCTGCGATGGCAATATACAGCACGCCAAATGTCGTTGTAAGCAACGTGATCACGATCTCCGCGATACCTGCATTTTCCAGAAGAATGGCAGGATTGTAAACGAACATGAACGGGATGATAAAGCTCGGCGCAGCGATTTTCAGACCCTGCACGGCCACATCGAATGGTTTGCAATTTGCAATGCCGGCCGCGGTAAAGGAAGCGATGGCCACCGGCGGCGTAATATTGGAGTAGCAGGAGAAAATGAAAACGAACATGTGGGCTGCCATAGGCGTCACATTCATACGGATCAGCGCCGGAGCTACAATGGTTGCAACCAGAATGTAGCAGGCAGCGGCGGGAAGACCCATACTCAGGATTATACAGCAAAAAGCGGTAAGGAACAGAGCAAATAAAAGATTGTTGCCGGAGATCTGCGTAATGTTGTAGGTGATGACCTGACCAAGACCGGTCAGATTGCACACGCCGACGATGATACCAGCGACAATGCAGGCGATCATTGCCGTCAACGATGCCTTTGCACCGCTGATCAGGGCGCCGATGATCTTTTTGAAGGTGATCCGATCCTTCTGCACGAGACCGGCAAGAAGCGTAACGAAAATGCCGATGAACGCGGCGAAGATCGCGGTGTAGCCGATCAGCATGGAGATAATGATCGCGATGAGCGGGGTGAGGAGGAGAATGCGGCGCTTGAGGTCGTGGATAGGCGGAATCTCGTCCTTGCTGAGACCGTGGTTGCCAAGGTGCAACGCAGTAAAGTGCACCCACATATAGATGGAAAAGTAGTAAAAAATGGCAGGAAAGATCGCTGCACGCATGATACTGCTGAACGGAACACCCAGATACTGCATCATCAGGAATGCGGCCGATCCCATGATTGGCGGCATGATCATGCCGCCAGTGGAGGCAACGGACTCGACTGCACCGGCAAACTCCGGAGAGAACCCGACCTTCTTCATCATCGGAATGGTGAATACGCCTGTCGTTGCCACATTGGCAGCAGCACTGCCGCTGATAGTACCCATCAGGCCGCTGGAGATGACGGCAACCTTTGCAGGGCCACCGGCGCGTGCACCGGCGATGCGGTTGGAGGCATCATTGAAGAATTCTGCAACGCCGCTTGAAGAGAGAAACGCGCCGAACACGATGAACAGGAACACATAGCTGCACGCGACCTGAGCCGTCATACCGTACAGGCCTTCATCGACCATGTACATGCGCATCAGAAAGCGCTTGAGCGTGTATCCGCCGTGGCCGAGAAGCCCGGGAATGTAGCGTCCAAAGAGCGCGTACAGCGAAAAGAGAATGGGCAGGATCGCCATGGCGTTGCCCACTGCGCGGCGCGCAGCGATGATGACCAGTGCAACGGCGAGAAAACTCATCACCGTATCCATTGTGGTCATCTGGAGATTGCTCATGGAAAAGCGATCCGTCACAAGAAAGGTGTAGAGGCCAACTCCAAAGCCCATGACGGACAGAACCACATCATAAGCCAAAAGGCGGCGGCCCTTGATTTTGGTCGGATACAGCAGGAAGATCAGACACAGGGTAAAACCAAGGAAGATGCCGCCCTTTTTCATGCCGGTAAGGGGATAAATGCTGTTGGTGATAATGCCGACCAGCGAAAAAATCACACAGATGACAGAAATTACCTTTTTGAGGGTCGCTGAACCGCTGTCATCGTATTCACGCCCCTCAGGATCTTTGATCTTGATGTTATTTTCGTTACTCATATTTCCTCCATAGAGATATCAGAAGGGCGGGGAGATCGCGTGCGGTCTGCCCGCCGCACAACGGTTTCCTCTGCGCTACCGCTGATTAGTTTTCTCGCCGTTGCACGGGCCATTCTAAATTAGAAGGCCTCTTTAGATCACTGGGCTAAGCCGAGTTCCTGAAGAGCACGCAGGGAACCGTCGTGCAGGGGCACGCCGGTGGACAGCGCAGCCTCGTAGGGGTTCTGCGTCGCATAGCAATCCAGACCGGCATAAGCCTCGCGCAGCCAATCGAGGTTGGAGAAAGTTGTCTTGGTCAGAAGATAGGCGTCATTCTCGGGGAAATCAGCGGTAGCGCAGAGGAAACCGTTGTGCGCAAGCGTCAGGATGTCCTCGTCATAACCGGTGTAGGTGCCGCCGGGGATGGTGGCCTTGACGATCCAGCTGTTGGCAGCGGTGATCTTGTCGATCTCATCCTGCGTGAAGCTGACGAGCTCAAGGTTGGAACCGGCAGCAGACACGGCATCCATAACATTGGAGTCGGGATACTGACCAAAGACGATGGTCATGTCCATCAGGCCGTTCTTCATGGCCTCAAGCGCCTCGCTCATGGAAACATACTGCGGGTCAAAGTCATCGAACGACATGCCGATGGCGTCGAAGATCAGCGTATTCGTGGTCATGTTGCCGCTGCCGGACAGACCGACGCACACACGCTTGCCGCGGGCGTCAGCAAGGCAGTGAATATCCGCATTCTTGCGGGCGATGATGTGGTAGTAAGCCGTGGTCAGAGGCGCGATAATGCGCATTTCCTCATGCGGATCGCCTGCAAAGGCATTTTCACCGCTGTAAGCGTCCTTAATGAGGTTACTCTGCACGATGCCGAGGTTGGTCTCGCCACTGATGAGAAGATTCAGGTTTTCCGCAGAACCGGAGCTGGAGTTGGCGGAGGCGACTGCACCGGGAATTTTCTCGGTCCAGAGCTGCGTAATGGCGATACCAACCGTGTAATAAAGGGAACCGCCCTGTGCCGTGCTGACATAGACTTTCTGAGACAGGGTATCAGAGGCTTCTTGATTCTGAGAATCGTCGGAGTTGTCGGAGGGGTCTGCGGACTGGTCACCGCAGGCGGTGAGGGACAGGACCATCGCAAGAGCGAGGATCAGCGCAAGAAGTTTCTTTTTCATGATTTCTCTCCTCTAAAAGTATTATATGGTTCCAACAAAGGCGACACGCTCGCCGCCGTTGACGTTGGGCTGATAGGGAAGACTGACTGTATACATATCATGCTCGGCGCGGACCTCTTCAACAACATCGCCGTACACGTTGTATACTTTGCTGAGGATCTCCCCTTTTTTCACAAACTGATGTGGTTTGACCTGAGCAATGGCCAGACCGTCGTGCTTGCAGCGAATTACTTCACGGGAAGAAAGAATGATCTGGTTTTCCGGGACCTTGGGCTCGCCGGGAAGAACGTTATAATACTGCATGACATTTCTGGCACCCTGTGCGGCAAAGTCGATATATTCCGTCTCCGCCCATTCAGAATGACCCGTCTCGGCCATAAAACTTGGAATACGGGCCTGCGCACAGAGGACATCCATCTGCTTGTCCACAGGAGACGGCTCGTTGAGTTTTTGGGTCATATCCAGTGTGCAGATCATCGGAGAACCAAATACTTTTGCAATATTTAGAATTTCTTGACTGATTTTTTCATCAGGATATTTTTTAATGACAGTGTAGGGCTTGGAGTCCTGACCAAAACCCCAGCAGTGAAAGTCCACCACGGCGGTAGCAAGGCGCTTAATCTCACAGAAGAGCACATAGGCCAGTTTCTCGGTCATAGTGCCATCCATGCGGCCGGGGAAGACTTCGCCCATATTGCTACTTTCGCCCATACCAGCATTTCCTTCAAGAAACGACAGGCGTTTCTTTTCACGGTAGGCCAAAGGATTGCAGATCGGGGTAATGATCACGGCACCGCGGACATCCTTTGGGTCGATCTCGCGGGCTAGCTTCTGTGCAGCCAAAGTACCATTGAGTTCATTGCCGTGTACGCAGGCGTTGACCCAAACAGTGTTGCCATCTTCTGCACCATTGATTATGATGAACGGAAGATAGACCTCGGTTCCGGTAGAAAATTCACCCGCCAGCAGTTTGCCACGGACTTTTTCACCACACTGGGCTGTCGTCTCTCCAATTGTGATAGGTATCTTCATTGATCTCCTCCTGTTCTGAAAACTCTTGTCATAGCGAATCTGTCATTATTCCGTTGGTTATTCTAACTACAATTTTTATGTTTCACATTATAGCCTTGCTACAATGCGATGTAAAATCCGATTTTGGCCTTAAAATATTCCTTATAAGAATATTTTAACTTGTATCTATTGGAGCCTAAGTGGATATCCTACCTACCCAAATACCCCGCTGACATTACCATTCATTACGGCCTTCGTATTTGGAATACTGCAGAATGACATCTCTCGGCAGCTTGCTCAGCAGCTTTTCCGCCCGCTTGTAGCGCGTCTCCAGCACCGTGAGCTTTGCGCGCTGCTCGGCGCTCTTGCGTCGCTCGGCGGCCAGCTCGTCCTTTAGAGCTTCGTTTTCCTCGGCGCTGCATCGCTGCATGGATATCGATTGCGACACGGCCTCCTGCGTCCGCTGAATTTCTGCTTGAAAGGACTCTACCTCTGGCAAGAGCTGCGCCAGCAGCGCAACTGCCTCCTCGCGCTTCTTACCTGCGTTCAGCACATTGATACCATTTAAGGCCGCTTCCAGCTTCTCCAGCTTGGCGTCCATCGCGGTCACTTTCTTGTACCATTGCGGCGTCAGGTGCCTGCGCTTGGTCTCCACCGCGGGCGCGCCGCGCTCCAGCTCTGGCCACCGTTCCGACATACAGGCATAGAAATCGTCCTGCCATTGGATCATCGCTTTCTTGTTGCCGAGAATTTCTTTGGCAGACAACCGCCCATCCTTTGTCAGCGGCACAAAGCACAGGTGCATATGCGGTGTCGTCTCATCCAGATGCACCACAGCGGAGATGATGTTCTCCTCACCGACGCGCTCCTTCAGGAATGTGAACGCCCGCGTGAAATACTCCGGCATCTCCGCCGCGTGTTCCTGTGCGAACTCCGGACTGACCGTCACCAGCGTGTCCACGAATTTCACACTGTCCTTCCGGACGCGGCAGCCTGCCATCCTGATGCGGTGCCTGATCTCCTGCTCGTAGCTCCAGCGGGGCGTCACCAAATGAAAGTTCTGCGGAGTACGGCTTTGGTCGATGTCGGGGTTGCTGATGTAGAAATCCTTCGTCCGTTCGTGGTGTGCGCTCAACGCCTTGGACGCGCCGCCCTTGTGCTTGGCAAATCGTAAAATGGCGTATGCCATGATGACCTCCTTGTCTTTGTGAGTGCGGGAGTAGGAGGAGCGGAGAACACCCGTCACGGCTCTCTGAAAAAGTGCGCCCGACAGATGACGATACCGTCATCTGTCGTTCTTCTTTTTCGGCCCGGTCAAAGCTGCGCGGGGAGCGGCGTCCCGCACATCTTTGTTGGGCGCTGGTCGAGGTGGAGACAGGACGGCTCAAAGAACCACCGAACCCGCTGGTCGAGCTTGTTTCTCGGCTG
>OQWI01000808.1_pt1 | contig 14131 bp, 11 predicted proteins | sample 1691551 | NCBI WGS metagenome assembly OQWI01 (sample SAMN03418259, study PRJEB22391) | human gut metagenome | biome: human-gut; feature: organic feature; material: feces | host: Homo sapiens | place: Tanzania | collected 2013-01
TTCTTGAAACCCTTGTCGTCGAAGTATTTCTTGGCAAGAATCTTGGCGCGGTCGACCATGTTAGGCGTAATTTGCGCGCCCTTCAGGAGTCCGAGCTTCTCTTCCATGTCGGTGCGTTCCGATTTCTTCAGACCAACGTAGTTGATGGTAGAGACGCGCGGTCGCATCTGCAAGTGAATGTGCAGGTAAGCCTTGTCGTGCACGAGCGAGTCGACAGATATGGACACCTCGGAGAAGAGTCCGTATTTCCAGTAGTGCTTCACAGCGTCGGTGATCTGGTCGCCCGGAAGTTCTATCTCCTGTCCTATGGTAAGTCCGGAGATGCCTGTGAGCATGTAGTCCTCGTAGCCTTCGGCACCCGACACCGTGAGTCCGCCAAGGGTTACGGTGCGTGGTGTTCCCGCATAGGATATGTCGGGGAATACGATTTTGTCCTGCGCCTTTGCGATGATGCTGCATGCAAGGATGCAGAGTGTGGTCAACACCTTTCTTATGTTCATTGGTCTTATTATTGTAATTATATTTCTTATTATATAATGTGGGGCTTAGGGATTGTAGGGGTTATGTTGACTGTGTGGTGTGTTTATTTCTTCTCCTCCTGTTCCACTTGTGCTCCTGTCTTGCCGAATCGGCGCTGGCGGTGTTGGTAGTCGGCTATGGCCTTATGCAGGTCGTCCTCCGAGAAGTCGGGCCAATAGGTGTCGCAGAAATACAACTCCGAGTAGGCTATCTGCCACAACAGATAGTTGCTTATGCGCTGTTCGCCTCCGGTGCGTATCAGCAGTTCGGGGTCGGGCATGAAGTTAGTCACCATGTGCTTGGATATGGTGTCCTCGGTGATGTTCTCTGCCAGCAGAGTGCCAGTCTTCACCTCGTCGGCTATCTCGTGCATGGCCTTGGTTATCTCCCAGCGCGACGAGTAGCTCAGAGCCACCACCATGGTCATAGCCGAGTTGTTGGCAGTGTGGTCCATAGTGCCTTGCAGCTTCTCCTGCACCTCGATAGGCAGACGCTTGATGTCGCCAATCACCTGGAATCGCACGTTGTTCTTCATGAATATCTCGTCCTCGAGCGATGAGAGCACAAGCCCCATGAGTGCAGCCACCTCGGTAGCGGGGCGGTTCCAGTTCTCTGTAGAGAAAGTGTAGAGTGTGAGGAACTTCACGCCCAAGCGTGTGCATTCCGACGTAATGCGTCTTACGGCGTCCACGCCAGCCTGATGTCCGTAACTGCGCGGCTTGCCGCGTTCAGCAGCCCAACGTCCGTTGCCGTCCATGATGATGGCAATGTGTTGGGGTATGTTGTTTCTATCGAGTTCGTAAACCATATATCTAATATTATTGTTTATTGTATTAATCGTCGTCGTTGTGGCATGTGCGGCATTTAGGCATGAGGCTATAGGTGAGCGTGAGTTGCAGCATCGAGTAGCAGTCGGTGTTCTTGAACATGCCTGTGCTTTGTATGCCGTAGGGGTCTTTCACTCCGTCGAGGTTGTCGTTCATCGAGAAGTGCATGGCCCACTCAATGCCGAGGTTCAGGCGTGTAGCCACTTTGTATTTTACTCCTACGCCGAGAGGCACATTAGCCGTAAACACATTGTTGCCGGAGCCTGATGCGTAAGTGGCTCCAAGTCCGGCAAATATGAATGGCGTGAGGCGTTGTGCTCCTCGGTAGTCGTGCCCGGTGCCGTAGGGCCAGAAGTTGTATTCATAGGTCGCGCTGACATCGACGAGCGAGTTGGCGAACTCGTATGGGGTGTCAACGTATTCAGGCATATATGTCTTCACGTTTTTCGACGAGCCTTTCAGTTTGCCGTAAGCTGCCGCAAAGCGCAGAGCCATGTATGGGTTGAATGTGCGGCGCAGCACTGCCGATGCCATAGGTTGCATGCCGTGCGTGATGTTGCCATTGAAATCGCCCTCATAAGCCACCAAGCCTACGCCTGCGCCAATCTCCATGCGGTATTCATAGTCCGACTGTGCGCTTGCGGGCAATGCCGTGGCGAGTAGGAGGGCTAAAAGAGGGTTGTTCATGCTGTTGTATGATTGCTTATAGCTGTTTGTTCTTATTCAGTGATGTCGGTCTGCTCCTTCTTCCATCCGAGTCGGTTGATGCGTCCGTTCCATGTCTTGCCGTTGTTGGCATTCACGAGCCAGAGCACGTTGTCCTTGTCCACGGTCATGGAGTAGGCATGGTTGTCCTTGTCGACGTTGATGCCGAGGTCGAAGTCGTTGGGCACTACGAGCACAGTATCGTTCTTCCAAGTGATGCCATTGTCGAGAGTCTTGTACATCTTAGGCGTTGCAGAGTCCTTTCCTCCGAACATGTATACTGCTCCATCATAGCACAGTGCGCTGAATGTGGTGAGCATCGGGGCCTTGTGCTTGTTCTCTTTGGTCACGTCGTAGAAAGTCCAGGGCTGGTTTTCCGAGCCTTCGGCTCCCTCGTCTATCTTGCCCCATACGCTTATGTTGGTGTCGTTGGGGTAGGTGGTCTTGTTGCGTGTGCCGAGAAGTAGTACGCGGTCGACAAGCTTGTTGGTTGTGAGTGGATAAGCCACGTAAGCTGTCTCGTCGGTAGGCAGCAGCGCGAGGTCCTCGTCAATGGTAGCCACGGTCCAGGTGTTGCCGTTGTCGGCAGAGGCCATTAGTCGTCCGTCGTTGGCGTAGCCGTAGATGCGGAATCGGCTTGCAGCCACAAGTCGTGCGATGCCAGTGTTTGTGCCTGTCTCTGTCCATGTGTTGCCATCGGTTGTAGATATGATGTTGCCACCGTCGCTCATGTAGGCACGTCCGTCCTTTGCCACAACACCCTTGTAGGCATCAGCGGCAAGCACGTGGTTGAAGTTAGGTGTACACTGTGTCCATCCTGCTGTTGTGAATCGGTAGGCAATAGTGTTTGTGCCATTAGTGCCGAAGAGCAGCAGTCCGCCGTCGGTAGCAACAGTCTTCACTGCTGTGAGCGAGCGCAGAGCGTCGCAGTAGGGTTTGGCGTGCCATGCGAATGAGTCGGGGAATTCCTGGTGTACGTTCACCTTTACCTTATACTTGCGCACGGCAAGTCCTGAGTTGCTGTAAACCTGCAACTCGCGTTCTTTAGAGAAGTCAAGGGAGTCGACTGTTGTGACAAACGACAAAGTGTCGCTCGTCAAGCTCTTGATAACCACTGTGCCTGAGTTGTAGCTCGACACTGAGCAAAGCAGTTTCTCGGCGTCGGTGCCGCATGGCAGAGAGTCGGGATTGTAGATCACGCCACTGAGTTGGTCGATATAGAACTTGTATGAGCTCAGTGTTAGGTCTTTGGTTATGATGCTGTCGCCGCCTGTCGACGACTTCACATGCACGTATTGCTTGCCTGATGAAATTGAGAAACTGGTTATTGCGCTGTCGTCTGTATACGTATAGTTATCATCGGTGCTGAGACAAGATGCCAGCACAAATACTGTCAGAAACAGCAGGGCAAAAGCTGCGAACTTACTTTTCATTATAATCTAATTATACTCAAACTTATTGTTTTTAGCTGCAAATTTAATCAGAAATCTGCAAATAAGGACTCTTTTCCACCTTTAATTATGCAAATTATCGATAAAAGCATGATTTTTAAGGTTGTTTAAGGGCAAAGGAGGTTGGTGGGTAAGGATTTTGAATGTGGAATGTGGAATGTTGAATGTGGAATGTTGAATGTGGAATGTTGAATGGTCGCCTTTGGCGATGTTGAATTATTCAATGTTGAATTATTTCACTCCACATTCCACATTCTTCATCGGCTTGCCGACCATTCCACATTCAACATTCCACATTCAACATTCCACACTCCACATTCCACATTGCGCAACGCGCAACCATTCCACATTCAACATTCCACATTCAACATTCATCTTCGGCTTCGAATCTGTAGAAGCAGATATTGTCTCTCAGCTCTGCCGCTCCGCGTGGCATAGTGCGCAAAAGAGTAAAGCTGTATTGTGGATATCGCTTGGCAAGGCTCTCGAAGTCGCCTTCGGGCACAACGAGCACTCCCGTTGTAGGTGTCTTCTTTTCCACTACGGTCTTTCCCTCTACCACGCTGCGCACTGGGGTTTCAAACTGTGCCAGCTCATCGCCTAAGTAATAGTCGGCTCCGAAGAAGTGCATCATAGGGTCGTTGACATATTGGTAGAGCTTCTCGCCACGGAATGTCGTTGCCATGTATTCCGCCATAGGTCTGAGCGACTTAGTGTTGAGCACAAGTGGCTGATACAGACCGTCGAGCGCAACAAATATCACTACTACAGGCACGAATAGATTATAGTACATTGTGCCTCGCCACTCACGCGAGCGCTTCACCATAAGGTCGCGCACAGCCATCACGCCGCACATTACTGGTAGAGCCGCCAAAAGGAACATCCACATGTTGAGAGGTGTGTCGCTCAACGCGTGAAGCATAGCAATGTTTTGTGCTGCATGTTTGCCGTGGAACATGGTGTCGTGCACCATATCCATGCGCACTGCAACAAAGGCTACGGTAAGCACCAGTCCGAGCACCACCATAATGATGGTGTAGGCACGCAATGCTCCGCGTCGTTTTGTCTGCCACAGCCACTCTATGTATTCGGCTATCAGTATTGCCATGAACGGATAGCACGGCAGCAGATAGACGCTGCGCTTGCTCGAAGGCAGCGAGTAGAAGAACAGCACAAGCAGGAAGGCGAGCCATGTGAAGAGTTTCACGGGTGGTATCATCATTATGCGCAGACGCTGTCGCATGAGCCATGCCATGAGTTTTTGCATGCTGCTCTTGGCTTCATCCTTGCTTTCTTCATTGCCTGTTGCAGATTCGCCTGTTGTCTTGCAGATGAGTCCCTTCCAGGGTTTTGTGAAGAGTGACGCCACGAACAGCAGTGCCCAAGGTGCCCATCCTGTGAAGAGTGTGAAGAAGTTGTAGGTGAAGGGATGCGTGTGCGACTCATAGTTCATAGTGCCTGTCATGCGGCCTATATTCTCCTCGTATACAAGGTCGAGGAAATGGTCGCCACCCTGAAGCCATGCTGCCACATACCATACGGCTGGCAACACACATGAGAGTAGAGCGAAGGCGGAGTAGGAGAGGAAGGTGCGCCAGAACTTTTCGCCTCGAAGGAGTGAGAACACACCCATGACGAAGCAAGGCACAATGAAGCCAACCGGACCCTTTGTGAGCACAGCACAGCTCATGCACAGCACTGCCCATACGGGCACACCACGGCTTCCGCGCTCCCACCAGCGGTAGAACAGAAGCATGGCTCCCACAGTAAATACAGTGAGCACCATGTCTACACGGCAGTTTACTCCGGCTCTGTGCACCTCAAACGACGTGAGTAGAAGCAATGCTCCCGACAATGCCACGGTGGTGGACATGCGACGGCGGTAGAACACAAAGCAGCTCACTGTCAGGGCAATGAGAGCAAGTGCCGACGGCAGTCGCGATGTGTATTCGTTGATGCCTCCGCAAAGGAGCGACAGCAAGGCAATGCAGTAGTGGAAGAACGGTGGCTTGTAGGGGATGTCCATACCATTGTTTACGGGTAGAATCCAGTTGCCCTCTTTAAGCATGGAGAGTGCCACGACAGCCTCTCGCGGCTCGCCCTTTGTATTGAAGTCGGCGAGTCCGAGGAATGGCAGCAACATCAGTGTTGCCGCAATTATGACCGCAAGTAGCGGTAGATTGTTCTTGAAGTATTTCATGTCCGCAAAGTTAGCACATTAATTCGGTTAAAATTTGAAGAATGGTTAAAATGTCGCAGCTTTTGTTCTTATAATGCAGGATTTTTGTTATTTTTGTCGGGATTGGGTCATACAGCGTGTGGCTTATACATTATTATAATAAGATAATCAAACAATTATATCAAATATTAAAAAGTATTGAAGATTTAGGATTATGACAAAAGTGAGAGTTCTTCTGGCAGCAGCATTCTTCTGCATGTCGGCTACAAGTATTCAGGCACAGAGCATCAAGGACATTCTTTCGGGGGTTATCAGCAATGTTGTGGGCGACAAGGCCACAACCGAAAGCTCATTCAAGGGTACATGGAAGTATAACGCTCCTGCCTGCGAGTTTGAGAGCGACAATCTTCTTGCCAAGGCTGGCGGCACTGCTGCGGCTGAAAAGATTGAGAAGCGAGTGGCTCCTTTGCTCAAGTCGGTTGGCGTGAATGGTATTGTCTACACTTTCGACGGTAAGGGCAAATATACATCAAAGATTAAGAAGCGCGTGACAGAGGGTACCTACAAGTTCGATTCTAAGGCCAAGACCATCACCTTCACTCCCACCATCGGCATGGCTTACACAGCCCACGTTGCAGTGCAGGGTTCTACCATGACCCTTACGTTCGAGGCTGACAAGCTCATGACTACTCTTAAGACAATATCCAATGCCACCTCGAAGCTTAGCACCACTGCCGCTTTAATCAACACCTTGATGAATAGCTATAGTGGCATGCGTGTGGGATTTGAACTTAAGAAGTAATCAATTAAAAAGAATAAAAGATGGATACTCTTCGCCGTCGCTACGTGCGCTACCTCAAGCTTGAGCGCAACTACAGTCCAAACACCATTGAGGCTTATGTCCACGACCTTGATTATTTGATTAATTTCATCAAGGGCGAAGGACTCGCTATAGCCGACGTGCGCTTGAGCCATCTCGAAACCTTTGCCGCCACCATTCATGAGTTTGGTGTGTCTGCCACAAGTCAGGCACGTATATTATGTGGTGTGCGTTCTTTTTTCCGCTTTCTTGTGCTCGACGGAGTGCTTGCCGACGATCCTGCCGAACTCCTTGAGTCACCAGCAGTAGGCGAGCATCTGCCCGAGGTGCTTACTACTGAGGAAGTGGACCGTATGGAGGCATCCATCGACCTTTCCAAGTGGGAAGGTCAGCGCAACCGTGCCATCATAGAGGTGTTGTTCTCTTGCGGATTGCGTGTGTCGGAGTTGGTAAACCTACGTTTCAGCGATGTGTCGCTCAACGATAAGTTTCTGCGTATAGTGGGCAAGGGTAGCAAGGAACGTCTTGTGCCTATATCCGATGCCGCCTTGCGCGAGATACAGTTATGGCTCTTCGACCGTAACCTTATGAAGGTGAAGCCAGGCGAGCAGGAATTTGTTTTCCTCAACCGACGTGGTGCCCACCTCACGCGCACCATGATTCTCATCATGATAAAGCGCACTGCCGAGGAGGCAGGCATAACAAAGACAGTGTCGCCACACACCCTGCGACACTCCTTTGCCACTGCCTTGCTCAAGGGCGGTGCCAATCTGCGTGCCATTCAAGAGATGTTGGGACACGAGAATATCAAGACTACACAGATATACACACACATAGACATAACCACTCTGCGCGACGAGATATTGAACCATCATCCGCGAAACATGAAGAATGTGGACTAAGGGAAGCACATTTTTCATTGCAAAATGCCCTTTTCTTGTACGTCTACTTACGTATTGATACCTTGTTTTTGCCATTTAAGATATCTTTAACCTTAAATTCCTAAAAGATTGCTCCGTTTGCCTGCACAAGTTGCCATAGTGTCAGATAATCCCGACTGTGTACGTACGTCAAATTGTAAATATCAACAACTTGCTACTTATAAACATTAACAAAATATGCAGAAAATTAATTGATTTGGAATAAAAACGTAATAAAACATTACTTTTAGCGTTAAAAAATTTGGACGGAAAACAAATAATACGTAATTTTGCAAATGATGATTAATATTTAAAAAAATTACGGCATATATAGTGTCATAAACAACACCGTGCATAGAATACATGAAAGTGTCGCACGGAGTGATGCAAAAGAATAGTAATGCAAAAGAATAATGCATAGATTTATTTATAAAAAGAAAGTATAGCAGCGCAACCCAATCGCTATCGCTTAATGTGTGGCGGTTGTTTTGTATTTGAGATAACAGCTACGTTGCCCGTCGCCCGTGCGGAAGGCATACTTTTTTAATATCACGACATAACATTATTTATAATATTAAAGAGAGAGATTTTTATGGAAAAAAGACTCATGACACTTGCTGCTGGCGTGCTCCTCTCAACGGGAGTGGCGTTAGCGCAATCTCGCATTTCCGGAAAAGTAGTCTCGTCTGAAGACGGTGAGCCTGTTATCGGCGCATCTGTTAAGGTCGTAGGCTCTAAGACAGCCGGAGCCGTTACCGACATTGACGGTAACTTCTCTATCAGTGCACCTGCTGGCACAACGCTCGAAATCACCTACATCGGTATGGAGAAAAAGACCGTGAAGGCTGGCAACAATATGACTATCACACTTAGCCAGGACAACCAGTCGCTCAGCGAGGTTATCATCACCGGCTATGGTTCTGCCAAGAAGCTTGGCTCTGTAGTTGGTGCTGTGTCTACCGTGGGCGAGAAGAAACTTGAGACTATCGTAACTCCTAACTTTACCGATGCTCTCGCTGGTCAGGTGTCAGGTCTTTCGGTTCTTTCATCTGCTGGTGACCCTTCACAGTCGGCTTCTATCCGTCTGCGTGGTGTCAACTCTATCATGTCATCCAACCAGCCGCTCTTCATCCTCGACGGTTCACCTATCTCGTCTTCATTCTTCGCTACCCTCAACCCATCCGACATTGCCAACATCACTGTGCTTAAGGATGCTGCCTCTACAGCTATCTACGGTTCACGTGCTGCCAACGGTGTTATCGTGATCACATCACGTCAGGGTAAGTACAGCGAGCAGGTGCAGCTCACTGTTAAGGCTCAGTATGGTATCTCAAGTCCTACAAGCGACGGTGTGACAATGATGAACTCTGAGCAGTACATCAAGTTCCGCGACATGATGGGACAGCCTGTGAGCGATCAGATCCGCAATCTTGTAGACAAGTATCACATCAACACCAATTGGCGCGATGAGATGCTTGACAGCTCGGCTCCTACTGCCGACGTTAATGCTACTATGCAGGGTGGTGGCCAGACTGTGAACTACTACCTCTCGTTCAACCACCATTCACAGGACGGTCTTATCCAGAGCTCTGGTATGCACCGTAACACTCTTGCCGCACGCATCAACGCTCGTTTGAACCGTTTCTTCAAGGTTGGATTCAACTCTAACTTTGGTGTGCAGAAGTACAGCATCAATGCTGAGTGGAACGACAACAGCCAGATATACGCTGCCAACCCGCTCGTGTTCGCACGTATGGCTATGCCTTTCGATACTCCTTACTATTACACTATCGATGATAACGGTAATATGATTAAGGGCGCTCGTGCAGATAAGCTTTACTATACCAATATGGAGACACCTTGGTTTATTGACAGCAAGCGTGACATCGACCGCAACCGCGTGACATTGAATCTCGGCTTGAACGAGCAGTTCACTCCTATGGAGGGACTCACATTCACAGCTGTACAGACAATGTCTGGTTCTGACTATAGAGCTTCTTCTTCAAGTCTGCCTTATGAGACTATCACTACTCCGATGGGTCAGACTATCGCTGGTGACACAGGTTCTCGCTCTAACTCATTCTCACGTTACTACCAGTACACTCTTACACATACTGGCGAGTGGCGCAAGAACTTCGGCAAGCACTACGTAAGCCTTCTCGTTGGTGAGGAGACTCGTATCGAGCGTTCTAATGGCTTTGGCTCACTCTCTACAGGTCATACCGACCCACGCCTTATGAGCATCGGTGCTGGTAAGACTATTGACATCAGCAAGCAGTCGGACAGCAGATCAGAGGAAATCAACAACTCTCTCTTCGGCAACGTTGAGTACAACTATATGGAGAAGTACTACGTCTACGGCTCACTCCGTCGCGACGGTAGCTCTAAGTTTGCTCCTAATCACCGTTGGGGTACATTCTGGTCGGCAGGTGCCAAGTGGAACGCCAAGTCAGAGGAATTCCTCAAGGATGTAAGCTGGCTCGACAATCTTTCTGTCAGTGTCAACTACGGTACTACCGGTAACGACTCTGGTGCAGGTTCTTACGACTACCTCGGTCTCTTCGGCAACGGCTCACAGTATAACGGCGAGAACTCTATCGGTATCGCTCAGGCCAGCAACAATGAGTTGACATGGGAGCAGGTGGCTAAGTGGAACGTTGGTGTGACTGTAGGTCTCTTCAAGCGTTTGACTCTTGATGCCAACTTCTACCGCAACAAGACCACTGACATGATTATGAGTATTCCTTACTCAATGACCACTGGTTTCGGTTCAGGTGTAGGCAATATCGGTGCAATGACCAATACTGGTTTCGAGTTGACAGCAAATGTTGACATTCTTAAGAACCGTGACTTCAACTGGACATTCACTGCCAACGTTGGCTACAACAAGAACGAGATTAAGGAACTCTTCATGGGTCGTGACGAGTATGTGCTTGCAAATTATGGTCTCAAACTTAATGTTGGTCATCCTTACGGTGAACTCTTCTGTGTTCGCAATGCAGGTGTTGACCCACAGACTGGTCGTCCTCTCTACTACGACAAGGATGGCAACGTAACTAAGGAGTTCAACGAGGACCGCGACGCTGTATTCCTTGGCAAGAACCGCTATGCTCCTTGGGTAGGTGGTTTCGGTACCAACTTCAACTGGAAGGGCTTCAGCCTTATCGCTGACTTCGCATGGCAGGCAGGCAAGTATATGTTTGTAAACGATAACATGTTTGTTGCAAACCCTGCAAATGCAACCCAGTTCAACCAGCGTGTTGAGATGCTCAATATGTGGACAGAGCCGGGACAGATTACCAATATCCCGTCGTACAAGTATCCAATACAGTTCGACGACAATATGGTGCAGAACGCTTCGTTCCTGCGTATGAAAACTCTCACATTGCAGTATCAGTTCCCGAAGAAGTGGATGTCGGCTACTCGCTACATCAAGGGCTTGAAGGTGTTCGGTATCGCCCGCAACCTCTTCACCATCACATCATTCGAGGGTTACGACCCAGAGCCAGATATAAACCTTGTGAAGTTTAACTATCCAAACACTCGCCAGTTTGTGTTGGGTGCAGAGATTACTTTCTAACAATATAAATATAATAAGGTAAAGATATATGAAAAAGATATATTTATCGTTGATGTTGCTCGGTGCAGTGGCTTTCACTTCCTGCGACATGAACACAACACCATGGGGTGTGCTTGACGAGGGCACTGCTATCCAGACTCCGAAAGACCTCCGCAAATTCCGCAACCAGCTTTACGCCAATCTGCGTGGCGTGACATCTGGTTCTTGGATTTACTCTACAGATATCCAGATGGACGAGTTCATCGGACTCATTTCAAATGGTAACCAGTTTGGCGAGTTCTCAAAAGGTACATTTACCGTTTCTGATGGCTCAATCGAGGGTTTCTGGGGTTCGGGCTATGCCTTTATTGCCAACTGCAACGCTCTTTTGGCGCAAGCTGACAAGCAGCTTGCTAAGGAAGGCTTAACCGACACAGAGAAGCTTCAGTTTGAGCACTACAAGGGCGAGGCACAGTTTATGCGTGCCTATATGTACTTCTGGCTTGCCGACCACTTCTGCCAGTCGTATACACAGACCGACCCGAACAAGGCTGCTTCTGGTATGCCGCTCGTAACAGAGTATAATCCTACTGGTGACGTTAAGCTCTATCCAGGCCGTTCTACTCTTGCCGAGACATTCACCCTTATTGAGACCGATCTCAACAAGTCGCTCGAGCTGATTAAGGCTTACGAGGATTCAGGCTTGCAGGATGAGGCAGAGAGCAAGGTTGCAGCTTACACCTACGTCACAACGGGTGCTGTTGAGGCTCTTCAGGCTCGCGTTGCTCTTGTTAAGGGCGACTGGGAGACAGCCAGCAGCAAGGCTGTCAGCGTGATCGAATCACGCAAGTATTCTCTTGCTACACCTGAGAACTACGCTGAAATGTGGAGCGACGACGTAAGCACAGAGACAATTCTGCAGCCTATCCAGACTCCTACAGAGCTTGGTGGCACATACGACGGTTTGTATCAGGACAAGTCAGGCTTGAGTGCTTACTATATTCCTACCTATGGTGCTTTGGCAATCTATGGTGACGGTGATATCCGTTTCGATGCATTCTTCACTGACTACAGCAACCTCACTGTATCAGGTTCTGTATATCCTGCATTGGCATTCAACAAGTATCCGGGCAACACCGCTTTGCGTACAACATCTGACAACAACTTTGCTAACATGATTAAGGTGTTCCGTCTCTCTGAGATGTACCTTATCGCTGCTGAGGCTTACGCTCGCAAGGGTGACAATACCAACGGTAGTAAGTACCTTAACGAGTTCTGCGAGAACCGTATCATGGGCTATGAGGCACAGATCTATCCTGTAGAAAATCTTCTTTCTTATCATCGCTGAGGATGTTGAGGGCGAGGCTCTTACAACACTTATCGTTAACAAGCTTCGTGGTACATTCAATGTAGTAGCTGTAAAGGCTCCTGGATATGGTGACAGAAGAAAAGCAATGCTTGAGGATATCGCAATCCTTACAGGTGGTCAGGTAATCAGCTCTGATCTTGGACTTGAGCTCAAGGATACAACAATCGATATGCTTGGTCGTGCTAAGTCAGTTAAGGTTCAGAAGGAGAACACTGTTATCGTTGACGGTGCCGGAGACAAGGATGCTATCGCAGGCAGAGTAAGCCAGATCCGTGGTCAGATTGATGAGACAACATCTGCGTTTGATAAAGAGAAATTACAGGAGCGCCTTGCCAAGATGGCAGATGACGAGAACGACCGTCTTGCAGAAGCCAACCTCATGATGCCTGAAATCTATGAAAAGATAAAACTCAGCGAGGCATTGCAGACAACCATCTCGTTCTACGTAGACCGTTACTACATCACTGATGCCCAGATGAAGAACCTGAAGAGTGTGGCCACATTCCTCCGAACCCATCCAGACATAAATCTTATAGTGACAGGTTATGCCGATGTTGAGACAGCTTATCCTGCATACAACTTGCGTCTCTCACAGAAACGCGCGCAGACTGTCTATGACACTCTCGTCAATGAGTTTAAAGTGCCAAAAGACCGACTTCGAATAGACTTTAAAGGTGACACAGTTCAGCCATACGACCAAGTCAATGAGTGGAACCGTGCCGTCATCTTCTTCCTCGACCGCAACGGAGGCAATAGTCAAATACTTGAGTCGGAAAAGAACAGCAACTAACAGAACACTTGGAGGGCGGACATTCAGAAAGAGCATTATAAACACTGTTGATGTGATGCTCCGAGAGAATTCGATAGTCCGCATCCAATGTAGATACAAAAAATAATGAGATATGAGAATCCTATCATTTATAATAGCCTTTAGCATGATGCACCTCTGTCATGCCCAGAGTGGCGGTCTGCTTGTGTCTTCTGACAATAATCAAAATGCAGAAATTGTCATTCCAGAAGGACAGGATGTCCTCGCAGATTCGTCATACTACCGCAATGCCGAGGTGACCTCTGTCGGCATTCCTGCATCGGTGACACATATAGGCCGCTATGTGTTTGGCCACTGCTTCAAGCTTGCAGCCATCAACGTGTCTCCTGACAACCCCGTTTATAAATCCATAGATGGAGTGGTGTACACAAAAGACGGCAAAACGCTTGTGCTTTGTCCTGCAGGCAAGTCTGGCAACTTTATCGTGCCGCAACAAGCTACCAGCATGGCACCCTTTGCCTTCTTCTCATGCAAGAAGTTGAAGAAAATAACCCTTCCTGCAGGCACAACAGAGATACCTGATGGAGCTTTTGCAGGATGCTGGGGACTTGAAGATGTGGTAATGCCGCAAGGGCTAAAGCGCATTGGCCGACGCGCATTTGACGGCACCATCATTCAACAGATGAATTTCCCCACATCAATGGAGTATATAGCAGACAGTGCCTTCGTCAACACCAGCATTGTTGAGGTTAACTTGAAAGTGACAGAACCCTTCGAACTTGGTGAGGAGGTGTTCAGCGAAATACATGTCACCCGTCTCAATGTGCCGACGGCAGGCCTTGCAAAGTTTAAGTCGCATCCTAAATGGGGACGTTTTGGACGCATCACTCCCACTCATAGCTATTGGAACAAGTAAAAGCCTGTTGATGGAATCGCTGTGCAGTAGGGCATAGATATAAAGTGCAAATCATCACGCAAACGCTTCGGGAATATACTTTGCCAAGTATCCTAAT
>OQWI01000810.1_pt1 | contig 14115 bp, 14 predicted proteins | sample 1691551 | NCBI WGS metagenome assembly OQWI01 (sample SAMN03418259, study PRJEB22391) | human gut metagenome | biome: human-gut; feature: organic feature; material: feces | host: Homo sapiens | place: Tanzania | collected 2013-01
ATCAGGATTGACGGAAGCAGGACCGCTCGAACCGTATGGGGAACAGAGGATGTTCACGCACACGATAAAATATATGTCCGGATCGAAGAGTCTGCCGTTCCCTACCATCTGTGGCCACCATTCTTCCGGGTCTGAGTTGGCCGTCAGTGCATGGCAGATCCAAAGGACTTTGTCGCCTTTCTTATATTCTCTGTCTGATGTGTGATATACCAGATTCAGTTCCGGGAGCCTCTCTCCACTTTCGAAAACGAATCCTTCCGTAGTGTGTAATCTGTTGAGTTTCATAACTATAATTCAAGACACCATCCATGAATATCTGATTCTTCACCATTCTGGATGCCTCTTATCAGGTTAAACAGTTCAAGACTTGCGCGGCCGCACTTCTCCCCGGACGGCATCTGATACTTGGCTGTGACCGACTGACTTTCAAGCTCAGCCTTGTCCGTGACAGATTTTATAGGGGTAATTACTACAGCGGTGCCGCATGCATCTATTTCTTCAAATTCGGAGATTTCCTCCACAGGTATTCTTCTCATTTCCACCTTCATCCCCAGATCTTCCGCCAGAGTACGGAGGCTCTTGTTGGTAATGGACGGCAGGACGCTGTCCGACAACGGGGTAACGTATGTGTTGCCCTTGATGCCGATGAAATTGGATGTGCCGAACTCGTCCACACTGGTTTTGGTGGCCGGATCCAGGAAAAGAAGCTCAGCGTACCCGATTTTATGGGCAAGGGTATATGGATACAGGGACATTGCATAATTGGCTGCAACCTTATAAGAACCGGTGCCGTTAGGAGCGGCACGATCGTAATTTCTTGATATTACGGCATCTACCGGCTGCAGGCTTGCGGCTTTGGAGTAATTGCCCACCGGAAGACACATCACTGCGAACAGAACTTCATCCGAAGGACATATATTGATCTGCGGATTGACGCCCTCGATTACCGGACGCAGGTACATGGACGCATTGTGGCCGTATGGCGGCAGAAAATCGATATTCTCCTGTACGCACATTGCGCACATCTTGATAAACATTTCTTCTGATGGGGCCGCCATGCCAAGTCTTGCGGCACTTCTTCTGATTCTTTTCGCGTTCTCATCCGGACGGAAAATTCTTACCTTCCCGTCAACTCCTCGAAACGCCTTAAGCCCTTCGAAACATGCACTGCCATAGTGGAATACACCGGCAAAAGCATTGAAATGGAAATCGAAATCTTCAGAGACTTCCGGCTCGGTCCATTGACCGTCCTTGAATCTGCTCACGATGATGGCGCTTGTCTTTCTGTACGAAAAAGACAGGTTGTCCCAATCTAATCCCTGCATATAAGCATCTGTTTTTAAAATTTTTATTGCGTTCTGTCGAGCAGACTCGCAGCTCCCGTCGAAATTCTCATAAAGAGACCGACTATCAGCCAGGTACGGCACGAATTTCGGGTTTTATTGTGATAAAAACAAATTTTTTAATAAATTTGGGTTTTGGATTGCAGAGAATTACATAGTATGAAGGTTATAAAATTCGGCGGAAGTTCAGTAGGAACACCGGAAAGTATCTTAAAGGTAAAATCCATTATATGTTCTCAAAATGAGACTTCTATAACTGTAGTGTCGGCTCTTGGAGGAGTCACTGACAGTTTGATTTCCGTGTCTTCACTCGCTGAAAAAGGAGATCGCTCATTTATGGAAAAACTTGAAGAACTGAGCGAACGACATTTCAAGATGTGCGACCTTGTGGTGGACGCGAAAAGACGAGATTCCGTGAAGGCGGAACTCTTGGAAATGATGGAGCGTCTGAAGAACTTATGTGAAGGTGTATGCCTTCTCGGCGTGCTTCCACGCAAGGTCTATGATGAGATTCTGAGTTTCGGCGAAAGGATGTCCTCACTTATCTTGTCCGCCATGCTTCCTTCAGCCGTCATATATGACTCCCTTTCCTTTATCAAAACTACACGCATCCAAAATAACGATGTCGCGGATAATGAATCAAGTTATAGCCTGATACGCAAGACATTCAAAGATTATGACTCATCGTCGGCGTTTGCGGTGGTTCCGGGATTCATCTCCACTGATGTACAGACCGGCGAGATAACCAATCTCGGGCGGGGCGGTTCCGATTTCACGGCAAGTCTCATTGCAGCGGCATTGGATGCCGATGTTCTTGAAATATGGACGGATGTGGACGGATTCATGACGGCTGACCCGCGGATTATCAAGACCTCATACGTGATAGATGAGATGAACTATGAGGAAGCCATGGAACTCTGCAATTTCGGTGCGAAAGTCGTGTATCCTCCGACCCTTTATGCCGTCTGCAAGAAAAAGATTCCTATCCTTATAAAGAATACGTTCAATCCATCCGCACCGGGAACCATGATTAAGGATAAGTGCAAGGAAAACAACAGATTGATTCGAGGAATATCCTCAATTGACGACATCGGTCTGATTACGCTTTCCGGCACTTCCATGGTGGGAATAGTCGGTGTGGACAGCAGGATTTTCTCTTCCCTTGCATCCGAGAGCATCAGTGCCTTTCTCGTATCACAGGCAGCATCCGAGACCGGCATTTCCATCGGAGTAAGCCGAAAGGACGCCGAAACGGCATGCGCTGTCCTGCAGAAGGCGTTCCATCAGGAAATCGCTACAGGCTCCATTGAGCCGATAAAGTGCGAATATGGTCTGGCGGCTGTAGCTATTGTCGGGGAAAATATGAAACATCACTCCGGCATTGCCGGCAAGCTGTTCAGTACCCTCGGACGAAGCGGCATCAGCGTGAAAACCTGTGCCCAAAGTGCGGCAGAGACCAATATATCGTTTATTATTGACCGGGACAATCTTCGGAAAGCGCTCAACGTCATCCATGACAGTTTCTTCCTGTCAGAGTATCAGGAGCTGAATCTGTTCATCTGTGGCGTAGGTACCGTAGGCGGACAGCTTATCGAGCAAATTGCCGGGCAAAGGGAAAAACTAATGCGCGAGCGCAATCTCAAAATCAATATTGTCGGAATATCGCGCAGCAGAAAGGCGCTGTTCTCCCGCTCCGGAATCGATCTTGCAGGCTGGCGCGAGGCTTTGGACTCGGGAGAAGAGATTTCACCGTCTGCCCTTAAAGAGGCCGTCATTTCCATGAATATTTTTAACTCAGTCTTCGTGGATTGTACTGCCAGCGCCGAAATTGCCGGACTGTACGAATCTTTGTTCAATCATGGAGTTTCCGTTGTGGCAGCCAACAAGATAGCTGCATCTTCCGACTATGACATGTACCGAAAGCTCAAAGAAACCGCCCGTCATCGCAACGTAAAGTTCCTCTTTGAGACCAACGTCGGAGCCGGACTTCCTATCATCAACACCATCAATGCGTTGTGCAACAGCGGAGACAGGATTCTGAAACTTGAAGCCGTTTTGAGCGGTACGCTGAATTTCATTTTCAACACCATATCGGAGAAGATACCGTTCAGCCAGACAGTGCGTATGGCTATGGAGCAGGGTTTCTCAGAGCCTGACCCGCGCATAGACCTCTCCGGAAAAGATGTAATCCGCAAGCTCGTGATTCTTTCCAGGGAAGCCGGTTACAAAGTAAATCAGGAAGATGTGGACGCGCACCTTTTCATTCCACGAGAGTTCTTCGACTGCTCCATGGAGGAGTTCTGGGACAAGCTTCCGTCCCTTGATGCCGAATTTGAACGGCAGAGAAAGGAACTTGAAAAGGAGCACAAGAGATGGCGTTTCGTGGCGGAGATGGAAGAAGGCAGGTGCAAGGTGTCTCTCAAGGCGGTGGACAGCACGCACTCATCCTACACTCTTGACGGATCGAATAATATTGTCCTTCTCACTACAGAGAGATACAACAGGCACCCTATGCTCATTCAGGGCTATGGGGCCGGAGCCGGTGTGACTGCGGCCGGTGTATTCGCAGACATTATGAGTATAGCTAATATTTAAAGAATAATATATGAAGGCAGCAATTGTTGGTGCGAGCGGTGCGGTTGGACAAGAGTTCCTCCGCGTATTGGAAGAAAGAAATTTTCCGATAGACGAATTACTTCTTTTCGGCTCTTCGAGAAGTGTAGGTACAAAATACAGATTCAGAGGCAAGGAAATCGAAGTCAGGCTTCTTCAGCACAATGATGATTTCAAAGGGGTGGATTATGCATTCGTTTCGGCCGGCGCTTCCGTATCAAGGGAGTTTGCGGACACCATCACCAAGTACGGAACCGTGATGATAGACAACTCAAGCGCCTTCCGCATGGACAATGACGTTCCTCTGGTGGTCCCGGAGTGCAATGCTGAAGACGCTCTGGTGCGACCGCGTAGTATTATTGCCAATCCGAACTGTACGACTATCATGATGGTGGTGGTACTCAAGCCGATAGAGAAGCTCTCGCATATCACCAACATCCACGTGGCAAGCTATCAGTCAGCCTCGGGCGCCGGAGCGCAGGCCATGGCGGAACTCCAGCAGCAGTACCGGCAGATTGTAAACGGGGAAGAAGTTACCGTGAATAAATTTGCGTATCAGCTGGCATATAATGTTATTCCACAGATAGATGTATTCATGGACAACGACTACACCAAAGAGGAAATGAAAATGTTCAATGAGACCCGAAAGATTCTCCACTCGGATGTCAGGTGCTCCGCTACATGTGTGAGGATATCGTCTCTGAGATCCCATTCCGAGGCCGTGTGGCTCAGTACCGAAAAGCCACTCGAAGTGGCACAGGTAAGGCGTGCTCTCGAAGAGGCCCCCGGGGTAACGGTACAGGACGACCCGTCCACCCAGACTTATCCGATGCCTCTTTTCACCGGAGGTAAGGATGACATCTACGTCGGGCGTATCCGCAAGGACATAGCCTCGGACAATGGCATCACTCTCTGGCTTTCAGGAGATCAGATAAGGAAAGGAGCTGCGCTCAATGCAGTGCAGATAGCCGAATATCTTATTTCAAAGTCGGAATAATGACGGCTCTGCCCTTCATTCCGTCTGCACAGATACTTAGGTCGTCAGGGAACCTGACATGTCTTAGATACTGACTTTCGAATTCGGCCGGAAGGGCGTCCAGATAACTGAAATCACACGCTTCACCCTTGCGCGAGTAAGGGTTTATATTGGCGTATCCGGCATTGAACGAGGTCATGTTCTGGAAGAAGTGTGTTCCCTGACTCGGGTCTATCCTGAAATTCTCGAGACAGCACTCCACTATCAGTTTAGCCTCTGAAATATCGCTCCACTGCACCGGAACGCCGAGTGAAGGTATGCTCGAACCCCATCTGCCGAATCCTATAAGCACATATCCTCTCCCCTGCTCCCTCATCTTGATGTTCAGAGCCGTGACTTCCTCCGCCATTTCTCTTGTCTTGAGAATATCGAAGGTATCCTTTTTAAGATAGATTATATCCCGCACTCCTTTTATCCAGCCGGGACCGATAGCGCATTCAGAATTCAGAATGGCACCGTCCATATCGATGCTCCCCCAGTCCACCTGACTGTTGAGTCCGTCAGTGGAGATTGGTCTAATCTGCAGCACATTGAAAATCGCTGTCGAATCGCTGTCGTCAAGGTTGGCCGCAAATTCTATTTCCACTCCGCACTTGACTTCTTTCTCTGTGATTTCCAGCAGTTTGCACAGGATATCGGCAAGCGGGAAGGTGTTGTATTTCAAGACATGTGCGAACGTGACAAATTTTGGTCCCTGCGGAACCGGGGAATCCACCATCCGCATGTTCTCATAGTCCCATGTGGACACTACTTTGCTGAATGAGCGGAATTTTCCGCAGTCAGAGACGGGAATTCTTTCCAAATTGACGGCGTCATCTACGGAAGTCTTGAATTTGTCCGGCTGAAGATTCAGTGCAAACATGGTCTGCTGCGTCTCTTTCATCGTCAGGTCCGGTGTAGAAGTCTGGAGTACGTTCTTCGGGAATTTTGGAGAGAACCGGAGCACCTGATCTCCGTCCACCACCGCTTTGCCGAGCCCGTATGCAAGTTTGACGACTCCGTCTTCCGGGCGTTCATATCCGAGCGGATAGAAATTGACGGATCTGGCGACACCTGACATGGTCGGGAAGAAATACCCTTTGTCTTCGCTGCCGCAAATCTCCTGGAGCACAATTCCCATTCTCTCTTCCGAAAGGACGTTCGAAGTGGAGGTTATATATCCTCTTGACGAGGCGAAATACACTGACGCATAGACGCTCTTTATAGCCTTCGAAAGCAGTCTCAACTGCTGATCCTCATTTTGCGTATGAGGAATCATGTATGTGGAATAAACTCCGGCAAAAGGCTGATAATATGAGTCTTCCAGTTTGGAAGACGATCTTACGGCAAGAGGCGTCTTCACATTCCGTATAAATACCCTGAGAGCCTCTGTAAGGTCGGAAGGCAGCGTGGACGCCACAAACTCGGACAGGATTTCCCCGTCGGATATGTCCGAGTTGATGACATATTGAAGACCGTTGTCTATGACGAATCTGTCGAAATACTCAGTGGTGATGACAAGGGTTCTCGGGACAAGCACTCTGACATCTTCCCATTTGTCGTACAGATTGTATTTCTGCAGAATATGATTCAGGAATGCAAGTCCGCGCGCTTTGCCGCCCATGGAGCCGTCTCCGAGTCTGGCAAACCAGATGGTATCGTTGTATGTGTCCGGGTCAAACTTGGCCACCACACCGAGACCCTGGCTGATCCGGTAGTCGTGAATCACTCTCAAATTCATATCCCGGATCATATCCAGGTCAGTATCGGAATTGATTCTGATCGGACGGAACAAATCCGCTATGGCGAAAAGGCCTCTTCCGTAGAGCCATCGGGAGATATAGTTCTTGTCAGCGAAATACTTCAGTCCTTCATCGCTGATGCTTCGTATAATCTGCTCGAACTCATACAGATTCCGTGCTCTGGCAATGACGTCTCCGGTCTTGGGATTGGTGACGACAAAGTCCCCGAATCCAAATTCCCGGCCTATGTATTCGCTCACTTGATGGGTAAGCGTCTTGGAGGTCTTCTTCACGAATCCCACTCCCAACTGATCCGCCACCGCCCTCATGCTTTCCTGCGAAGACTGCATCAAAAACGGCATCGTAGGGTTGTCTTTTTTGATGAGACGGCACAAATCCACACCGGCGTCAATCTTTTCCGTAGTTGAAGAGTCTCCTTTGTGGATTACGAATCCCACATCGGAGATTACACCCAGAATATTGCTTTTGTACCGTTCATAAAGCGATACCGCCTCATCGTAGCAGGTGGCCATGAGAATTTTAGGGCGGGCACGCTTGCGCATATACTGCTGCTGCTCGTTGAGCGCATCCTTTATGGACTCCATATTCTGCTGGAGCACCAGTTTATAAAGCAGCGGCAGATAAGTGGAATAGTACCGGACCGAATCTTCTACAAGCAGGATAGCCCTGACTCCCATGTCCAGAATGGCGTGGTCGGCATTGAGTTTATCCTCGAGAAGCTTGATAATGGCAATTATCACGTCAGTACTGTTGTTCCAGTAGAATACGTAATCTATGTTCGATCTGTCCCCCTTTTCGATGAACGAATAAATCTGTTTTGAAAACGAGGCGAGAAGGACTATCGGCGTATTCGGGCTCAATGACTTGGCCTGTTGCGAAAAGTCGAACACGTCCAACTCGCCTACATTGAACATAGTAAGTACCAGATCGAAATGATGCTCTTGGTCTTTTATCAGTTCCATAGCATCAATTGTGGATTCCACCCTTTCTATGGAAGGCGGGTTGCTGAGGTTGAGATCCGCATATTCCTTGCTTATCTGCGCCTCGATGTGACCGTCTTCTTCAAGAGAGAAACTGTCGTAGCTGTTGCATATCAGAAGAATTCTTCTGATTCTCCTGAGCATAAGCTGGTTGGTATCCTGACCTGGTTTCATGCGAGTATGTTATACGAGTCCCTGATCCACCATGGCGTTGGCGACCTTGATGAAGCCTGCTATGTTGGCACCCTTGACATAATTGATGTATCCGTCTTCTTCCTTACCGTATTTCAGACAGGATTCGTGGATGGATTTCATTATGCGATGCAAATGCTCATCAACTTCCTCGGCCGTCCACTTCTGACGTATTGAGTTCTGTGTCATCTCAAGACCGGAAGTGGCTACACCTCCGGCATTGGATGCCTTGCCAGGTGAATACAGCAGCTTTGCACCCTGAATTACTGCGATAGCCTCCGGGGTGGTCGGCATATTGGCGCCCTCCACGACGCAGAAACATCCTCCTTTGACGAGATTCTCCGCGTCAGTCTTATCAATCTCATTCTGGGTGGCGCACGGAAGAGCTATGTCGCAAGGGATTCTCCATGGGCGCTCCCCTGGAAAATACTGGGCATGAGGGTATTTCTTGACGTATTCGCTTATCCTGCCGCGACGGATGTTTTTGAGTTCCAGAACGAAGTTCAGCTTCTCTTCGTCAAGTCCGTCAGGATCATACATGAAACCATCAGAGTCAGAAAGAGTCACAACCTTGGCTCCGAGACTCATGGCCTTTTTGGCGGCATACTGCGCCACATTGCCTGCTCCGGAGACAAGTACCGTCTGTCCTTCGAAGGATTTACCCTGAAGGGCAAGCATTTCCTGAGCGAAATAGCATACACCATAGCCGGTAGCTTCAGTGCGAAGACAACTTCCTCCCCATGCGATACCCTTTCCGGTGAGAGTTCCGGTAAACTCGTCTCGAAGCCGTTTGTACTGACCGAAAAGATATCCGATTTCCCTTCCTCCGACGCCGATGTCTCCGGCCGGCACATCAGTATCCGGTCCTATATGCCTCTGAAGTTCAGTCATGAAACTCTGGCAGAAACGCATGACTTCCGCGTCCGACTTTCCTCTTGGGCTGAAATCGGATCCTCCCTTGCCGCCACCCATAGGGAGGGTGGTGAGAGAATTCTTGAATGTCTGCTCGAATGCAAGGAACTTCATGATGCTGAGGTTCACGCTTGCGTGGAATCGAATGCCTCCTTTGTAGGGGCCAAGAGCACTGTTCATCTGTACCCTGTAACCACGGTTGATGTGGATTTCTCCCCTGTCATCCGTCCATGGTACTCGGAACATAATCACCCTTTCGGGCTCAACCATCCTCTCAAGAATCTTGAGATCTATAAGGTAAGGGTACGCAGTTACGTAAGATGCTACGCTTTCTACGACTTCCCTGACGGCCTGATGAAACTCATTTTCACCAGGATTACGTGCGATGAGTTCAGACATGAACTTATCGACGTAGTTCGATGTGAATTTATCCATTGTTTGGAAACATAACTAACATCGCGAAAATATATAAAAGCCTCGAAAAATACAAGTAAAAATATTACTTTAACCACATGTAGGTTCCGTCCCAGTAGTCCTTGAACTCTATGGTTTTGACGGTCTTCTTCGAGGTGAATACATGTTTTCTTACAGGGGTGAACCATTCGGCCTTCACATACGCTGTCTTGCAGGTACTCGTCCTGTATTTGCAGAAAGTCTGTGCCGATACGCCGTGGTTCACGGATATTCAGCAAGCCCCGCAGGAGCTGACGTTGGGTGTCTGCGTCTGTCGGTATCCGCAGTTCCTGATACTCCGGGTGTTCGTTCAAAAGCACCCGGATGAGGACAATTCGCCGCTCACTCTGGTTCATAGTCAAACCCTCTTTTCGATTGTCTGCTTAGGGCAGACTTCCGCACACCGCCCGCAGTGGAGACAGTGGTGCTGGTCAATGACCACCGGCTTCTTGGTAATGTCGATGCACTTCTGCGGACAGACAGAGTAGCACAGCTTGCAGCCGATGCAGCTTTCGCCTACATAGTAACCCGGTGCTTCCTGTGCCACTTTGCCAATGGTGAAGCTGTCCCGGACGATGTGCGCCGGAACGCTGATGTCAAAATACTCGCCGTCGGCTTCATACAGACAGAACACCTCCAAGGCACTGCGGGTGTCACCGGGATAGATGGACTGCATATAGGCGTTTTTCTCAAAAATCTCATCCAGCTTCTCGCTGCCGATGTTTTTGATTTTCCCGCGCAGAGAGATCGAGACTTTTTCTCTGGTGGCGGATAGAGCGATGTAGCCCTGCTCCATGAGCTGGGCATAGAACGCCTTTCCCTTGGCGGTGAGGAAATACACGCCCTGCTCGTCATAGAGCATCATGTCGATGACGCGGGTCTGGGGATGCCCGTCTGCTCCGATGGTGGCAATGGTGGTGGAGTGGATATTTTCCACCAGCAGCTTCAAATAATCTTGCTTCGTCATAACATCAACGACCTTTCAGGATCGGCGCAAGCCGCTTATCTTGAGGATATGCTTGGATTTGAAACAGCCCCACAGGACGGGTTTTCCTGCGGGGCTGCTTCCTCATATCTTCTTTCATCCGGACGATACCGTCGGTTGCGGAGTTTCACCGCATCGGGCGCTTTTGCGCTTCGCAGACTTTACTGCCGGTCAGGGATTTCACCTTGCCCCGAAGATGTAGAATCGAGAAAAATTCTTAGAACTCATAGGGAGGGTTGCCGGAGAAGTCTGCAATGATGCCGTGGGCATCCTCCAGATAGAACACCTCAAAGATGGGGTTGGTAGCCTCGCCGTACTGACCCTTCACGATGGGGTTTGCGATGCACATCTCCTTGGCAGCCATGTTGTTCTCAAACACAGCCTTGCCATGCAGACGGAGCCATGCGTACTCCGGGCTGGAAACGGAGATCTCGATGTTGGGGTTTGCCTGCAGGTCCTTGTAAACATCCTTCTGGTTGTTGGTGCAGAACCACAGCTTGCCATCCAGCTCACCGGCAAACATGAAGGGGCGGCACTTTGCCTTGCCGTCACGGCCTACGGTGGCCAGATACTGCACCGGGTTTGCGTTCAGAAATTCTACGACTTTCTTCATGAGATGTACCTCCATACATTGTTTTTCTTGATAGCTTTATTGTAATGCACTTTGCAGGGCTTGTGAAGTACGCACAAGATTGTGGTATAGTTACCTGCCGGTAACCATCAGAACTTGCCGTTATCGTTTGCCCAAGTAGACGGGTCAGCAATGGTCTCCATCACATCCCAATGCTCGGCGATTTTGCCGTTCTCCACCCGCCACAGGTCATAGTAAGCGGTGGAAACATCGCCATAGGTGCCCTCGCTGACAGCCAGCACATAGTTGCCATCGGCCAGCACCTGATGGGTGGTGGTGTAGACCATCTGGATATTCTGCTCTGCAAGTGCAGCCAGAGCGTCCGTCAGACCGGAAACGCCATCCGCAATGTTGGAGTTGTGCTGAATGTACTTGTCGCCGTCAAAGTAATCGGCCATCTTGTCGAGGTTGTGTCCCTGCATGACATCGTACAGGAAGTTGTTCACCAGTTCGCGGTTCTCCTCGGTCTTGTCCAGATCGGTCACCTCCATGGTGCCATCCGTCTGGGTATGACCGGAAGGATTCGCTTCGGTCACGGCAGCCAGGTTGTCCCAGTGCTCTGCGATCTTGCCGTTTTCATCAAAGCGGAAGATGTCGAAGGCCACCTGATCGCCTGCGCCTGCAAAATTGTAGATGGTCTGAAGGAAAACCTTGTCGCCATCCTCAAATGCACGGATGTTCTGCACCGTGGTCTTGACCGGAGCCGAAGCCAGATACTCCACCGAGCCAACAAAGGCATCTGCGCCGGTGCCGTAGGCGAGATTGTGCTGGATGTAACCGTCTGCCAGCAGGCTGCGGGCGGTCTTGGTGTCGCCCGTTGCAAAGGTGTTGATGAGAGCCAGTGCCTTTTCGGTCTGGCTCTGCTCGGCCTGCTGGGACTGGCAGAACAGATTCTTCCAGCTGAATTCCTTCAGGAAGTCCAGCGGGGAGGCTGCACTGGCCGAACCGGCCAGAATCGTGGCAGCGAGGGTGAGAGAGGCGGCACTTGCAATCAGCTTTTTCATAATGGGTTCTCCTTTGGATGTTGCGATGAGGTGTTGATTTCTTTGGAACTTTCGTCCCTGTGATTGCATGATACCACGCCTGTGTCGATTATGGAAGTACGCACAATATTGTGGTGTAGTTACCGGAAAGATACCATTGCGATGCTGCTTGCTTTTTTTGCTGCTAAAAGCTATAATGATGCCATAAAACTGTTTGTGGGATCCGTGCATCGGACACTTTGACTACTTGAAAATCCCTTGGAGGTAATTATGGAAAAAGAGATCCTCAAAGAACTACCGGCCTGCCCGGTGGAGACCACCCTGACCCTCATCAGCGATAAATGGAAGGTGCTGATCCTCCGGGATCTGATGTCGGGGACAAAGCGTTTTGGAGAGCTGAAAAAGTCCATCGGTCATGTGACCCAGAAGGTTCTGACCGCTCAGCTGCGGCAGATGGAGGAAAGCGGCTTGCTGACCCGGAAGGTCTACGCTGAAGTGCCGCCCCGGGTGGAATATACGCTGACGGAACTGGGGTATAGCCTGAAACCGGTTCTGGATGCCATGTGGGCATGGGGCGAAGGGTATAAAAGCAGACTGGAAGGGAAAGCGGAATGAATCCGCTTTTTGATGCAGTCCTTTGCAGGTCTACACTCATCCACCACACACCCAAATTTTACGTCAAACCGCGAACTTGTCGGGGCGAGGCCCCTCCATCTTGCTTGCGCAAGACCGTTCGGTCGCTTAAAAGCCCCACTGGGGCTTTCATTGCTGCGCTGCGCTCGCAAACGCGAACTTTCCCTCGATGTGCTTGGAGAAGGTCAGTCCATACTTCCCTGCGTTTTTCAGCAGGAACTGACTGAACTTCTTTTGCGGAACAGGCGATTCCAGATTATCCTCGCACCAGCCGATATTAAAATAACCGCCTAATTACTCGTAGAAATAAGCAATTAGGCGGTTGCAACGTATAGGCGATAAATAAAAAACAAGACTATAACAAGAGTGCCAAATGCGCATAAAAACAATCAAAATTAGATGTACTGTTTAAGCCAGTCAGGCATATCAGGACTATCTGTTTTCCACGATTCTACAACTGTTTCACTTTCGTCCCAGCTGTTTTCATCACCATCAAAAAATTTTTGACGATGACACTTATATTTGACCACCTCGTCACCTTCAAGTCTATACTCGTTCCAATAATAGCTATGCTTTCCGTAACCTTTCCATTCGTTTGTCCGATAGATAACCATAACATTACTCCTCATCGGTAGGCGTATTTGAAACATCTTGTTCAGTCGGGAAATCGTTTTGTTGAATTTCAGATTCGTTTTTTTCTAAGGCCTGAATAAATTGTCGCTTTGCATCGATAATCTCGTTGGATGTATGTTTCTTTTCCTTGTGACGGTCAGCCAAAACTTTTAAGCGGGACACAACTAATCCACCACAAATAAAACAGGCTCCGCCAATAATTCCAATAGCTCCTAACATGGATCTCTGGCCAGAAGAGAATCCCTCTATCGTTCCATCTTGAAATCCGGTTTGATATAATTTGTCCGCGAATTCAGCTGGCCCACCGTTGGCTTTTGTTTCTCTCGACCAATCTGCATAATCCCACATATTACTTTTCCCCCAAAGATGTTTCGATTGAACGTACAAGCGATTTTAATGCATCAATCTGCATCTGTTCATTTTGAATTTCACTTTGCAGATGAATAATGTCTTGTTTCTTTTCATTGATGGAATGTGAATGCTGAGAAATTTCTCTTTGTAAATATTGAACAAGTTCAGCGGCACTTATATTTGCATTTTTTATTTTGTAGCCACCGTCTATATATTCGAAAGCGAGTGTTCCTAAAACGCCGCCTAGAACCAAGGGAAAACTGATAAGTGGGGCTGCTATTGCTAAACTTTTGGCAGCGACCGAAGAATATTTTGGGGTGTCCTTCAAAAAAACTTGCAAGTCTGCAGAAGAAATAAGGTTTCCTTCTTTCTTTGATGGCTGCGTTGCTTTCAACTTACCAGAACGAATCCATCTGCGAACAGTTTCTGGATTTGTTCCCAGAAGTTCTGAAATTTCTTTTACACTATAAGTTTTCATTTGATGCGACACCTCACGATCGTATAATACTACATATTTGTTTAAATGTCAACAAAAATGTTGCATTATATGAGCGATAGGATGAAAAAAGCACTATCGCCATCCGCCTGACAGGCGAAACAGTGGAAACGGCTGTCCACCTTCATGCTG
>OQWI01000811.1_pt1 | contig 14110 bp, 10 predicted proteins | sample 1691551 | NCBI WGS metagenome assembly OQWI01 (sample SAMN03418259, study PRJEB22391) | human gut metagenome | biome: human-gut; feature: organic feature; material: feces | host: Homo sapiens | place: Tanzania | collected 2013-01
GGGATAGTATGCCAAAACAACAATATGATGAAAGTAGTATCGTTATTTTAGAAGGCTTGGATGCCGTAAGAAAGCGTCCAGGTATGTATATTGGATCTACGGATTCAAAAGGTTTACATCACCTTGTATGGGAAATTGTTGATAATGCGATTGACGAAGCTTTGAATGGCTATGGCAACGAAATTACAATTACCCTAGAAAAAGATGGCAGTGTAACAGTAGAAGATCATGGGCGTGGAATGCCTGTTGGAAAACATAAATCAGGAGTAAGTACACTTCAAGTAATTTTTACTATTTTACATGCAGGTGGTAAATTTACTAGTCATGGAGGATATACGAGTGCTGGAGGATTACATGGTGTAGGTGCAAGTGTTGTAAATGCTCTATGTACATGGTGTAAAGTTACAGTACATGATGGAAAAGATATTTGGAGTATGACATTTGAAGATGGGGGAAGCAAGATTGGAAAACTTGAAAAAGTAGGAAAAACCAATCGTACTGGAAGTACGGTAACCTTTAAACCGGATCCGACTATCTTTAAGACGGTTCATTTTTCATATTCTACTATTTGTGAAAGAGCGCAAGAAGATGCCTTTTTATTGAAGGGATTAAAAATGATTGTTCGTGATAAGCGCAAAGAAGAAAAAGAAGTTATATATCAATATGAAGATGGATTAAAAGCATTTATTGATGAAGTAAATCAAGATCATACACCGATGCATGATTCAGTAAGTTTTAGAGGGGAAAGTAATCAAATCGTTGTTGAAGGATGTTTCCAATATACAGATGAGTATCAGGAAAATATTTTCTCATTCACGAACATGGTACGTACTCGCGATGGAGGATCTCATGAAACGGGTGCTAAACAAGCTTTCACGAAAGTATTTAATGAATATGCACGTAAAAATGGTTTCTTAAAAGAAAAAGATAAAGGTTTTGATGGAAATGATGTTAGGGAAGGTTTGACATTGGTTATTAATTTAACCATTCCAGAAGATTATTTACAATTTGAAGGTCAGACTAAAGAAAAATTAGGTACGCCAGAGGCAAAGCCGGCTACTGAAGCAGTAGTATCTGAAAATCTTCGTTATTTTTTAGAAGAAAATAAAGAGATTGCGAATGCTTTAGTTCGAAAAATCATCAAAGCAGCACAAGCTCGTAATGCAGCAAGGAAAGCACGTGCTGACATTCGTAACGGAAAAGGAAAGAATCGTTCAGAAAGAGTTTTGTCTGGAAAACTAGCATCTGCTCAAAGTAAGGATGCTAGAAGAAAAGAATTATACTTAGTCGAAGGGGATTCTGCGGGTGGTTCTGCAAAGCAGGGGCGTGATTCAAAGTATCAAGCGATCTTGCCTTTGCGTGGAAAAGTTTTAAATACAGAGAAGGCAAGTCTTGAAGCGATTGAAAAGAATGAAGAATTGAATACCATCATTCATGCCTTAGGTGCAGGTGTAGGTGCTAATTTTACGGCTGAAGATTCAAACTACTATAAAGTTATCATCATGACCGATGCCGATGATGATGGAGCACATATTCAAAACTTATTATTAACGTTCTTCTATCGTTATATGCGTGAGCTAATCACTCATGAAATGTTGTATATTGCTCTTCCACCGCTATATCGAATTGCGAAAGGTGGAAAAGAATATTATCTATATACAAACGAAGAATTGGATGAGAAAAAAGCAGAATTAAAAAATGGCTATACCATTACACGATACAAAGGTCTTGGTGAAATGAATGCCACTCAACTTTGGGATACGACAATGAATCCAGAATCTAGAACATTACTTTGTGTGACAATTGAAAATGCGATGATGGCAGAAAAAAGAGTTACAGAATTGATGGGCGATAAAGCTGAACTTCGAAGAAATTGGATTGAAGATAATGTCGTGTTTACACTAGAAGATGATTATAAGGAGGTAAGTGCGTGAAAGAAAAAGAAATAAAACATAATGTTTTAAAGAATTCTTTAGAAGATATCATGGCCGATCGTTTTGCCAGATATTCAAAATATATTATTCAAGAACGTGCATTACCAGATGCTAGAGATGGCTTAAAACCAGTTCAAAGACGTATTTTATATGCAATGTATGAAGATGGTAATACATACAATAAGCCGTACCATAAATCGGCAAAAACCGTTGGTAATGTGATTGGTAACTATCATCCTCATGGAGATAGCTCTGTTTATGATGCGATGGTTCGTATGTCGCAAAACTGGAAGATTACCAATCCTTTAATTGATATGCAAGGTAATAATGGATCTATCGATGATGATCCAGCTGCTGCGATGCGTTATACAGAGGCGCGTCTGGCAAAAATTAGTGACTATTTATTGCAGGATATTGATAAAGATACAGTAGAATGGGCACCTAACTTTTCCGATGAGAAAATGGAACCAACTGTACTTCCTGCACGCTTTCCTAACTTATTAGTCAATGGAATTACAGGTATTGCGGCAGGATATGCCACAAATATTCCACCACATAATTTAAACGAAGTTATTCAAGCAAGTATTTATCGTATCTCACATCCTGACTGTTCTTTAGAAGAGTTGATGCAGTTTGTGAAAGGTCCAGACTTTCCTACAGGAGGAATCGTGATGGGACTTGATGGAATTAAACAAGCTTTTCAAACAGGTCGTGGACGTGTTTTGATTCGTTCAAAAGTTGAAGTTGTACCGACACGTACAATTAAACAAATTATTGTTCATGAAATTCCATATGAAGTTATCAAATCAAACCTTGTAAAGAAAATCGATGAGATTCGGTTGAATAAAAAAATCGATGGTATATTAGATGTTCGTGATGAAAGTGATCGTACAGGATTAAGAATTGTAGTTGATCTAAAAAAAGATAGTAATGATGAACAAATTTTGAACTATTTGTATAAAAACACAGATCTTCAAATTTCATATAACTACAACGTCATCGCCATTGTGAATAAAGCACCTGTACAGATGTCTTTAGCAATGATGCTCGATGCTTTTATCGCACATCGTGAAGATGTAGTAATTCGTAGAAGTAAATATGATTTATCTGCGAAAAAGGAGCGCGCCCATATTTTAGAAGGTTTGATCAAAGCGGTGAGTGTTATGGATGAAATTATCCATATTATTCGTAAGTCAAAAGATAAGACACATGCCAAGAAAAATTTGATTGAGCGTTTTGATTTTACCGAAAAACAAGCAGAAGCTATTGTCGTTATGCGTTTATATCGCCTGACAAATACGGATGTAAAAGAATTAAAGGCAGAGTTTAAACAACTTCTAAGTGATATTGCCGAATTAGAAAAGATTATTAGCGATAAATCTGAATTACATAAAGTGATGGTTGAAGAACTTGATAAGGTGAATGCAGAATTTAATACGCCTAGACGTTCTAAAATTGTTAATGAAGTTAAGGAAATCGTGATTGATGAAAAGGCGATGATCTCAAAAGAAGAATGTATGATCACTGTAACTCGTGATGGATATATTAAACGTGTTTCTATGCGTAGCTTTAATGCATCAAGTGATTCAATGACACAAAGAAAAGATACAGATTCTTTGGTTTGTTACGGGGCAAGTCATACATTACAAACTTTAATTTTCTTCACAAATCGAGGAACATATGGATATATCCCTGTTTATCAGATTGAAGAAGCAAAATGGAAAGATTTGGGAAGTCATATCTCAAATTATATTAAGATGGATTCAAGTGAAAAAATCATTGCAGCTTACGTATTGGATTCATTTAAGACAGGCGTTCATGTTGTAACTACAAGTCGTCATGGAATGATCAAACGTACGGAATTGAAAGAATTTGAAGTTTCTCGTTCAAATAAAACAATGGCATGTATGAAAATTGGGAATATGGACGAAATGATATGTGCAAATCTTTCGTATAAATCTGATGATCAGGTGATTTTAGTTAGTGAACAAGGTTATGGCTTAATGTATCCGGTTGAACAGATTCCATTGGTTTCTAATAAATCAAAAGGTGTAAAGGCAATGAATCTTGCAAAGGATGATTGTATAGCTTCTATTTGTATCAATAGAAATAGTGATGAACAGGTTCTTATTTCAACATCAACACTTTCTTTAAAGCGTATGAAACAACATGAAATTGCACCATTAAATCGTCCGGCAAAAGGAAATCGTATTTGTAAGCTTGTGAAGTCAAATCCAAATATAATTTTGAATGTACATATGGTAGATTTAAACACAAAATTTGAAATATATGCAGATGATATTCTTCGTTTTGAGGCTAAGGAAATTAGTTTAATGAATGCGCAATCAACATTCTCTTCACCATTTGGAAAAGTCGATCGTTTTGAGTGGATCCATTCGCTTGAAAATGTTGAAGATGGATTTTGGGTCAAACAGGAAGATTTTGAACAACCATCTTTATTTGAGGAGAATAACGCATGAGTAAAAAACAAGCAAATTTAGTTTGCTTAATTGTTGCAGCCATTTGGGGTGGTGGATTCATTGCCACAGATGCTGCTTTACAAACGTTTGATCCTTTAACCGTTTTAATGATTCGTTTTATTGGTGCAAGCCTAGTTAGTATTGTGGTTTGTCTTTGTAGTCATGTTAAAGTTTCAAAACAAGCACTATTTCGAGGAAGTATTTCAGGGGTGTTAATGTATTTGGCATTCGCATTTCAAACTTTTGGCTTGGCCATGACAAATACGGGTCAAAATGCATTTTTGACAGCTGTCAATGTAGTGCTTGTTCCATATATTGTATGGCTTTTATGGAAAAAGAAGCCAAGTAAAAGACAACTTAGCGCTAGTGTAATATGCTTGCTAGGCATTGCTTGTTTAAGCTTATCAAAAGGCTATTTCCAATTTAGTTTTGGAGATTGTTTATCTTTGATATGTGCCTTGTTTTTTGCGTGTCACATTATTTCTTTGGAGTATGCAACCGAAAATTCCAATTCTATTACGATCAATGCTGTACAGATGAGTGTTGCTGCTTTACTTTCAATTCCTTTCGCATTGTCTTTGGAGACAATTCCACAAAATATTTCAATGCATGCTTACATGAGTTGTGGCTATATGATTTTAGTGGCAACATTCTTGGCATTTCAATTACAGACCTTGGCACAAAAGTATACAGATGCATCGAGTGCAAGTGTACTTTTATGCACAGAATCTTTATTTGCGAATGTATTTGGCTTTGTTCTGCTTCATGAAGCAAAGAGTCCAATTATGATTTTAGGTGGACTTTTGATCTTCTTTTCAGTGATTTTAACTGAATATAGTGGACAATTCGTATTGTCAAAAGCTTAAAAAGATAGTAGAATAGATGAGTAGATAGTGAGGTTGACTAAAACATGTTAGAATCAATTTTATATACGATAGTGGGAGCCATCGTTGGAGGTTTGGTTACTTTCTACTTCACTCGTAAGAAGTTTGAAAAAGAAATTAAAGAAAATCCACCAATTAATGAAAAGATGATTCGTGCAATGTTCTTACAAATGGGACGTAAACCTAGTGAAGCACAGATTCGTCAAATCATGAAATCGGTAAACGCAAACCGTAAATAATGATAAAGTGTCAGTTGACACTTTTTTTCTTTTTCCTAGGTTCGTTGCTTAAAAAAGTCTTTGGTTATATAATAGTAATAGTAATTTTTATTTTTGGAAGAGGTTTATTATGAGAGATTTTGATTCAAATCGCATCTATGAAATACTAGGCGAAGAATTTAAAAACATCTATATTGTTGATTGCAAAACTCAACAGATTCATGCTTTTAAGGAAACAGATGTGTTGCCTGGTTTTTCTGCACATATGCTTTATAATGACGCGATGAATCAATATATTGATCATTGTGTATACGAAAAGAATCGTGATATGTTACGTATTGCGCTTTCGTTTAATTCCCTTTATACTCGTTTAGAAAATGCGGAACATTTTAATATTCATTATCAATCTAAAACGGATTCCGAAATTCATTTTATGTATACACACTTTGGTTGTATTAAAGATCATGATAAGATTACTCAAATTGTCATTGGTTTTGCGAATGAAGATTTGGATATTCGAAGAAATAATTTGGATATGATCAACAATGTGATTACACCAAGTGGTTTGAGAAGAAAAGTTTTAATTGTTGAAGATAATGAATTAAATCGAGAAATGTTAAAGGCTACTTTAGAAGATGAATATGATGTATTAGAAGCTGTAAATGGGGAAGATGGTTTACAAATTCTATCTCAGAATTATAAAGATATTTCAATTGTTTTATTAGATGTTGTAATGCCTGTGTGTGATGGATTTGAATTCTTAACTCGTCAAAAATCAGATTCTTTGTTAGCTAGTGTTCCAGTCATTGTGACAACGGGAAATAATTCGCAGGAAGATGAATTGAAATGTTTAGGTTTAGGTGCTGTTGATTTCATCACAAAGCCCTATAATACAAGAATTGTAATGAGTCGAATTGATAGTGTTATTAAGTTAAGAGAATCAAGTATGACTTTGGCAGCCATTGAAAAAGATGAGCTGACAGGTCTATATACAAGACAGGCTTTTTATCATCATGCTCGTACATTGACTAATTTTATGACAGATGAAATTTTTAATATCGTTGTTTTAGATGTGGCTGATTTTAAATTGATCAATGGAACTTACGGAACAAAAAAGGGAAATGAAGTTTTGATTTACCTTGCGAATGCGTTTAAATACTATATCAAAAATGGATTGTTGACGCGCTATGAGGGAGATCAATTATTAGCTTTATTTCATAGTAAAGAAAAAATTGATGTGGATCGTATCGAAAACAATTTAAATAAAATTATGGAAGAAGCTCCTATTCCAAATATTCGTGTGAAACTAGGAATTTATGAAAATGTAGATACAAGTCTTCAGATACCAATCATGTGTGATCGTGCATTAATGGCTGTGAAGAGTATTTCAAAAGATTTTAAACAGAATATCGCCTTCTTTACGCAGGAAATGAATCAAAAATTACTTGCGCAAAGACAAATGGAAAATGATTTTAAAGATGCAATTAAAAATAGAGAGTTTGTAGTCTATTTTCAACCAAAATATGATGTTTCATCTGAACAAATTGTTGGTGCAGAAGCACTTGTTCGTTGGCAAAAAGAAGATGGAACATTGATTTCACCAGGTTTATTTATTCCATTATTTGAAAGTGATGGTTTAGTTGTTCAACTTGATGAATATGTATTTGAAACCGTATGTCGATTCCAAAAAGATCGAATGAAACAAGGTTTACCGATCCTTCCTATTTCTGTCAATCTATCTCGTGCAAGTATTCACTTTAGTGATGTGGTACAAAGATATATCAATATCATAAAAGAGAATGAAATTCCTTTTAGTTGTGTTCCGATTGAATTGACGGAATCTGCAGCTTTATATTCGCAACAAATTCTTGAAATCACAAATCAAATGGTCAATGCAGGCTTTAAATTACATATGGATGATTTTGGATCCGGATATTCTTCATTAACAACTTTAAATGAATTGAAATTTACAACGGTTAAATTGGATAAGAGTTTAATTGACTATATTGCCAAACCACGTGGAATGAAAATTGTGCGACAAACGATTGATTTGGGGCATGGCTTAGATATGAAAGTGGTTGCGGAAGGTGTTGAAACCAAAGAACAAAGGGATTGTTTGATTGAAATGAATTGTGATGAAATTCAGGGCTTCTATTATTCAAAGCCTTTAAAACAAGATGATTTTATCGAAAAACTAAGAGCTTAATAAAGCTCTTTTGTTGTATAGGAGGGCTTATGCCAATAAAAATAATTCGTCAGGATATCACAAAATTAAAAGTGGATGCGATTGTGAATACGACAAATCCAAGTTTGGATGCGAAAGGTGGCTTAGATCATTACATACATCAACTTGCGGGTAAAGAATTAGATGTAGAGTGTAGAAGAATAGGAAAATTGAAAGTGGGACAAGCTTGTCTTACAAGTGGATATAAATTGTGTAAGTATATTATTCATACGGTAAGTCCGGTATGGAGTGAAGATAATTATTTGACAAAAGCCTTGTTAGAAGCTTGTTATAATTAAGTGGCAACCATTTTCAAAAAAATAGCCTCTTTGTGAACAGAGAGGTTAATTTGTACTTATAATGCACACAAGTGTTAAAAAATAGTAAACATTTTGTTGTTTTTGTGGTATTATACCCGAAACGGAGGGAAATATATATGCAGAAGTATGTAGAAATCAAGCGAGATGATTTAACACTTCGTGGTATGCTTCATATTCCAGATGATGTAAGCCAAAAAGTGCCTATGGTCATTCTTCTTCATGGTTTTTGTGATGATCGAAATGAAATCAATTTTGTTCATAACGAATTATCGCAACGACTATGCGAATTGGGTATCGCCAGTGTTCGTTTTGACATGAATGGTAGTGGTGAAAGTGATGGAAAATTTGAAGATATGACGATTTCAAGTGAAATCTTAGATGCCAAAGCCATGTTGGAATATGTTCGATCCTTGGACTTTGTCGATACAAATAAAATTGCACTTCATGGATGTAGTTTAGGTGGCTGTGTCGCAAGTATGGTGGCAGGACAATGTAAAGATATGATTCAAGCTTTATCTTTGTGGTGTCCAGCACCGGATTTAGTTTATAACTTAAAGAAGGACAAGACTTTGTGTGGTCAAGATGTTTCAAATATTGAAAAAGATGGATGTGCCGATGTAGAAGGCTTAAAATTGAGCCTAAAATTTTATCAAGATGCCTGTACATTAGATCCATATAAAGATGCATCTTTATTTGATAAAAATGTATGTACGATTCATGGAGATCAAGATATTACGGCTTCTTGTGAGTGTAGTTATAAATATAAAGAAATTTTTAAAGAAAGAGCAAAATGCATTATTGTCAAAGGGGCAGAGCATCGCTTTAAATCGTTTGCGTTTAGAGAAGCTAGAATGCAAGGTGCTCTAGACTTTTTGAAAGAAGAATTATTATAAATGAAAGTGAAGGAATTTGTTATGAATAAAGAAAGAAAACAACCGACAACATTATTTGCGGTTACATCATTTTTGGCGATTATTGCCGTACTTATTATTATGATAAATATGGGATGTAATACAACTTTATCTGTTTTTGCGGGTGTTATTGTGTCTGTAATTACAACGCGTTTGTTGAATATTCCATGGAATGAAGTTGAACAAAATATGATTAAAACAGCAGCAGAATGTATGCCTACGTTTTTGATTGTCATTATGGTTGGAATGCTTGTAGGAATTTGGATGGCTGCTGGAACGGTACCTAGTTTGATGTATTATGGTATGCAAGTGGTATCACCTAAAATTTTGGTTCCGTTAGCATTTGTGCTTTGTGCTTTAACCAGTGAGTTTACGGGAACTTCATTTGGTTCAGTTGCCACAATGGGGCTTGCAATGGTAGGAATTGCCTCTACTACAAGTATTCCAGTACCATTGGTAGTGGGTGCTGTTGTTTCTGGTGCATGGTTAGGGGATAAGATGTCTCCATTATCCGATACGACAAACTTGGCAAGTGGAGTTAGTAAAGTGCCTTTGTATGATCATATTCACTCTATGCAGTATACAACGCTTCCAGCTGCAGTAGTTGCCTTAGTGTTATTTACAATTGCAGGACTTTATTATAGTGGGGGAAGTATGGATCTTGCCCAACAAAAATTGATTATGGATACTTTAAGCAAGCATTTCACAATTAATATCTTATTGATTTTACCAGCTATTTTAGTTATTTTGATTTCTGTATTTAAACTTCCATCTTTATTAGGAATGGGACTTGCCGTGGTCGTATCCGCTGTATTTGCGATGGCTTTTCAAGGTGTAAATTTTGTGGATCTTATGAATTATGCATTTAATGGATTCAGTATTGAGACAGGTGTATCTATAGTAGATCCAATGTTGAACCGTGGTGGTGTGCTTTCGATGTCTGAATTATTAGTTACATTTATGGTGGCTAGTGTAATGGGAGCTGTAATTACTTCAACAGGTATTTTGGATGTTTTAGCTAAAAATGTATTATTAAAGTTTATCAAGAATCGTACGATCTTAGTTTTTGTTACTTTAGTATATTGCTACATTGTAAATTTCTTGACAGCTGGTGGACAAACGGTTTCAATTATTGTTACAGAACAAACTTTTGAATCTACATATGAAGATATGAATATTTCTCGTAAGGTATTGTCTAGAACACTTGAAGATTCTGGTACTTTATCAGCGCCAATCGTGCCTTGGGGTGTTGCTACAATTTATGTAATGGGGGTTCTTGGATGCTCTATCGCATATATTCCATACGCATGGTTTATCTTTATTGTTCCAATTTTCTCAATGATTTGTGCAATTACTGGTATTGGTGTTTGGGATAAGGATGGAAATCCTGTTCGAAAATAATGTTATATGTCTTTACTATCTTTTAGAAATGGTGTATAACTTTAATGTAAATAAAAAAAGGGAGCTTGTAGTACAGGCTGAGAGGAAAGTATGACTTTCGACCTATAACCTGATTTGGATAATGCCAACGTAGGGGAATACTTTGTCTTTTTTAGTGTGAGTATACCTATATTGGTTGCTCACTTTTTTTATGTGGCAAAATGGGAGCACCACTTTTTGTCACTTAAAAAATCATTTGGTAAAGGAGAATTAAAATGAACACAAATGAAAGTACAGTAAGTACAGGCGCTACATATACGACTCAGATGGATGCTGCGCGTAAAGGCATTATTACACCAGAAATGAAGATTGTAGCCCAAAAAGAAAAAATGACAGAGGAAGAATTAAGAGCGTTAGTGGCTTGTGGAAAGGTTGTAATTCCGGCTAATAAAAACCACAAATCTTTAGATCCTGAAGGCGTTGGTAGTATGTTACGAACTAAAATCAATGTAAATCTAGGGGTTTCTAGAGATTGTAAAGATTACGATGTAGAAATGAAGAAGGTAATGGCAGCTGTAGACTTAGGAGCTGAATCCATTATGGATCTATCAAGTCATGGAAATACACAGCCATTCCGTCAAAAATTAACATCAGAATGTCCTTCAATGATTGGTACAGTTCCAGTATATGATAGTGTTATCCACTACCAAAGAGATTTAAATACATTAACCGCAAAAGACTTCTTAGATGTAGTTGAGTTGCATGCCAAAGATGGTGTGGATTTTGTTACTTTACATTGTGGAATTACTAGAAAAACAATAGATCAAATCAAAAAACATAAACGTAAAATGAATATCGTTTCGCGTGGAGGAAGTTTAGTTTTTGCGTGGATGTCGATGACAGGAGAAGAAAATCCATTCTACGAATATTATGATGAAATTCTGGATATTTGTGAAAAATATGATGTAACGATTTCTTTAGGAGATGCTTGTCGTCCAGGATGCTTAGCAGATGCTACAGATGTATGTCAAATTGAAGAATTGGTTCGTTTAGGAGAACTTACAAAACGTGCTTGGGAGCATAATGTACAAGTTATTGTAGAAGGACCTGGACATGTTCCATTAGATCAGGTTGCGGCCAATATGCAGGTTCAGCAACAAATTTGTATGGGAGCTCCATTCTACGTGTTAGGACCATTAGTTACAGACATTGCACCTGGTTATGATCATATTACAGCTGCTATTGGTGGTGCCGTTGCTGCTATGTCAGGAGCTGCATTCTTATGTTATGTTACACCTGCTGAACACTTGGCTTTACCAAATGTTGAGGATACAAAACAAGGTATTATTGCTTCAAAAATTGCGGCTCACGCGGCAGATATTGCTAAGGGAGTTCCTGGAGCTAGAGATATAGATGACAAGATGGCAGATGCAAGAAAGAATTTGGATTGGGACGCACAATTTGAATGTGCTTTAGATCCTGAGACTGCAAAAGCAATTCGTCAATCTCGTATGCCAGAAGATGATCATAGTGATACTTGTAGTATGTGTGGTAAATTCTGTGCTGTAAGAAGTATGAATAAGGCTCTATCTGGAGAGAATATTGATATTCTATAGTTGAAGTGTTTTTACATCGTTTATATTTTTTAACAATTATTTGCAGAAATTAGTAGATAATGAGTATTGTTTTAAAAAGTATGATATATTAGGTGTGTAACGTTTAAATGTTATATTCTCACATAACATATGTTACTAAAGTGGGCTTAGTAAGTGTGTTATAATTAGGCGTATTAAGAAAGGGTTATTTATGAGTGAGTCAGTTTTAAATTTTCTTGAAGAAAAGAATCTTCCTGAAGTCACAAAAAAGAAACACACATATTTGATGATGGATGGACACGATCAAGAAGATATTTACGTATTAAAAGATGGTGTTGTGAAAGTGAGTATTGTTTTATGTGATGGGCGTGAATTCAATATCACTTATTTAAAAGGTTTGGATATGATTTCCTTGTTGAAAGATGAAATCAATGCTGTTTTACAAGGACTAACAGAACGTGAAGAAAAAGTATTACGTTTACGTTTCGGTCTATTAGATGGAAGAACACGTACTCTTGAAGAAGTTGGTAAAGAATTTAACGTTACACGTGAACGTATTCGTCAAATTGAGGCAAAAGCGTTACGTAAGTTAAAAAACCCAAATCGCTGCAAACGCTTAAGAGACTTTGTAAAATAATGATACCCTGTTCGAATCGTATTCAAGAAATATTAGAATGGGTAAATGGCGATTGTATTGCAGATATTGGTTGTGACCATGCCTATGTTGTATGTAATGCCATTTTGAATCATCAATCTAAAAAAGGATATGCATGTGATGTAGCACAAGGCCCATTAGACAATGCTAAAAAGACCATTGTCGCAAACAATTTAGAAGATTTTGTTTCTTGTTGTTTGTTAGATGGAATTCAAGGCTTAGCTTTTGATGTGGATCAAATCATTATTTGTGGTATGGGAGGAAAACTCATTATAGATATCCTTTCTAAAGGAACTCTATTTTTTGGCTTGAGATTGTTATTATCATGCCACAAAGATGATTTTGCGCTAAGAAAATATTTAAAAGACAACAATATTCATATTCTTAGAGAAAAGATGATCTACGATAATGGGCACTACTATCCAATTTTAGATTGTATTGTACAAGATCATCCGCAAGAAATAAGTAATGCTTGTCTACACTTTGGTATGCATATGATAATGAATTCTACATATAGTTCTTATTTGGATTTTGAAGAGAATAAATATAAAAATATTCTTTTAAAAGTCAATAAACCTGAGTTTCTTGAAAAAATAGAATATATAAAAGAAATCCGTAATCAGAGAATTTCCTGAATACGGATTTTTGGCTTTTCAATATCATTAGACAAATAGTCTTTGACTTGGTTTGTCAAATATGTAGGTGTGCTAGCACCGCTTGTAATCGCAATTGTTGAATATTTTTCAAAATCTTTTTTATCAATATCTTCTACTGTTTGAATGGAGAAAATATCTTGGATACCTGCTTTTTTTCCAATATCTACAAGCTTTTGTGAGTTGTTACTTGTTGGATCGCCTACGACAATCAAACAATCGACATTCTTTAAATTTAAAATAGCTTGTTGACGTACACGCGTCGCATTGCATATTTCATCATGGAATATCGCAAAAGGATATAAGCTTTTAATTTTTTCAAACGTATCTTTTAATTCATAAATTGACATTGTAGTTTGATTCGTGACAAATATTTTAGAAGTATTAATTTTTGGAATATCTTTATGCGGCTCAATCAAATATACATGATCACTCATTGTGTAAATGGATTCAGCTTCTGGATGTTTGTTTTTACCAATATAAAAAATTGTATAATCTTCATCTAAGTACTGTTTTACGATTTTTTGTGTCTGCAATACAAATGGACAACTTGCATCTACTAAAATTAACCCTTTATCCTTGGCTTTTTTATACACTTTAGGACTGACACCATGCGCAGTAAAAATTACAATTCCTTCATTGATTTCATCTAATAATTCATAGCGAGTTTTTGTCTTATCTTCTATAGTATCAATGGAATAATACTGTAAAGCTTTTTTTACATATTGATTATGTACAAGATTACCTAAAATGGTGATCTTTTTATTTGGGTATTGCATTCTTGTATTTTTTGCGGTTTCGATTGCTTTTAAAACGCCCCCACAATACCCCTGAGGCTTGACTGTAATGATATTTT
>OQWI01000817.1_pt1 | contig 14061 bp, 12 predicted proteins | sample 1691551 | NCBI WGS metagenome assembly OQWI01 (sample SAMN03418259, study PRJEB22391) | human gut metagenome | biome: human-gut; feature: organic feature; material: feces | host: Homo sapiens | place: Tanzania | collected 2013-01
TACCAGAGAATGCTCCGCCACCGTGACGTGCCATGCCGCCGTAGGTATCAACGATAATTTTACGACCAGTCAGACCGCAGTCACCCATTGGGCCACCGATAACGAAACGACCGGTCGGGTTGATGAAGAATTTGGTGGCAGAAGTCAGCCATTCAGCGGGCAGAATTGGCTTGATGATCTCTTCCATTACCGCTTCTTGCAGCGATTTCTGGTCGATCTCTTCAGAGTGCTGAGTGGAAAGCACGACAGCATCAATACCAACGATTTTGCCGTCGTCATACTGGAAAGTCACCTGGCTTTTCGCGTCCGGGCGCAGCCACGGCAGAGTGCCATTTTTACGCACTTCAGTCTGACGCTGTACCAGACGGTGTGCATAGGTGATAGGTGCTGGCATCAGCACGTCGGTTTCATTAGTTGCGTAGCCAAACATCAGACCCTGGTCACCCGCGCCCTGTTCCAGCGGATCGGCACGGTCAACGCCCTGGTTGATGTCAGGAGACTGTTTGCCGATAGCGCTCAGAACCGCACAGGAGTTAGCGTCAAAGCCCATGTCGGAATGCACATAGCCAATTTCGCGAACGGTGTTACGGGTGATCTCTTCGATGTCTACCCAGGCGCTGGTGGTAATTTCGCCGCCAACTAAAACCATGCCGGTTTTTACGTAGGTTTCGCAAGCAACGCGTGCTTTCGGATCCTGTTCGAGGATCGCGTCTAAAACGGCATCAGAGATTTGGTCAGCAATTTTGTCAGGATGCCCTTCAGAGACGGACTCGGACGTAAAAAGGTGTTTTGCCATATTTAATATCACCTAAAGAGAATTTGGTTAGCTCAAACTGTTGTGTGGATTTTCTGTAGTAGCGGATCCTACCACGACTCTGCAGGTTAAAAACACTGGCAGTCTGAGTGTTAATCGGTATGGATGGATTAACATCTGGATGGCTATTTTAGGTCAATTCTTCACCCGATTTCCACTTTTTTTTGAATCGTGTCTCATTCTGTTAAAAACGTGGCTGGAAATTTTTCCTGACAATGCCGGCATTCTGCGTATTTATCTTTTGCAATTTTCTGCCATTGTGGGGTATAAAACGCGGCGCGCGGCTTAAATAAAAAGCACACGACGTTTCTTTCGTGTTGCCACTTCCAGCCGGGTTGAAATCAGAGTTTTGGCTTGTGGGTTCGTCTTAACAGGCGGCCGTGGAGGTGATACGAAATAATGAACCGTTGTCTGCTGCTTAACCTGTCTCACCGTTCTGGTGAAGATTCGTTCCCCGCACTCTGCATCTCTGCTTTGCATACCTGCCGATGTTATACCCATCTCGGCGCTTCTCAGGATTCAAGAGCTGGTTACAGTTACTGAGGACTGAACAAGGGCGCTCTTGTAAAAACAAGAGTTTTCTCGTGGTTTCGCCGAACTGTCACACTTACGTTCGGTTATGTGCTTAATAATGTTATGAAAAAGAAACCGGTTGCGCAGTTGGAGCGTCAGCATTCACTGCTGGAAAATCCATGTGCTTATGGGTTGTTATCGCAGTTCCAGGCTGCGATAGTCGTTAACTGTTTTACACTTAATAAAATAATTTGAGGTTCGCTATGTCTGACGACATGTCTATGGGTTTGCCTTCGTCAGCGGGCGAACACGGTGTACTACGCTCCATGCAGGAGGTTGCAATGAGCTCCCAGGAAGCCAGCAAGATGCTGCGTACTTACAATATTGCCTGGTGGGGCAATAACTACTATGACGTTAACGAGTTGGGCCACATCAGCGTGTGCCCGGACCCGGACGTCCCGGAAGCTCGCGTCGATCTCGCGCAGTTAGTGAAAACTCGTGAAGCACAGGGTCAGCGTCTGCCTGCACTGTTCTGTTTCCCACAGATCCTGCAGCACCGTTTGCGTTCCATTAACGCCGCGTTCAAACGTGCGCGGGAATCCTACGGCTATAACGGCGATTACTTCCTTGTTTATCCGATCAAAGTTAACCAGCACCGCCGCGTGATCGAGTCCCTGATTCATTCGGGCGAACCGCTGGGACTGGAAGCAGGCTCGAAAGCAGAGTTGATGGCGGTGCTGGCACATGCTGGCATGACCCGTAGCGTCATCGTCTGCAACGGTTATAAAGACCGCGAATATATCCGCCTGGCATTAATTGGCGAGAAGATGGGGCACAAGGTCTATCTGGTCATTGAGAAGATGTCAGAAATCGCCATTGTGCTGGATGAAGCAGAACGTCTGAATGTCGTTCCTCGTCTGGGCGTGCGTGCACGTCTGGCTTCGCAGGGCTCGGGTAAATGGCAGTCTTCCGGCGGGGAAAAATCGAAGTTCGGCCTGGCTGCGACTCAGGTACTGCAACTGGTTGAAACGCTGCGTGAAGCTGGGCGTCTCGACAGCCTGCAACTACTGCACTTCCACCTCGGTTCGCAGATGGCGAATATTCGCGATATCGCCACGGGCGTTCGTGAATCCGCGCGTTTCTATGTGGAACTGCACAAGCTGGGCGTCAATATTCAGTGCTTCGACGTCGGCGGCGGTCTGGGCGTGGACTATGAAGGCACCCGTTCGCAGTCTGACTGCTCCGTAAACTATGGCCTCAATGAATACGCCAACAACATCATCTGGGCGATTGGTGATGCGTGTGAAGAAAATGGTCTGCCGCATCCGACGGTAATCACCGAATCGGGTCGTGCGGTGACTGCGCATCACACCGTGCTGGTGTCTAATATCATCGGCGTGGAACGTAACGAATACACGGTGCCGACCGCGCCTGCAGAAGATGCGCCGCGCGCGCTGCAAAGCATGTGGGAAACCTGGCAGGAGATGCACGAACCGGGAACTCGCCGTTCTCTGCGTGAATGGTTACACGACAGTCAGATGGATCTGCACGACATTCATATCGGCTACTCTTCCGGCACCTTTAGCCTGCAAGAACGTGCATGGGCTGAGCAGCTTTATTTGAGCATGTGCCATGAAGTGCAAAAGCAGCTGGATCCGCAAAACCGTGCTCATCGTCCGATTATCGACGAGCTGCAGGAACGTATGGCGGACAAAATGTACGTCAACTTCTCGCTGTTCCAGTCGATGCCGGATGCGTGGGGGATCGACCAGTTGTTTCCGGTTCTGCCGCTGGAAGGGCTGGATCAAGTGCCGGAACGCCGCGCTGTGCTGCTGGATATTACCTGTGACTCTGACGGTGCTATCGACCACTATATCGATGGTGATGGTATTGCCACGACAATGCCTATGCCGGAGTACGATCCAGAGAATCCGCCGATGCTCGGTTTCTTTATGGTCGGCGCATATCAGGAGATCCTCGGCAACATGCACAACCTGTTCGGTGATACCGAAGCGGTTGACGTGTTCGTCTTCCCTGACGGTAGTGTAGAAGTGGAACTGTCTGACGAAGGCGATACCGTGGCGGACATGCTGCAATATGTACAGCTCGATCCGAAAACGCTGTTAACTCAGTTCCGTGATCAAGTGAAGAAAACCGATCTTGATGCTGAACTGCAACAACAGTTCCTTGAAGAGTTCGAGGCAGGTTTGTACGGTTATACCTATCTTGAAGATGAATAATTAAGATTATTCTGCTGGCGGGTCGATTTATTTACGTAAATCGGTCCGCTTTCTTTTTATATATTCTTAAAAATAATTTAGCTGCTTTTCTTATTAAATAATCTCCCTACAATCGCTGCATTAATTAAATGCAGAGGGAACGGTTATGAAAAAATGGAAAGTACGTAGCGCGTTGGTGGCATTAATCGTGCTGCTGGCCGGTTGTTCCAGTAATGCGCAGTATAATAGCAGTGCATCGGGCAATGTCGGCACCGCCTGGGGTGGGGATGTGCACTCAACGGTTCAGGGCGTATCTGCTGAGCGAGCCTGGCGCGATCCGGCGGAGATGATCGTTATTAGTTATTCGACTAATGTTCCTTCCGGCTACGACCGCGTTTATAGCATTCGTATTAACGAACTGGAATATGCTATTCGCGATGGTAATTTTAATTCTCTACCTATTACGCGTGTTTATGATTCATCCAATAATGAACCACGCTATATTGTCCATGCCAGAGTCGGAATGAATTATCAATTATATGTCCGTAATTACAGTCGTAACACCAACTACGAGATCGTTGCTACGGTTGATGGCCTGGATGTGCTGAACGGCAAGCAAGGTTCGCTGAATAACAACGGCTATATTGTGAATGCCGGAGATTCTTTAGCGATTAAAGGATTCCGCAAAGATAAACATACCGAAGCGGCTTTTCAGTTCGCCAACGTTGTTGATTCCTACGCAGCCAATTCGGCGCAAGGCGATGTGCGTAATACCGGGGTAATCGGCTTTGCCGCCTTTGAATTACAAGGCCAGGCGCAAAACGCGCTGCCACCGTGCTCTGGACAAGCCTTTCCGGCAGATAACAATGGCTATGCGCCGCCACCGTGTCGGAAATAGCAACCTCGCTTGATGCCTCGCCCATTTAAGGCGATAATTAGCACAAACTTGTGTTTCGCAAATCCAACCCTTCCTCGTCGGGCCTAACGACGCGGAAGGGTTTTTTTATATCGACTTTGTAATAGGAGTCCATCCATGAGCACCTTAGGTCATCAATACGATAACTCACTGGTTTCCAACGCCTTTGGTTTTTTACGCCTGCCGATGAACTTCCAGCCGTATGACAGCGATGCTGACTGGGTGATTACTGGTGTGCCGTTCGATATGGCCACTTCTGGTCGTGCGGGGGGACGCCACGGTCCGGCAGCTATCCGTCAGGTTTCGACGAATCTGGCCTGGGAACACAACCGCTTCCCGTGGAATTTCGACATGCGCGAGCGTCTGAACGTGGTGGACTGCGGCGATCTGGTATATGCCTTCGGCGATGCCCGTGAGATGAGCGAAAAACTGCAGGCACACGCCGAGAAGCTGCTGGCTGCCGGTAAGCGTATGCTCTCCTTCGGTGGTGACCACTTTGTTACGCTGCCGCTGCTGCGTGCTCATGCGAAGCATTTCGGCAAAATGGCGCTGGTACACTTTGACGCCCACACCGATACCTATGCGAACGGTTGTGAATTTGACCACGGCACCATGTTCTATACCGCGCCAAAAGAAGGTTTAATCGACCCGAATCATTCCGTGCAGATTGGTATTCGTACTGAGTTCGATAAAGACAACGGCTTTATCGTGCTGGACGCCTGCCAGGTGAACGATCGCAGCGTGGATGACGTTATCGCCCAGGTGAAACAGATTGTGGGTGATATGCCGGTTTACCTGACTTTTGATATCGACTGCCTGGATCCTGCATTTGCGCCGGGAACCGGTACGCCGGTAATTGGCGGTCTGACCTCCGATCGCGCTATTAAACTGGTACGCGGCCTGAAAGATCTCAACATCGTTGGGATGGACGTAGTGGAAGTGGCTCCGGCATACGATCAGTCGGAAATCACTGCTCTGGCAGCGGCAACGCTGGCGCTGGAAATGCTGTATATTCAGGCGGCGAAAAAGGGCGAGTAAGCACCAGATGCGATGCGCACGGGTAAAACGTGCCATTAATGTCGGATGCGGCGTGAACGCCTTATCCGACCTACGTGTGACGTGTAGGCCTGATAAGACGCGATAAGCGTCGCATCAGGCATGGTGCTCCAGACGCCGCAACTTACTGCTGTGACGCCTGCTGAAACAGGTTTTCCCACATATCGGTCACCAGCGCCTGGTCACGCGGCGACAATTCACCAGCACCAATGGCTTTTTCCAGACTCTGGCTAACGGTCGTATGCACCGCCTGAGCGGAGTGGTCATCACCACTTTCCAGTTCTGCGATGGCTAATGTCAGGTGGCCACGCAAATACCCACTGGCAAACAACTCATCATCACTGGCATGGTCAACCATACCGTCGATTAATGCCAGAATGCGTGATTCAAACTCCGCGATCATCTTCTTTCCTCATTGTAAAACGTGGCACCGGCTTCAGTTGAGCGCTTCCGGCCACGGGAACTGTTCCGCCGTAAGTTCCGGCGTGTGATAATAATTTTGTAGTGCTTTAATGAAGCGTGCCGGACGCTCGGGAATGCCATTTGTCAGATAATCCATCACCTGCGCATGTACTCGCCGTTGAAACACCACGCGGTCCGGTTCGAAGTCGCCTTCCAGATTGTCGCAACTGACGTTAAACGGGTATCCCGCCGCCACGCAGAACAACCAGTCGAGCGCCTGCGGCTTCACTTCAACATCTTCAAACTGGCTTTGCGTTTGGGCATCGCGACCGTCCGGGCAATACCAGTAGCCGAAATCAACCTGCTCGCGGCGCGCTTTCCCGGCAATACACCAGTGCGAAATCTCATGAATTGCGCTGGCATAAAAGCCATGAGCAAAGACGATTCGGTTATACGGTACTTCCGCATCAGCAGGAAGATAGATCGGTTCGTCGTCGCCTTTAATCAGACGGGTATTAAAATCATCGGCAAAGCAGCTATTAAAAATTTCAATCAACTGCTCATAGTGGTGTGTACTGTTCATTAGTTCATCCCCAACCAGTGGAGGATCTCCTGTCCGTGGCTATCGTAAAGTAATTTGGCACTCATCACCGCGGAGACGATAACAATCATCGGGCGGATCAGCTTTTGTCCTTTGCTCAACACCAGTCGTGAACCCATGCGCGCGCCGAGGAACTGCCCCACCAGCATCACAAAGCCCGTCGCCCAAATCACTTTGCCGCCGAGAATAAACAGCAGTAAACCGCCGATATTTGACGTTGCGTTGAGTAATTTGGCGTGAGCCGTGGCTTTGGCGAGGTTGAATCCGCACAGCGTAACAAAGGCCAGCGCGTAAAACGATCCGGCTGCCGGACCAAAGAATCCGTCATAAAAACCGACGCAGCCACCGGCAATTAACGCGAAGGGTAAACCGTACATCCGGCGCTGGCGATCTTCTTCACCCAGCTTTGGCATCAGCAAGAAATAGAGGCCGATACAAATCACCAGAATGGGCAAAATCTGCCGTAAGACATCAGCCTGAACGTATTGCACCAGCAGTGCGCCGCTCATTGAGCCGATAAAGGTCATGGCGATATTGAGTTTCTGATCGCTTAAACTAACCACTTTGCGGCGAATAAAGTAGATAGTGGCGGAAATAGAGCCGCCGCAAGCTTGCAGTTTATTGGTTGCCAGCGCATTAGCGGGAGACATCCCTGCCGCCATCAATGCCGGAATCGTGAGTAACCCACCACCACCGGCAATCGAGTCGATAAATCCCGCCAGCATGGCGACAAAAAAGAGAACTCCCAGCAACAGCGGGGAAACCATAAACAGGCTATTAAACGTTTCCATTAGATCACGTGCTCATCCAGTAGCGCCTGGCAGGAAGGCGGCAACGGAGGCGGTGTCTTCTTCTCAGGCTTTGTTGTTCCCGGTTTTGGAGGTTCAAACCAGCTTTGCAGTTCTGCCCCGCAACCATCGCCTGGTGGCGGTAAAGGTTGATCTTCACACTCCAGACTATCGGCAGGGCAACGTAATCGTACATGCATATGCGCGCGATGCTGGAACCAGGGTCGCACTTTGCGCAACCAGTCGCGATCGGTGCCCGCATCAAGGCAAAGTTGTTGTTTAATCGCCGGATTAACAAAAATGCGCGTGACGTCTTTGTCCTGGGCGGCGAGTTTGATCAAGCTGAAAATTTCTGGCTTCCACAGCGTGGAGACAACGTGTTTACCGTCGCGGGAAACTAAGTCCAGTGCTTGCGGGCGCAAGAGCTGCGCGGAGGTCCAGCGAGTTTTCGGCAGTTGCAGAAAGATATCGACATCCAGTCCGGTCTGGTGGCTGGCATGACCGCCGTTGAAACGCCCACCAGCGGGCATCCCCATATCGCCAATCAGCACCGTACCCATGCCCAGATTGCTCACCTGGCTACTCAGACGCTGGATAAACATCACCAGGTCCGGGTGACCGAAATAGCGACGCTGATCGGTACGCATGACCTGATAATGTTCGGACTGTATCGGCAGCGTATCAGCGCCGACGATACAGCCATTAGAAAAACTGCCTATCGATTGTGCGCTACCCGGCACAGGTTGGGTTATTTTTTGCCACGGCGTCGCTGCCAGGCTGACGCTACTGGCAAGCAGGGCCAGCAGCGCAATCGCGGTTTTGTTCATTTTTTACCAGCGTAGAATATCAGTCTTCACATCGGCATTTTGCGCCCGCTGCCGTAACAGGTGATCCATTAATACGATCGCCAGCATCGCTTCAGCGATCGGCACCGCGCGGATCCCGACACAAGGATCGTGACGGCCTTTGGTGATCATCTCAACTTCTTCGCCAAAGCGGTTAATGGTACGACCCGGCACGGTAATGCTGGAGGTCGGTTTCAGCGCCATATGGGCAATGATTTGCTGCCCGCTGCTGATACCGCCAAGAATGCCGCCCGCATGGTTGCTCTGGAAACCGTCTTTGGTGATTTCGTCGCGGTTCTGGCTGCCGCGCAGCGCCACCACGTCAAAGCCGTCGCCAATTTCCACGCCTTTCACCGCGTTGATGCTCATCAGCGCATGGGCGATGTCGGCATCCAGGCGGTCAAAGACCGGCTCGCCAAGTCCGGCAGGAACGCCACTGGCAACAACGGTGACTTTAGCGCCGATGGAGTCGCCCTCTTTTTTCAGCGCGCGCATCAGTTCATCTAACGCGTCGATTTTGTCCGGGTCCGGGCAGAAGAACGGATTTTGTTCAACCTGCGACCAGTCTTTGATTTCCAGCGGAATGTCGCCCATCTGGGTCAGGCAGCCGCGGATTTCAATACCAAATGTCTCGGCGAGATATTTTTTGGCAATCGCCCCTGCCGCCACGCGCATGGCGGTTTCGCGGGCGGAAGAACGTCCACCGCCGCGATAATCGCGCAGACCGTATTTTTGTTCGTAGGTGTAATCGGCATGGCCAGGACGGAAAACGTCCTTAATCGCACTATAATCCTGAGAACGCTGATCGGTATTTTCGATCAACAAACCAATGCTGGTGCCGGTAGTAACGCCTTCAAAAACACCGGAGAGAATTTTGACCTGATCTGGCTCACGACGCTGGGTGGTATAGCGCGATGTCCCAGGGCGACGACGGTCGAGGTCATGTTGCAGGTCCGCTTCCGTCAGCGGAATGCCTGGCGGAACACCATCGACGATGCAGCCGAGCGCCAGCCCGTGCGATTCGCCGAAGGTGGTTACGCGAAAGAGTTGTCCAATTGTGTTTCCAGCCATCACGGCTCCGTTATTGTTGTGTTTGCGTGTTTACTTAATCTTTATAAATCGCGAAATGTTCTCGTGCGGCAATAAGCTGCTCTTTGGTGAGCATAAACACACCATCGCCGCCGTTATCAAACTCCAGCCAGGTGAACGGAACATCCGGATATTGTTCCATAAGATGTACCATGCTGTTACCGACTTCACAAATCAGTACGCCATCATCAGCAAGATAATCTGCCGCGTTACCGAGAATGCGACGCGTCAGTTTCAGGCCGTCAGTGCCAGATGCCAGGCCCAGTTCCGGCTCGTGACGGTATTCGTTTGGCAGGTCGGACATATCTTCCGCATCGACATACGGCGGGTTAGTGACGATCAGGTCGTACTGCACTTTCGGCAAATCACGGAACAGATCGGAACGAATCGGAATGACGTTGTGGATCAGACCGTGTTCTTCGATGTTCTGTTCGGCAACCGCCAGCGCGTCGGGAGAGATATCCACCGCGTCGACTTCCGCATCCGGGAAGGCATAAGCACAGGCAATGGCGATGCAGCCGCTACCGGTACACATATCTAAAATATGCTGCGGTTGCTTGCTGATAAGTCCGGCAAATTTATTGTTGATCAGTTCACCAATCGGCGAGCGCGGCACCAGCACACGTTCATCGACGTAAAATTCATGGCCGCAGAACCACGCTTTGTTGGTCAGGTAAGCAACCGGAATGCGTTCGTTGACGCGGCGGATCACGCGTTCAACAATACGGTGTTTTTCGCTGGAGGTCAGACGCGCGGTGCGCATATCTTCCGGAATATCCAGCGGCAGGTAGAGCGACGGCAATACCAGCTGCACGGCTTCATCCCACGGGTTATCGGTGCCGTGACCGTACCAGATATTTGCCGCGCTGAAGCGGCTTACCGACCAGCGCAACATGTCCTGAATGGTTTGCAGCTCATTTACTGCTTCATCAACGAAAATTTTATCCACGTATTCCTCCAGGGCATGATCGCAATAATTTCGGCGGCTAGTTTGCCATGAAGATGACGATAAATCAGCATTCACGCGCGGTGAGTGAGGAAAAATACGTTTAAAACGATCGATTGCGCTACGAGTCGGGTAAACTGTAGGAAAATTAGAAATAGAGACAGATAAATGAAAAAGAAAACAACACTTAGCGAGGAGGACCAGGCTCTGTTTCGCCAGTTGATGGCGGGGACTCGCAAGATTAAGCAGGATACGATTGTCCACCGACCGCAGCGTAAGAAAATCAGCGAAGTGCCGGTGAAACGCTTGATCCAGGAGCAGGCTGATGCCAGCCATTATTTTTCCGATGAGTTTCAGCCGTTATTAAATACCGAAGGTCCGGTGAAATATGTTCGCCCGGATGTCAGCCATTTTGAGGCGAAGAAACTGCGCCGCGGCGATTATTCACCGGAATTGTTTTTGGATTTACACGGTCTGACGCAGCTACAGGCCAAGCAGGAACTGGGGGCGTTGATTGCCGCCTGCCGCCGTGAACATGTGTTTTGTGCCTGTGTGATGCATGGGCATGGTAAGCATATTTTGAAACAGCAAACGCCGCTGTGGCTGGCGCAACATCCACATGTGATGGCATTTCACCAGGCGCCGAAAGAGTACGGTGGTGATGCGGCGTTGCTGGTGTTGATTGAAGTGGAAGAGTGGCTGCCGCCGGAATTGCCGTGAATATTAAGTGCCGGATGTGGCACTGGCACCGAATGCCGGATGCGGCGTGAACGCCTTATCCGGCCTACAAAGTGTGCAAATTCAATAGATTGTGATTCAATTGTAGGCCTGATAAGACGCGACAGCGTCGCATCAGGCATCAGCGCACAACTATAGTTCATTCAGTACATACTGGAAACGGCATGTAGAATCAATTGGCGCACGGCTACTGGTATTCACCTGTACCACAATGTCGTGTAGCTTTTTGTCCGTCACCGGTTGACGTGAGGGGGTGACTGTCACCTTTGCATTATCACAACCATACGAGGTAAAGGTTAATAAGTCCGAAACAGCACGACAATATGCCCCTCTGGAATCAAAAACACTGCCATCACAGAGTTTGCCGCTTTCCATCAGGTAGGTCGAAAGCGTAGTCGTGATAGTCGAACCATCGGATTGCAACCGCAACGCTTTATTATGGCTAACGTAATTCTCACTCCATGATATATCAAAAGAAGCAACCGGAATCGTGGGGCAAGCGGAATCATGTACCGTTGGACTGGTATAAACACCAAATCCTACCTGTTCTGAAACTGAATAAAATGACGCCTGCCATGGGCAACCATAATTATCAGACTCGACAGTGACATCAAACGTCATATATGCACAGTAAAAATTCTTCGTATTTATACCTGGACAATTCGAGGTATCAGTCCGACCATAGTCGGTCAATTTCAACTGTGGTGCAGGCCCGGAACCGGTCCAGGAAATCACCGGGAGTATGTCGCCACGCCGAGCGTCCGAATTATATTGACCATAACTTACCTCTCCTGGTGTCAGCACCGTGACATAAAAAAACAAATCACCCACAGGCGATATTCTATTCATCCCATAATAAATCTCAGTACTTTTAAAAGTTGAACTCATGAGCTTACTACCAGCATAGCTCTTTGATGTTCCCACATTTACTATAAGTAACAGAAGCGCCGCTAAAAAAAATGTCCATTTTTTCATATTCAAAAATACTCAAAAGTTACCGTCATCGTGGCGGTGAAATCTCCGGACGTAACATCTCGTCCATTTACGGCCTGTAACCACGTATTAAAATTGACACTGCTATTTCCCTGATTTAACGGGAATGTGGCACCTGTGTTGCTGTTAATAGGTACAGCCGCCCCTCCGGCAGTTTCAATGCCAATCCCAACACCCGTTGCAGAAGATGATGAATCAATCGACAGAAATCCAGGTAAGTCGGTGTCTTCTGTCCCCGTCAAGGTCACCTTGACATTAAACGCCGTGGCACTTTTGCAATCTTTCAACTGAAAGACTAATGGCACACGCTCTGACTGACCACGTAGCATTAAATCGCTGGCCGCAATTGTGGGGAAATGGATTTCCGCAAGTAAGTTGCCATTGATTACAGGAGTACAGGATTTCCCAAACAAATTACCGGTAAAATGCAGATTATCGGCAGCGGAGACTATCCCACTAAATAACAGCAGACTACAAATAAGCACCAACACACTGTTTTTCTTCATTGGTAATCCACCTGTAGCGTAGCCCACGCCTCAAAGTCCGCCTCTGGTAAATCGACACCACTCTTTTTTACGGGAACGGCTGTTATCACAGGAAGGGCTGTTTCATTCACCACTAAGGGGGTATTCAGCTTAAAATCGCTTCCGGCTTGTTTAAGATGTATTGCTAATCCATTGATATCGGTGGTTACAGCCGCATCATCAAAGTCACTCTGTGTGCCACTCCAGGTCAATGTCATTTCCATTTGAGGGTCACGAACAGTGGTATCACAGGTAATGGCATATGGCACAAACTGCTCATAATTGCTGCCGTTAATGTCATCAATATTCACGTCCCGAAACGTCAACTCTATATTTTCTCCATTACTAATTGTGCAATTCGGTGGCTGCACTAAATAACCATGAAAAGAAATATTCGAGAGCGCCATAGAGCTAATGCCCCACAACATTAAGAGAGAAATCCGTTTCATTGATAATCCACCACAATAGTGGCACTGGCGCTAAATTCCGCCGCCGTTAGAGTTACACCGCTCTGCACGACAGGAACCGCTTCCAGTGCCGGTGCGCCCGATGAAAAGTTAAACGGTAACCATGTGCCAGGCGTTAAATCCAGAATGGAGTGATCGCTGGCTTTTTGAATCCGAATTCCAAAACCGGCAATACCCGTATCGATTACCGTTTCTCCGTTAATCACGGTTGTAGTTGCCTGCATATTTAAGCGCAGGTCGTCCATTGCCAGATTGTTGCACACAAGCGAGTAGTCAATGGGGCGTTTGTAACTTACCCCATCGATCTTAGAAATAAATACATTACCGAACTCCACGCTCGCACCAGTTACCGTACAGGGCGGCGGGGCATCAACGAGCACCCGCAAGACCATCGCAACCGATTTGCTACCCGCCATTACAGGCGTGCTCACAATACTACATAGCAATAACCACACCCAAGCCGAATAAGATCCTTTCATATTAGTGCTCCTATCCCTGGCCCTGGCTGTTTTGCTTTTCATCCACCTGGCAGGTGTTTCCCGTACAGGTGAAGAACAGCGGCATCCGCGCGCCATAGTCGTTGACGTAGGTCAGCACCGGGACGCTATCCATTTTGACCTTTAACGGTACGGAGGTTTTTGGCGATATCACCAGCGGGGAAAATCCCGCTGCCGGATTACCATTTTTCTGCGCACTGGCGTTACTGATAACCACGAAGTACGGCGTCGGGTTATTGACTGTAAACTCCTGGCCGCTGCGGGTTAAGGTCACCTTATGCTGCCACGGATTTTTCATGCTGACGTTTTCCAGCGCCTTTGGTCGCCAGAACAGCTTGATGCGCGTTTGCAGCGCAATCTGTAACGTGTTGGGTTTGTTCGATTTCGGCGGGATCTCACGCACGTTGAAATAGAACACGCTCTCGCGGTCGGCAGGCAGCTTGTTGATATCCGGCATGCCCTGTACCTTCACCTGACCGTTCATCATGGAATCGATGCGCTGCACCGGCGGCAGTACCGTCAGTGGCGAGCTAATCTTGTTACCCTGTTCATCTTCCATCCAGCTTTGTGCCAGATACGGCATTTTCGGGTCGTTATTGCGCAGCGTGACGCTGATTGATTTATCACTTTCGTTAAAAATCAGGCGTGTACGG
>OQWI01000820.1_pt1 | contig 14033 bp, 9 predicted proteins | sample 1691551 | NCBI WGS metagenome assembly OQWI01 (sample SAMN03418259, study PRJEB22391) | human gut metagenome | biome: human-gut; feature: organic feature; material: feces | host: Homo sapiens | place: Tanzania | collected 2013-01
AGCCCCCTTTTGTGTAATCCGACTAATTTGGAGTATAACTCCGAAATAGCCGAAAGTCAAATGTTTTAAGCGTGAGGGATTGGAGCACCGCCGAAGGCGTTCCCCACTTGCGGGGAATGGAGCGAAAGCGGAAGTGCGCAAAGCCCGACCCGAGCAAGGCGAGGGTCACGCCCTAAATCTTAAACCCAATCCCTTCCAGATTTTTCTTTATTTCTTCTTCGAGCTCGTGGCTCTTTGTAAACATTCCGCCAAGCTCGGTGGTAAGGCGGTTCATCTTATCAGCAAAAGGTTCGTCGTCCTCTTCTTTTTCTTCAATGCCAACGTAGCGACCTGGAGTAAGAATGTAATCCTGTTCGGCAATTTGTTTTGTTGTTGTAACTGCGCAGAAGCCTTTTATGTCTTCGAGGGTGCCGTTCTGAAAGGCGGTGAAGGTGTTAGCAAGGCGGGCGATGTCTTCTTCGGAAAAATCGCGGTGCTTGCGGTCTACCATGTGGCCCATGTTGCGGGCATCTATGAAGAGGGTTTTGCCGGTCTGTTTTTTGCCGCGGGTAATGAACCAGAGGGTTACCGGAATTGTTACGCTGTAGAAAAGCTGGGTTGGCATGGCGACAATTCCTTCTGATATGTTGTGCCATTTGTCAATGACAAAACAATAAAATATAAAAAAAGAAAAGGCTTTAGAAATCAAGATTTTCGGCACTAGACCATCCTGATATTCGTGGATTTAAAACTTGAAGACGTAAAGCTCAAGTCTATTACCGACAGGTCAATGATCCGCCAAAAGTTCTTTCTGTCTATTAAGCGGGAATTCGCAAGGATTTCTCCCTGTTTAGCCCATAGGAGAAACGAAGATAACTCAAATCTGCCTCGTTTCCGCCACCTTTTCTTTATTTCAAAAACTTAAAATATGAATAATGAACTAAGCTATTTTTCCGTTCATCATTCCCCAGACAAAACATGCAAGTTCTCTTGCTCCAGCTGCGGAAGAAACGTTGTAATTTTTTCCACGTTCTTCAAGATGCTTCATTTTTGTTCTGATTCGTTTCGTTGCCTTATCCGCATACGCCACGATTTCAGGACTTGCATTCTTTTGTCTTTCAAGAATCCTCTTGGATTTTTGTCCATAAGGATTCGTCCTTTTTATTGCCTTCGCCGACTCGCAAAACAGCGCTCTGACTCTGCAGTTTCCTGTCTTGGTAAGTGAAAGCATATTTTTAGTCTTTCCGCTGGAATCCTCTCCAGGACAAAGGCCAAGATAACTTACGAACTGAGCTGCCGTTGCAAATCTTGTAAAATCATGGATTTCCACGACTGTTTCCACAGCTGTAGTTACATCAATACCTGAGAAACACACAAGCTTATCAACCTTATCCTTTATAATTTCTAGCTCTGCAATTTCTCTGATTTTCATATCCATTAGCTCAATTTTTGCTTTCAGACTGTAGACTTCCGCAAGATACTCATTGAAAGCCTCCTGCATCCATTTTTCTGAGAACTGAACGGTCTTTATCCATTTGAAGAATTTTTCAGTCCAATAGTTTCCACTTTCCGGATATGTTTTGCCGTTTCTCAGCAGGAAAGAAAGAAGTTCCTGCTTTGCTTTTTTAAACATTCTCTTCTTTGCATCTCTTGCTCTTGTATATTCCTTCAGGGCCTCCATTTCTTCACTCGGAAGATGAACCTGACTGTAAGATTTGTATGCAAGTATTCTCGCTATTGCCCTCGCATCAATTCTGTCTGTCTTTACCCGCTTCTTTCCATCCGGATTCGACATTGTTGTCGGTGCCATAACTACGCAGCCATAACCTGCTTTTTGTAATCCGCGGCAAAGACCGTAACCTGTTGGTCCTGCTTCATAACCACAGGCGAACAGGATTTCTTCCTTGTGTTTTTTCTTTATTGCCTCCAGGTATTTTATTACAGCTTTCGTTGTTGCCTTGATTGTCATTTCATCAGAAAGCTCATTCTTGTGAAAGTCAAAGCTGCAAAGTGAATAGGTGTCCTTGTGAACATCAATTCCAATGTACAAAATCTTTTCGTTTTGTGTTATAATTTCCATGTAGTGCCTCCACTTTGTATGAGGTAATGCCCATACTGTTATTTTTATCATTAACATTTTGACGCTAAATCCACGTTTTTACAAACTGGATGGCACTACATATTGTCTATCTAGAATTTTCTCAAAAATAAATGATTGTGCTCCAGATCGATGTACTGATAATGGAAACTTTACCTGTTTTCCTACTTTATTACCTGATGACGAATCCGTTGCAGGAAATTTATCAAGACCAAATTTTGATTCATCAAATGATAAATCTTTAACTAATTCTTGTATAATACTATATCCAATTTTTTTTGATATCTTCTCTTCAAAAATAATCCAAACATGGATTCCACGTCTTCCTGAAAACTCAGTGATATAAGATATACCTATTTCATCAAGTTTTTTTAAAACTGATGTTTTGATTAAATTATATAATTCATCTAAAGGAGGATTTGTTTTCTTTTTACAATCAAAATCCAAACATATCCATTTTATTAATCCTCCTGGATTTTGTTGATAACAACCGGCAGAACCTCTTCTTCTGAGCATCTCTGCAAGTAAATATTCATCATATTGAATATAACAAGTTGCATACCTACCATCTTTCTGTTGAATAGCAATTGCAGATGGATTAACAACGAGTAATTCATAAAGTCTCTGGGCAATCTTTTCTCTTATTAATTCATCATCCATTTTTTATTCCTTTCCATCACTCAATACAAAAGTCCTAAGTACAGAATCAATCTTCATTGAAAGCTTAAAGGCAGAAATTTGTTCCCCTTCAAGTTTTTCAATATAACCTTTTGCAATCTCACGATTTACTTTTTCTTTTAAGGTAGAGAATCGACCAAAGTCGTCGATATTTGCTTCTGTAATATCTAATTTCATAAAATCAAGCAGTTCTTGGTTCGGAACCCCAAACGAGTTTGCAAATTCTGTAATTCTTTTCGTTCGATCCGAAATCATATACTCTGTAATATAATCGCGAAGTGTTTTTGTTGGATCAGCTTTTACATCTCCGCTTTGTACCTGATGAATAAATACATTTGCAAATTTTTGTTCTTCCTGGCTCAAGCTTCCAAAAGTTTTATGAAGTTCATTTAGGGCTTCCTGAATCTGCTCTTCTTTATCCGAATCTAAAACCTTAAGGAACTTTACAAACTTACTGTTCATATAAGCGGTATCAATCATTCCGGTATTTATTTCTGTAATATAACCCTTTATATCATAAGGAACATCATCAGGACCTGTGCCTGAACCTGGAGTATGAGTCTTAGTTAAATCTTTATATCGCTGCAGCAATGCATTGTAATTTTGACTTGAAAGATTTGCTTCTGATGGAACTGGAACTACAACTCGTTCTTCAAAAATTGGAGTTCCTTCATCTGTCTTCTTTCCTGTATCAATTTCTTCTGTACGATGTGGAAGACATTTATCAAATTCAAATCCCTGGATCTTTGCAGCATCTAAATACTTATTGTATTCATTGAAAAGTTTAGCAAACTTTTGTTTGTCTTCTTTTGATTTTGGAAGGCTATCAAACTTTTCTATTTTGTTGTCTTTAAAAATCTGAACAATAGAATAAGCAATACGGTTCATCTCTACTACATTCTTTTCAATTTTGTTTACAAAGATTCCAAAAGGCTTGTCACCAGAATAAAGTTTAAATGCAGCCTCTATATATTTTTCCATAGAATGTGGCTTTCGGTAATAACAGATTGTTCCATGCCTTTTGTCATTGCCAGAAAGACGATTTGTGCGGGAGAATGCCTGAATGATACCTTCGAAATACATCACTTTATCCATGTACAAAGTATTCAGCCATTTTGAGTCGAAGCCTGTAAGCATCTGGTCAACAACAATTAAAAGATTAAGCTGCTGTTCCGGTTTATTATTGATTCCTTTATATACATCTTTGTGAGCCAGTCGCATTGAAAGGTCTGTCTTGAAGCCTGCGTATGTCGCAATCTTAAACTCTTTAGAATAAGTCTTGTTGTAATCAGTCAGAATCTCTTTTATACCGTCAATCTTATCTATTGTTCCTGGTGCATTGTTATCACTTGGATCAAAGAGAGCAGTTATCTTTAATTGTGTATTTCTTGATTTAAAAACTCTATAATATTCTATTGCTTCCGGAATGGAACTTGTTGCAAAAATCGCATGATATTTATTGTTCTGACTCAGGACCGTCCAGTTTTCAAGGATATTATCCACTACCATTGTACGATGTTCGTCACAATCATACTGAGAGTTAGGAAGATAGTCTTCTATGCCCTTAATGTAATTGCCGTTATCATCTTCGTAACCAGCCATTGGAACCTGAGCTTTATCCATATATTTATTGAATACAGCTTTCTTGTTCTCATCACTCATGGCATCCTGAACATCATTTGCCTTTGCCTTTTCAAGTGCAATTACCTGACGCAAATCCTTGTCCTTATAAGTACAGACTTTTATCGGGTCGAATCCAAGAACATTACCGTCACGGATACCATCAGCAATTGAATAACGATGGATTTCGTTCCCAAACAAACTGGCAGTTGTACTCATCTTCTTTGAGTTTTCATCATGTATTGGAGTTCCTGTAAAACCAAAGAAAATAGCTCTTGTGAATGTCTTCTTAATATCACGAAGCATGTTGCCAAAAGTTGAACGGTGACATTCATCAATAATAAAGACAGTTCGCTTTGAGTTGATTTTCTCCAAAGCTTTTTGTGTAACAGGTCCGTCTTCCGCAATATTACTTGCTTTCTGAATTGATGTTACGATTAAGACTTCATTTGTTTTATCACTCTTTAATTTACTTACAAGCTGTCTTGTATTATCTGTTGCCTGAACTTCTGTTGTTTCATCTGCAAAATTCTGGTACTGCAATAAACTCTGTGTACCAAGTTCAATGCGGTCCATCAAGAATACAACTTTATCAGCAAGACCGGAGTCTGCAATAAGCTGGGCTGTCTTGTAAGAAGTCATTGTTTTTCCAGAACCCGTTGTATGCCATGTATATCCGCCAAGGATTCCTTTTGTAGAAACTTCATTGTTATCCCAATCATGTTTTGCAACAACATCGCTGATTCCGCTGGATGCATAATACTGATAGCTGCGCATAACTTTTAGAACACCATCTGTTTTATCTGCAACGGTATACCAGCCAATCATCTGATGGGCCATAGGAATATAAAGGAACTTTGATGCAATATCTTTCCAGTCATTTATTGGTTCGTTATTGAAATCAGCCCAGTGAAAAAAGAAATCTTCATTGAACTTTCCATCAGGTCCCGGATTTGCAAAATAAACTGTTTCTTCAGGATTCATTGCCACGAAAATCTGTACAAGAGAGAACAGCCCTGTAAAGACTCCTTCATGCGCATATTTTTGAATCTGCATAGTGGCCTGGCTTACAGGAATACCAGTCTTTTTTAATTCAATATGAATTACAGGCATTCCGTTAATAAGCAACATTAAATCACCACGACGGTTAGGATATATATCATCACGGCATTTGAATTTTGGTTGTTCAACAATCTGATAGCGGCTTTTTCCGGCTTTAATCTCAAGACGGTCATAAATTTTAAGGCTTACTTCTTTTCCTCTGTGAGCAATATCCTTTGAATCATTGTCGCGTTTTATGCTTACTGTTTTACCATTTATAAACTGATTCAATGCAAGTGGAGTTCTGAGTTTTGTAATCTGGTCAACAAGCTGCTGCATTTCATTAGGACTTAGCGGAACATCATTAAACTGATCAATTCCAGAGTTATTCTTAAAAAGAATATCAGCCCAATTCTGAAGCAAATCTTCTTCAGTTGGATATTTTATTACTTCACGCTCCCAGCCTTTTTCAAAGAGAAGATTTATAAGTTCACTTTCAAATTGTAATTCGTCATCAAATGCCATTTATTCAGTCTCCAATTCATCTAATAAACTAAAGTCTAGATCAACAATTAAAGAATCAAACGGTAAAGAATTTTTTAGGACAAATTCATGTAAAATATAAAAGAAATAACATCCATCTCCAGGACAAATTTTGAATTCTCCTTCTTCATAACTTTCTTGTGGATCAGATGTTAAATTTTTATCACAGAAAGATTTCATTACATTATAACAGTTATCAAATCCATATTTATCTTGTAGTAAACTTGTAACGTTTGGCTCAGGTATTGTTATTGTTACGAAACTATTAAAATTTTTATATTCAGAATTACTTACAAAATCATAAAAGAGTCTTCGCAATTTCTCTTGAAAAGAAGATAATTTTTCGAATAACAAAGAAGAATCTGCCAAAACTTGGTATTCTTCCCATTCGTATTCAGGATGAATATCTGCTATCCATTTATATAATCTTCTTGCATTATTTGGTTTTTTTGGTTTCTTTTGAGGTGTCCATTTTTTAACTTGACCATATTGAGATTCAAGATAATTTGAAATATTTATTAATCTGTCTAAATCATTAGACATTCCTTGATACAATTTTGATAATATTTTTAGAGTCCATCTATCATCTTCATTAAAGCTAATAAATTGTGGTTTCGGATACTCATTGCCTTTTTGAGGTGTTGGGTATTTTGGTTCCAATGATATTCCGAAACAAATTAATCGATATCCTTTATAGTCATTAATATCAGATTTTGTAATTGAATTAGATACTTTCTCTGTTGTTATAGTGGAACTAACTTGTACAATAATTTTTTTTGAGCAATCAATTAAATCAAATCCTGCATTATTAAAAGTTGCAGGATTACCATTAATTAAATTCCAATCATAAGTTAGATTTAGTAAATCTCTTATAGTATTTTCATCAAATATCTTAGAATCTTGTAAATTACTTGCTGAATCAATATAAGTTTCAGCCCACATTCGAGCAAGACATGTTCTTATCTTATAATAGTAATCTTGTGCTATTGGCATTTTATTTATTCCTTATTTTTTAATTCTCATTATATGCCCTTTCAATCAAAGGCTTTACTTTTTCTAAGTCATTTTCATTTTTCAATGATACTTCTACATCTCCTGTTCCCCAGTGTCCAATTCCTGTAACATCTCTTGAAAAACCGTTTTCATAAGTTACTGTTTTTGCATCCAGCCGGATATGCAATAAAAGTTTATCCTTAAAGATTTCAACACATGTAATATTCTTAATCTTCTTAAAAGCAGAATATAACTTTAATCGACTTTCAGACACGTCATCTCCCAGGTTCAAAATATAATCCTTTAAGTCTTCATAAAGATCTTTTAGTTTCTCCGAAGCTTCTTCATAACGAATGTCAAAAGCCTTATCTTCATAATGATTATTTTTTGCAGTCTTTGATTCATCAGAAATCTGAGTTGCTGTATTTTCATTTACTTTCTCAAACATCAAAAACTCGTCATTGAATTTTCTATAACGAATTAAACTAATGTTCCTGGTCATCTGATTAATTGCTGATTCATCATATTTTGTAAAATCATATGCAACACATATTATACGCGGTGCTGACCAATCAATTTTCTTTGAAACTTCTATACCTAGTTTTTCAATGACCAAAACTTTAAAGCTGTCTTTATGATCCAAAAGCCAATCAAGATAAAAAAGACCTTGATTAATAACACTTTCTTTCATATCGCGTTTGTATTCAAAAATTACGGGACAATTATTTTCATCAATTCCAATACTATCCATTCGACCGCCATTCGTTGTTTCATATTCTGTTTCAAGAAATGTTACTCCAAAAAATTGTTCCATGTTATTTTCAATAATCGTCTGCAATTCTTTTTCAAGATTTACAGTTTTACTTTCAAGTTCTTTTACACCGTCTTTGATACTGAATAGTTTTATATCTGCCATAATTAATCTCCAATAAGTTTTTTATATATCCTTTACACCAATTATAGAATAAACCCTAATATCTGACTTAGTATTAATATAAAAACATGGTTCATAAGGAATAACCACATCAGAAGTTGTATCTTCAGTTTCTAGATTAGAAATGAGCGAAGACTCACTTATCGTTTTCATAAAAATACTTCTTTTTAGGTTATTCCGTATAATGATATAATCTGTTAGATTTCTATCAAATATAAGATGTATTACTTTATCATTATATTTTATACAATTTGGTCCTTCATATTGAATATTTTTTAATGTATATATATACATATGATATTTAATTGCACAGATAAGTGTAATTTCATTGTCTTCAGTGTTTGTAATAATTTCATCAAGTGTAGATACATTAGTTATAATTGCCTGATTTATATATTCATTGTAAATAAATGCATCAATTATTCTAAAATGGTCATATATTCCAAAAATATCATTAGAACTTTCTCCTATTATATATTTTCCAGAATGTTCAAAAGAAAATCCTTTTGGAAGCAGTATTTTTTTATAAGGTTCATTTCCATATATCTCACAATATGAAAAATGTTCGTTATATCTGTTTAAGTCGTTTTTTATATACTCTTGCATTTGATTAGTTTTTATTGTTTGTTTTAACTTTCCAAGAACAATTTTCTTTTGTGAATCATCATATTTATTTTTTAAAATAGTAAGTTTGTCTTTTAGTAAATCAATTTCATCCTTATAGTTATTATATTCCCCGAAATTTTCATCAATAATGTTTAATATTGTTGAATAAATATTGTATTCCTTGCCAATAATTTTAATTTTTGAAATTACTTTGTCTAACCACTTTTCTTTTTCATTATTTTGTGTTTTCGAAAGCGAATAGATAATTAATAAAATTAGATAATATAAAAAGGTCTTTGAATTATCATGAAATCCTGTAAGATCTAATAATTTTGTATACAAGACGGTTTGCAAACCAATTTCAATTGCATTTACTTCTTCTATTATAAAAGGTAAAAATCTTAAATATTCTTCATTAATTCTTTTTTCTTCAAATAGATTTGCAATATATGTTCCAATTACAATTAAGTAATAATTTTGATATCTAATTAAATCATAACATGAATCTTTATATGTCATAAATTGAGTTATTCTAATATAGTCTTGTAGAAAGTTTCGGAATGTACCAAAGTCAGCCTGATGAAGAACTAGAATACATATTTCATAAGATTTAAAAATAACATATTTAAATAATTCTTCATATTTTTGGGATATTGATTTATTATCATTTTCAATAAATATTAATCCATAAGAAAGAGGCTCGACACCATCTAGAAGCATAGAATATTGCAAATTATTATAGCCAGTGCAAATTAATTCTCTATATAAAGAAAACCAAATTTCGTATAATTTTGAACAAGTCGTAAGTATTTTATCAAAATAATTATTTTGATTATTATTGTAATTTCTTAATATGAATTTAATATTACTATCTATGATTCGTTTCATCACATATACAATTTGGTTTGCTTTTACTTCATTCACCATAATTGTTTTTATTTGTTTTTCATTAAAATCTTTAAAAACAGATATTGATTTTGAAGTAAAATCAAGGACCATCTGAGACCTTTCCTCTTCTTTTACAATTTTATTAATTATTGATTCATAATCTTGAAATGCAACGTTAAAGCTATTTCCTGGGAAACAAGGATTTAAATATTCATAAAATAAATTTATAACAATATTGTCATCAAAATGTTGTTTTGTATTTTCTTTTTTAATTTCATTACATACTTTCTTTACAAAGATTTCTGAAGCTATTTGATTATTTTCTAGATAACTAAATTTATAGATACCATTTATTAAATATATGAGTATCATAAAAATACTATCTACTAAAGCAATTCTGTAGAAAGTATTATCTTTATTAAAAAATATAAGGAGTGTATTAATTATAAATATTGGTAATATTGAAAAATATAAAATCTTATCATTAGGTTCAATTAAATATTTTACATAGTTTGACAAAGCCATTTTTTTAGGCTTAGTAAAAGAAAAAACGGTAAAATATAAGGTTATTGCTCCTATTACAATCGCAACATAACATGAATATAATGTCTCTATTGAAAAATATTGTTGATTTTCAGAATCATCCTTAATTCCTAGGCAAGAAAAAATAATTGATAACATCCAAAAAGTAAAGCAAAAAGCTAGAATAAGAATAAACCAATTTTTCTTTACATATTGTATTATTCGTTTTCTGTTACCAAAAATATAAATACACAAAGCAAAAGCAAAATCAATTATTATTGTATGTAATAAAACTTTTATAATACTTTGGAACATTTTAGCCTCACACAAACATCTTCTGCAAAAGTGATTTTTTTATATCCTTTAGCTTATCGATTTCTTTCTGCTGTGCGCTGATGAGAGAATCGTATTTTGAGAAGAATTGTCCGATTTTTTGTTGTTCATCAAGTGACGATGGGCACATAACTGAATATTCTTTATATTCTTCAGCATTTACACCTGGCTGACCAGAACGCTGTGATGTTAGTTGAATATATTTATTATATGATTCAGTCAGTGTATTTTGAAAAATAAAAAGAGAATCATATTCTTGTTTAATATGAGCACGAATTAAGAATCCAGCAAAATAAACAATTCCATCTTGTTTATTATAAATATATGATTTTCCTACACTTGCTCCAGTTCTTGCAAAAACAATATCATTTTCTTTTAGAAGATAGTTTTCAGATTCTGACAAGATACAATCAGGTGATGAGACATCATCATATTTGAAATAACGATTTTCATCATCTATATCTGTTATTCGTAAATACTTATTTTTCCCATCAAAATCTGTTGCAGCTGCATTTAATCCATAATCAAATTTTTCTGCAATTTCTCCCAGTTTCTTTTCTTCCCAATCTCCACTGAATTCTGCAAACCGCATTTCTGGCACTTTCTGGCCTGCTTTTGGGAAGCATTTTTGCAGGAGGGATTTTTTTACGGCTTTGAGAGATTCCAACTTTTTTGTATTTGCCTGGATGAGAGAATCAACATGAGAAAGAAACGCCCCGATTTTTTGCTGCTCGATTTCAGACATTGGAGTGGCAAAAATTGTTTGAAAAAAATCATTTGGAGCAATGTTTAATAATCCATGGTTTCTTGCTCCTTCTGCAGCAATTTCTGAAACTTGTTTATACCACTTGTCTGTATCATAGTAAGAAAGCAAATAATCTGAATTGATGTTCTTTGGCTTAAAAACTATATACAAAGTCGAAAGAACACCTTTTTCATATCTATCAAGTCTTTTTATAGCACCCCACGGATAACCAGCAGAATAACTTTTATTGTATGCAAACTCTCCGTTTTTTACTAAAAAATAATTTCTGAGATTTGTTGTACTAGCAACTTGATTATTAAAAAAGGTAATCTGGTCAACAAGCCCATATTGAGCAGAAATTGTCAAAGGTAAAGTTGATTCAAGATTTTCATTTTTTCTGGTAACTCGGTCAGAAACTTCTCCCAGTTTCTTTACTTCCCAATCATCATTAAATCCAGAGAATCTTAACTGTGGAACATTTTTTGTTTCTTTCATGCTAAAATCCCCTTAAGATTCTCAAGACCTTTCAGGTCAAAGTCATTTCCCGTGAGTTCGTCCATAAGTTCAAATAGTTCTATCTGAGTCTGTTTTATTTCGTTTCCAATTGAAGAAAGTGTTTCAGAATATTTTTCAGTCTTTTTGGTAAGTGAACTTATAAAATCTTCTACGACTTTGCAAGGCATTTCATTCAGGGAAGTGCACAGAGGCAAAATCCATTTTTCTTCTAGAAGCGCATTTATTTCAGAATCCGTAAGACCTTCAATCTTTTTGATAGTTTTTTCTTCCAGCTCTTTTGTAAGTTTTGCAATTTCTTTTCTGATTGCCTTTGCCTCGTCATTCAGTTTTTTCTGCTGCTTTTTCTGTTCATCAGTAAGCTCTATTTCTTCTTCACCTTCTTCGGTTTCTGGAATCAGTTCTGCAAGTTCAGAGGATTTTGCTTCAAGCTTTCTATTCTGTTCTTCAATGTTTTGGAGTTCAGAGGCAAAATACATTTTCTGAACAAGTTCAAAATCCATAATTCTGCCTTTCCAGCCGTCCTGAACTTCTTCTTTTCCTTTCATCACAAGATTCGGTTCAACCTTGCGGCAGGCTTCAATTCCTTCTGTTGAAATGATTTCCAAATCAATGGCGATTTTCTGCCATTCGTCATCAAGACTCTGGTATGCTTCGTATTTATCCACAAGAGAAACATTCTGAAGTCGGTCAAAAATCTGCTGGGCGATAAGGTCTTCTTCTTTGTTGACGTTAAGAGATTTAAGGTTATTTATGAGTTCAGACTTCAAGAAAGCTTTTAGAGTTTCAAAGGATTTTTTATAGTCTTCTTCAAAATTCTTAACATCTTTGTTGACGAGCACAACTTCTTTTATCTGCTCAATCCTCAATTCATAGTATGAATCATTTGCTTTGTTAAAAAGTTCATCCTTCAAACTAGGGAATGCTTTCCAATAGGTATCAAACTTTTCTACTTCTGGAGCCGGAATTCCGCCCGAAACTGTTGCAAAAATATCATAGTATTCAGCATCTTCGCTTGAATCTACATAGCGGGGAATATTAAGGTTGTAGTCGTTGTTTCGGATTTCTTCCTTGCTGACTACACGACTGAATTTTTCTACATTCTTTCGTTCTGTAACGACATCAATAATTCTCTTAATATCACTTGCAAGCAGTTTATTCTGTTTACCTGATTTTGAAAAATGCTTTGATGCATCTATAATTAAAACATCATTGTTATCACGATTCTGTCTTAAAACCATAATGATTGTAGGAATCCCTGTACCAAAGAAAATGTTTGCAGGAAGTCCGATGATTGTATCAATCTTGTTATTCTCTATAAGGTTCTTACGGATTTCGTATTCATCTTCGCCCTTTGCTCCGTCTTTTCCAGCCTTACCACGGAACAATACTCCATGTGGTAAAACAATAGTCATAATTCCGCTCGGCTTAATGTGGTACAAATCGTGCAGCAAGAATGCATAATCAGCTTTGCTTGCAGGTGCAAGACCATATTCATAACGAGGCTGAATTCCTTTGTTTGTCGGATCCCAGTGCTGAGAATACGGTGGATTTGAAACTACAGCATCCACATACAAAGGGTCGTAGGTACTTTCCGGATCTGATTCATCAAAGAACGGCCAGTCCTGTTCAAGTGTGTCTCCGTTTCTGGTTACGATGTTGCTTGGATTTATACCACGCATTACAAGATTCATGCGGGTAAGGTTATAGGTAGATTCAATAAGTTCCTGTGCATAATATTTGATGTTATCTTCTTTATTGATATGCTTTGAAAGTGCCTTACCAATTGTAATAAGAAGAGAACCTGAACCAGAGGTCGGATCATAAATCTCAAAAGTTTCCTGCTTATGGTCTTTAATATGATTTGCAACAATTTCTGCCATCAATACAGAAACTTCGTGAGGTGTATAAAACTCTCCGGCTTTCTTTCCGGCATTTGCAGCAAACATCGAAATTAAATATTCATAAATAAAGCCAAGTACATCGTAATCCTGCTTTCCATCCATTGGAATATCTTTAATAAGATTAAGAAGATCACTCACAGCCTTTGTCTGACTTCCGGCACTGTCACCAAGTTTTGAAAGACCAGTGTCGAGCGTTCTAAAAATATTTGTGAAGACTTTCTTGTGGTTTGGATTAGAAGAAATAAGGCGGCTAAATGCAGAGAGGGCATCGCGGACATTTTTTATGTTGAAGTCTTTTCCTTTTGAAATCCAGGTTGTAAAAAGATTTTCGTAAGCAATAAAATAACCCAAGTTATCCTGAATATTTTTTACGACTTCCTTGTCGTTTTCATTTATTTCTTTGAGTTCTTCATCTGTGATACCTTGAGATTTTAGGTAGGCAATTTCTTTATCCGAAAGAAATTTATAGAAGATAAATCCTAAAATATAATCTTTATACTCGTTAGCTTCAATTTTTGAGCGCATTTTGTTTGCGCTTTCCCATATTTTTGATGCAAGCTGCTGTTTGTTCATTTTATTTAATCCTTTTCTACTTTAACTCTTCAATCTCCGTCTTAATACGAAGCACAATCTTAT
>OQWI01000822.1_pt1 | contig 14018 bp, 11 predicted proteins | sample 1691551 | NCBI WGS metagenome assembly OQWI01 (sample SAMN03418259, study PRJEB22391) | human gut metagenome | biome: human-gut; feature: organic feature; material: feces | host: Homo sapiens | place: Tanzania | collected 2013-01
ATAGAGAAAAGCTACAAGCTGAAATCGCTGTTCTTGACAAAGAATGGAATTTAACCTATAATGCACTTCGGGGCTAAAGATTCTTTCTGATTTTTTGCAGGTGGTTCTAGAACGGGCTGAAGGCCCAAAAGCTCTTAGCCCAGGGCAGCACCCTGGGTACACTCGCAGTCAGCAATGCGCCCTGTAAGGGCAAAAGCTTCGTATATAACACTTCGGGATGCCTCCATAATGGAAGCATCCCGAAATTATTTATCCTTCACTTATTTCCCAACCAAGATTTTCTACTTGATGTGCGAAATTACTAAAATTATCACCCCACTCTTTGCAGACGGCAAACTTGATACCATCGGCAGAAGTCAGGATGTCTTTTGAATCTGTATAATAACGATTGTTGTGATCAAAACCGACACTTGTCTTTTCTTCAATCCAACTCATTGATCGAATAACCCCATAACTCCCTTGCAAGTTCTTTGGGAAAACCCGCTCCAGTTGGTCATAGTTCAAATCGGCATGCTCCATCACATATTGTGTAACAGCAAGCAGAACCAGTTCTCGCTTACTATACGGACCATCACCATTCAGTTTATACAAGGTTCGTTTGGTGGGTTGTTTATTACCAAAACGTGATGAACTATCGGAAGAAAACGTGACATCGCTACCTGTTTCATCCTTGATAACCAAGCCTAACCTCATCTCATCAGATATCTGACGAAGCATTTCGATTTTCGTATCATTCGACATGTTGATATAAATATACCAACCATCTACCAATTCCTGACATCTGAAATCTACATCAGTTCTACGATTACGCCCTACCAATGGAAAACCTTTAAACGTTCTACCACGGAAAGCAGCTGCTTTATGCAGTCCTATCACTTTTAATGTAGCAATCATAGTCTCCTTGGCATTCTTACGTTGAACTACCGTACCATCCGGAAACTTCACAGTAAAGCCAACACTTTCGGAGCGCTGACTATAGGATTTACTTGCCGATTGACCAGCTGGTTGCTCACCTACAAAAGCCGGAGTTTCTATAACCTCTGATGCATCATCAGTATCTTTTAGGGACACCTTCACAGCGATATCTCCTTTTGGTTCATAATCAATAGTTACTCTAATAGAACTACGAACTTCTGAGAGCACTTGAGCCATAGATTCTCTGATGACAGTTGCCAGCTCATCTTGCAAAAAAGTCTTCTCCTTTACCTTCCAGAGTTCTTCGTCAGCATCATCGCTAAACATTTCTCTATACTGATCTCTAAGCTGATAAAAATCTTCTATTTTACTCATATCTCATTTTTCTTTTATTGTTCTATATTATATGCCTCATACTCCTCACGAGAGATTGGGCTCTTCGGGTCAACAATCAACACTTCATCATAGGTCAAGCCATAAAGGTGATAGACGAGGAAGTCGATCTTGTTCTCCAAGGAAGTGGTGTCGGCTTCTATGTTTACTTTTTTCAACTCCAACACTTTAGAAACCAATGATTCCAATTGTTTCTGAATCGCCGCACTTGGAATTGGTATTCTCAATTGTTTCAGATATTCAGCCTTTATTGCTAAATTCAAGAACTTTGTGGCAAACAAATAATTGATTAACGTAGAATCCAATATTCCCAACAGGTAACGTAGAGAAGCATGAATATCATTTGGAATTATGAAGTTTACACCTTGACTTCCATATACAGACTTATCATCCAATACAGCACAAATTCTTGTTTTCAATGCCTCATTTCTTGTATTTTGGACTAAGATTTTCTCTTTCAAGTCTAATTCGCTTTTCACACGAGGCCATTGTAAAGAATACCATTGAATCGCACCATTCTTCGCTTCTCTACGTTTTGACAATGCGTCCTTAAAAGCAGCAAGCCAAGTTTCTGTATTTGGATAAGTTTCTATATTTACAGAATTATTAAGATATAAAATTCTACGTTCTCTACTTCTTACAGCATATCGTTCTATGTCTCTTCCATGACAAAGAGGATGAAGCAACTCTTTATCTATCCCATACGACAACGCCTCTGCTTCCGAATCAAAAATAAATGCAGGATTATTACCTGTTACAATGCCTTGAAATACAGAGAAATTCTCATCAAGTCGAGGGAAGTCATGATTAAATAGTTTACCCATTAAATCATTAGTCTTTTGATCACTAATACTAATAAGATTCTGGAACAAAGAGAAATAATCACTTGGAACAGAGCTAACTTGCTGATTTTCAAATTCTACAGCATTCTTCAATATAATCTTTTTGTTTCCTCTTTTACAGAAACGTAAAATAGTAGTATCAACTGTAGGGGCATGGAAAACTTTACCACCAGTATAACATACTTCCGATAACCATTTATTATCTAAGAAAAGATTGCGCAATTTTTTATACGACAAATTGGAATGGATGATAGAAGGAATGATATAGGTAACAACAGCACTATCTGACGCTAATTTGGTCAATGCCATTTCCAAAAATAGCGAAAATAAATCTGCACGCTTTTCAAAACAAGTAAAAGTATCCTTATATATTTTCTTATCTTCCACAGAAATACCTTCCACATTAACATACGGCGGATTACCAATCACTATATCAAATCCACCCTGTTCGAATACATCCGCAAAGTATGTATGCCACAGGAAGAACTGGTCGTTTGGAATCTCCAGTTCATCTACGGCATCCTGCACTTCCTTGTTGCCCTCGGCACAAATCTTGATGTAATCTTTTACGTACTTATCAATCTCCTTGCGACGCTGGGCACGCAAGGTATGGTCAGTGATGCTAAAATACGATTTCACTAAGTCTTGAATGGTCTTTTGGACATCGGTTTCCTCGAAGCCAAACGACAAGACACCACGAGTTTTCTTGGTATCCTTGCCTGTTTTCACTTTCTTGGAAGTCATGTTCAAATCCACTCCCATAAAGCTCTCCAGCAACGAGTTGCCCTGCATGATCTTGAAGTCGAGGTTTGGCAATGGCATAGGTTCCTTCTCGTCGATAATCAGCGCAAGCCAGAAGCGGAGGCGGGCGATATCTACCGCTCCCTTCTCTATATCCACTCCGTAGATATTGTTTTGGATGATGTGGCGCTTGATGTCGGCGGCATTATCATCATCCCATACCTCTATTGCCTTGCGACAACTGTAGAGTTCTCGGAGCAAACCCATAGGGAAGGCTCCCGAACCGATGGCTGGGTCGCAAATTTTCACATCCTTCAGCTTTTGGTCAATGGACATGGCGAGGTTGGAAGCAGCTCCGCCCAGCTCCTCCACATCATTATTTTTCACAAAGTTGGCAATACCTTTCTTGGTTTCTTCATCCTCAATATCCGTCTGAAGATAAGCAATCAAAGACTCCTGACACATATAGCGCACGATTTCCTTTGGCGTATAAAAGGCACCCTTGTCCTTGTTGTCCTCCAAAAGGTTCTCGAATATCTTGCCCAGCATCTCTGGGTCAACACCCACCTCGGCATCGTTCGGGTCGTTCTCATCAATCGTAAAGTTGTAGCTGTCGAAGAAATCGAAAAGCGACTTGAACATCTCGGCAGGAAAACGAGAATCCACCTCGTCTATCTGCTCCTGTTGGAAAAGTCCACCATTCAAGTATGGGATAGCCTCAGCATGAGGAATAAACTTCACTCCCACCCCATTCACCAGTGGCGCAGTGGATCGGTCCTCTGGCTTGGTATTGAGCAAGCCAAAGAACATCGGTTCGAGCACCTTGTCCAAGAAGTTTTCCTTCACGGCATCATCCGCCCCATAGAATAGGTCGTGCATGTAGTGCAGGTTGCCACCCAGCCATCCCTTGCTCTGCAAGAAATAAAGAAACACGATGCGACCCATCATCTTCTTGATGTAGTCGCGCACCATTTTCTCATCCTCGCCAAAGGATGTAAAGAACTGGTCATCAGGCTCTCCAACCTCCTGCTCCACCCACTTGTTGCCCTTCTTGACATAGACCTTACCTGTCAAGAACTTCACAAACTCGGCATATTGTTTGCGATACTCATCGAAGAAATCATCGGAAAGAGCCTCAACGGAGAAGGCGTTCTTGATCTCCAGATATTCATCTGCCCTCTTCTGCAAATCGAAGAATCGAGAAACAGGAGTCTTGTAATAAGCCTTCTCGTCGCCAAAAACATAGGTAAACCGCTTGGCGCTGGTAGCCTCAGCATCACCCTTCAAATCACAAATCAATGACAAGCGCCAGTTAATACCATCATCGAATACCGCCAAGGCAGCATCGAAGCCATACCCAAGATAGGGGCGAATGAGATTGCGAAGCCCCACCTTGCGGCGAAGCACCGATCCATCTTCCATATCGTAATAGAAGAATCCCATCTTATAACCATCCTTGGTGGTCGTACTGCCCAAGAAATACCCTTTTCGCTCCTCGGCATCCTCATCCAAAGCCTCCGGCTGAATGCGCACCTTGTCGGCACGAATGAATTCCGTCATCATCGTCTGCCACTTCGACAGATTGAACTTCGACTGAAAGAGTCGCTGCAAATTATCTTTTGTATAAGCCATCATTATCTTTGTTTTCTTCTGATTTCACACCTTAATATACTACACGAAATTATATATAAACTATACGAAAGTCTCCGACACCACGATTTGAGGTTCCAAGATTTCCTCGTTTTGCTCTTCGTCGGTATCCAGCGGAATGTTGTATCGCTCGTATAGCTCATCCACCTTGGCGATGGTCTGCGCTATGATTTCCTCAGAAGAAGAAGACTTTTGTTTCTTGATAAAGCGATAGAAGCCATTGATGCCAGAGTTAAGACCCGTGAACACACCCAGCTCAACAATCTTCTCCAACTTGGCTATCCGCCCCAGACTCTTCTCTACATCAGAAGAAGCCACCGAGTTCAGCGAACGATTGAGTGTTCTGAGCGCACTCAGCACGTCATTGGTCGCCTTCTCCTTCTTGCGGTTCGCCATGCTATCCGCATCCACCACTTTGTTCACTACTTTTTGATAAGATTGCAAGGCTTGCTTCACCTGTTCGTAATGGAAATCCATCACCTTCATGAAGTCGCCAGGACTCTCGCCGAAGCCTGCCCTTAGGATGTCCATCGCATCCAAGAATGGGATGGACAAGACCTCACCTGAAGCCTTCACCCAATAATACTCCACCTTCTGGGGAGAAGAGAGAAAAACTATAGTGGAATGTAGCAAGTCGTTTTCCGACAACTTTACATCATGCGGCATCGCCAAGACACCAGCTATTTCTCTCACCGTACGGCTCTTCATCGGCAAAGCCTTGATTCGGTTGTAGAGCTTGCGGTTGGTCTGGTAGAGCGCACGAGCCTCTTCCAATAACCTGAGGTTTCTATCCACTGCATCCTGTATATCGGGATTGAACATCTGAAACTCCTTCACGATTTCCTCACGAGAGTATATCTGGGCATCCTCGCCAAAGGCAGAATGGAAGCCCTGCAATTTGATGAGGGCGTTGCTGTAAAGATGTATTTCCTTGTTGCCCTGCGCCGATGGATAGAACATATAGTTGTAAATGCAATCTGCCACCGACCCGATACGGTTCACACGACCGATGCGCTGCATCAATCTGGTGGCGTTCCATGGGGAATCGTAATTGATGATGACGTTGGCACGATGCAGGTTGACACCCTCGGCAAGGACATCGGAAGTTATCACGATATTAAATTCGTCGCTTTGCTCGGAATAGTTGGCATCGAAGCATCTGCGGATGGTATCTTGCCGTGTATTGCGATTGCTGGCGCAAACGTCCATGATGTCTGAGCGTTGCAAGCGTTTCTTCAACTGCTCGGTGAGATAGTTCACTGTATCCACGCTCTCCGAGAAGATGACCAACTTACCTGTCGGGTTCATCTTCTTACCGAAAAGCTCATGCTGTAGTTTGTTGATGAAAAGTTCCAACTTCGGGTCTTCGCCCACGGCATCCCACTTATGGCAAAGCGACCGCAACTTCTTGGCATCCTCATGAAGCATCTGTAAGAATCGGTCGTTGAAATCCTCAGTTCCGAACACCGTATCTTCCTCCTTCAATCCCTTCTCTACGGCATACTCAATGATGCGGTCCAACTCCCAGCCCTTGGCTTGCTTGTCCTTTACATCTATAGCGGGGGCGATAATCACCTTGTTCTGCTCAAACATCTTGATCATATCCTCGGTGATGCGCAGGAAGGTATGGAGTGAACGGCGGAAGGCATAAAAGCTGCTCTCCAGTCGCTTAACCATGTGTACTCGGTAGATGCCCGTCAGCATCGTGGCAATATGGAGGGCAGTTGGATATTTCTTCCTTGCCTCGCCCTGCAAGAACTCCACGGCCCGATAACGGGCATAGTGCAAGCCCTTGCCTTCGGGATTGCTATCGACATTCGGAGTATCGGTCAGAATCTCCATCGTACTATAGAAGAGGTCGTTCAAGCCACCGTTCAGCTCATACTCCAGTTCCTTGGGAGGCAGGATGTCAGGAAAGACGATGTGTTGGGCGTCCAAGTCTTTCTTGTAGGCTGGCACATTCTTGATATTGTTTCGGGTACGGCGAACGGTCACCTTGTCAATCACTTGCGTCCTAATCTGCTCATACAGGTCGTCGGTTCGCTTGGCAAACTCAGCATTTCGTATGCCCTCATTGTCTGCCTTTCGTTCACGCATCAGTTTGTCGTATTCCTCTATCCAAGGCGAGAAAGCCACAGGCAAGTTCTGAATGCCCTCGATGGTAGAATAACGTGCGTTTTGGAAGAGCAGGAGAAGATTCAAGAGGTCGGTAGGACGGTTGTTGAGCGGTGTCGCCGAAAGCAGCATTACCTTTTTCTGATGTCCCTTCACTAATCCCTTGTTTATACGGGGAGTCTTGCAGATGAGTTGCAGGTCATCGTACCTACCAGCGGTTGACCCACGGAAATTGTGCGCCTCATCCACGATGACAAGGTCGTACTCTCCTTTCTCACGGAAGTTGCCCTCGCCGGCGATAATCTTGTTCAAGCTGCCATTGCTCACAAACTGGGCGTAACGCTTGATACCGAAGCGCTTGAAGGTTTCCGTCCAGTTCTTCTCCAAGGCAGGCGGATAGACCACCAAGACATTGGTGTATCTGCCATTTGCCTCGATGAATCGCTTGGCTATCATCGTGGCGACGATGGTCTTTCCCAAGCCCACCACATCGGCGAGGAAGAATCCATTGTGCTGCATCAGCATCTGATAGCCTTGTATTACGGCATCGTGCTGATAGCGGATGTCCCTCACACCTTCGGGCATCTCCATCGTGAAATCGTCCTCCACTTGCGAGCCAAAGGTGTCAATCAATACCTTCATATAGATTTCGTATGGCGTAGGCAATGCACCGAGATGAGTCTTCGCTTTCATCTGCTCAATGTCTTTCATATCCAAAGGCACGGCATCCTGCCAAAGTTGCTCAAACTCATGCTTACAGTAATCCACGTCGTCATAATCCTTCATCGCCACGTTCAGTTCGTAGCGATTGGTGTTCGTGGTTCCCATGCCCGAATCCGAGAGATTGGACGAGCCCATGATAACCCAACCATCGGAGTTGGGATTATGGTCTTCTGGCAAGAGAAGGTAAAACTTGGCATGGAGGTTCTTGCTGCGATGGATTCGAATCTCCAGTTTCTTATCGATGATGTCTTGGCAGAACTGGAGGATGCCTCGCTCGGTCTGCTCGTCGTAGCCAGCATTGTGCACCTCCTCCACGAAATCACGGGAATAAGCCTTGCGAATCTCCTCCTCGTCTATCTTTCCGAAAAAGAGTTTTGACTGCTTTCGAAATATATTGTCGATATTGATGCCCACCAATATCTGTATCTTCTTGACCTGAGTGAATTCCTCCCGAAGCTTGAAATAGCCAGAGCTTCTGAAATAGCCTACCACTGCCTGGAAGGTATGGAAATCAAGCATATTGTGGGCTATTCCCTTAAACTTCTCGAACAGGGAATTATCGGGTGTATTATTAAAAAACTTAGTACTCATATTGCTGCATCTCCTTAGGTTATTGGCACTTCCGCCATTCCCCCAAGCAGAAACATCTTGTTAGTTTATAGGTTACTATCAAAAGAAAAGGCGCAGGGAATCTATTACTTACATTACCCTTGCCTATTGAGGTTCTGGTAAACCCTGGTGTCAAGGATAAGAAGCAACAGATGCCTACGCCTAAGGGTATATATGATAGCATAGAGCGTACCCCTCCAGACGAAGGGGCACACCTATGCCATGTGTATATACACAGTGGGTAGACGCCCACTGCTGTCTCCCTCTGAACACCTTTTGTAATTTACCAGATTTCAATAGGTCAGAAGAAAACGTAGAGAACGTCTTTCTTAATTATGATAGGCCAAGCCATGGACTTTAGTTTCCCAACCAGCATCACTATGCCAGCCATCCACAGCAAGACGATTGCAAAAGTAATAAAAAAGACTGAAACCAGCAAGCTTTCAAGAAATTATTATTTCCTGATACCATAGGGACTGTTGGTCCATGTCATCAATTTCAAGCGTTACAGATAACAGTTTCCATAAACCATTTTTTGCGTTACAGTGTTACAGTTACAGTATTACAGTTTTTGAAAGCAAAAGTCAGGGTGCACGGATTTTTATTGCCATGTAAATCTGTTAAAATCGTGATTCTTTCCACGAGATGTCACGGGGACTGGCCCATGGCATCAACCCTAAGCGTTACAATATAACAATATAACAGTTTCCTAAAACCGCACACGGATGATTGTCACGGATCTTTTTATTTTCCCATTTCGCATTTCAAGCGTTACAGTGTTACAGTTACAGTTACAGTATTACAGTTTTTGAAAAGCAAAAACAGGTGACCTTCTGAATCAATGTTCATCAAAGGTCAAACCAAACGAAAATAAAGACGAATGATAACTTTTCAGTCAACATCTTCGCCTCTCTCATTTTATTTTTATAAATTTGCATGGAAAAATCTGAAACAGGGGAATTACTCCCCTATCATTCTTAAACCCCCAAAACTGTGCATTATTCTTGATGCCATTGACCAGTCCCTGTGACATCTTTGAGACAGCCAAATCTTATCGCATTTATTTGTACGATTAGCGCCATATCGGCTCATTACGCCAATCACTAGTAAAGCCCAACTTGCCGTATGGAATATCCTTACTTTTATCCAGCAAGGAAAGAATCTTTGCCTTGATTTGGTTCTCTGGATATACTGCATTACAGAGGTATAGCATAGCAGTAATGACACCATATGGTTTCTTCTTTTGATTGTCTGTCAACGGATTGCTCAGCCATTTGTCACGATGCCCCTTGATATTCATAGGCTGTTTGGCAAGGCTCCTGTTCCAAAGCCGTGAGTGATGGGCTATGATGTTTCTTAATACGGATATTGCCTCCAACCAACTGGAGAGCTCCTTTGCTGAATAGAGCCCAAACTCATTGGCTATTGTAGAACGCTGAGGCAACTGGCTCTTGAGGTTTTTATACATCTTCGAAAGTGTGCCAAATGTTGCCACCTCAAGAATCATCCATGCATCGGGATTGTCGCCTTCCATCGACTCGCTGTCCCAATTCGAATGCGTGGCTATGTATTCTTTGGCAAAAGGCTCTGTGCTGCGTTCAAACTCATGTTTGAGGTCGAATATCATATTTTCATAGTATTCCATCTTCTCAAACAGAGAACTATCCAAATACCAAAGCCCACTATCTTTTGCATGGGAAAGATGATTGATAATCTTGGCTCTCAAAGCCACCTCTATAATCTCAATGGCATCAAAGAGCATCAGCCGCAGACTACGGTCAAAGTTATATCTGGCTATCACATCATCAAACGATGCACCTTCCAAGAAATCATGTTCCGTTTCCTCGTCACGCATATCCGTCCAATAGTATTTCAGACGGAAATAGCTGATATGCGACAGACATTCCTTCGCATACTCATCACTACTAAACACCATACCCCTTGAACGGAGTAGGCGGATTTGTTCCTCTATAGTGCGTGGCTTCTGATTGCTCATTGCTTCTTATATATAAAAGGTGACCCGCCAGCAGTTCTACGGGATGCCGACGGGTTCTGTTATCGTTTGATTAGATAATCTGCTCTCACTCGGTCATTTGAAAGCACGCTTTCATGACACTCGCTTACTCGCAGATTTCGGACTGTCTTATCCGAGAATCTTCTTCTTTTCGGTTGCAAATTTAATGTTTTTTCTTGAATTATGCAAGATTTTGATTAGTTTTTTGATGAAACATGGCATAAAGTGTCTGTTTTTTTTTGTATTTTTGCACCGTGTTCTCGAAAGAGGCATGACATAGATGCTCAACTTCGTCACTCGAATCTTGTCATGGGGACTGGTCCATGGCATCAACCCCAAGCGTTACAATATAACAATATAACAGTTTCCTAAAACCGCACACGGATGCCACGGATTGTCACGGATCTTTTTATTTTCCCATTTCGCATTTCAAGCGTTACAGTGTTACAGTTACAGTATTACAGGTTTTCAAAAGCTAATCGCACATACACAGCAATGGCTTTCACGGATTTAAAGTTGGCAAGCGAACAGGAACATTTCCCCCTGTTTTTAAGAGAAAATCATGCTAATTTGTTCTGAATAGCTTAAAATAAGCTATTTATGAGCTTATTGCCTGTATTGAGGTAATGATTTGGCAATAGTTTTAACTTCTCCAATATTCATACGTTTGCTTGGCAAGCAACTCTTTTCTTTTGGCAAAGGTACGACAATTACGCTGATAAACGATAAATTTATTTGTTTTTTAGATTATGATGACTGTTGCTGCGAGAATGATGATTGCAATGGCGATAATTGCGGTTGGTAGTCACCTTCTGAAAATGGAAATCAGAAAAAAAATCCGTGTGCCGTGCTACTCTACTTCGGTGGCAAACATACGGTCGAGGTCTTGTTGGGTGAAGGGACAGGGTTCTTGACGCAGTTTCGCCAAACGAAACTGCTGGCAGGCGTTGAGGACTGACTGCGCTTCAAAACACTTGAAAAGCATGTCTTTCAGTTCGTCAAGGCGGAGGGCATCTTCCTCGGAGAACCGACCACAGGTCTTGTAACTCATGTGCTGCTCTGGCAGGAGGTCGTGGTAGTAGTACGACCAGACCAGGAATTTCATACACACATCGGGGGTCATGAGAATCTCTTGCATAGCATCGGTATTTTATGGAAAGATTAGCATTTTTTGTGAGATAACAATTGTGATGGATTAGAAATCACAATAGAGGCGCAGACTGGCGACGGTGTAGTTTCCATCGCTATTGTTGATATACTGGAAACTGGGCTGAAGGGCTATGGACTCGGTCAACTTGTATTTCCACGTGACTTCTGCGGAATACTCTGTTCCGTTATAATAGCGGGCATACTGTCCGGAGAGTCCGCACTCGTTGCGGTCGTCACGATAGGCGCAGCCTACTTCTGCATAGCGGTAGCAGGTGCTGTTGCGATTGGTATTCTCGGAGTATTGCGCCATGCCGAGTACCGCCTTCCCGTCGGTTGTCCACAAGGGTTGTTCGCCATAGAGCCACCAGGCGCAACTGGTATGGCGCGCGGGAGCATCGTCATCATGATTTTTAGACACGTCGCACGATGCATCAGGGGAGTTGTTTTCACTGTCGCTGTCAACGGGGAACTGTCGGGAGTGGATGGCAACACCGGCAAAATAGCGGGCACCTCGATGAGCGTATTCCAGTTGGGAGATGTTGAACATACCATCACGCTTGGGGCGCACCAAGAACGGATTGTCATGACGCTTCCACCCTTTATACCCTACTCCATTATACAGGCTGTTGCGGAAGGTCCATTCGCCTTTTGTCACGTCGAAATAGAGGGTGAGTCCTGACAAGGGGTAGTTGGCAATAGGATAGCTGGCGGCAATCGTGGGAAAGATGCCGCATGAGCTGTTGATGAAGAGGGCTGTGACATCGGAGGTAAAGAAGTCTTCGTTGACATTTCTCACTCCTGCAAAGAGATGGGCGTTGTTCCATTGGTGCATGTATCCCAATACGGCAATGGCTGCTAGGGTGTTCTCGGCATCGATATTGCAAAAGCCCTGCCAGTCGCCAATTACGCTATGGTCGGTTTGTGCAACATGGATGGTGGCTGCCTCAACAGACCCCTTGCCCAGGGTAATACTCAGATTCAGTCGGAGAAGGTTGACCCAATTGACGTTTTTCTTCAAATCCCAATGTCCATCGGTGATATACTGACCGCTGACATGCTGTGCTACGGCGCAAGACAGGTAAAATCCGCATAACATCGTTGTCACAATACGTTTCATCTATTCTCTGAGTTTTGTGGTTTCATTGATCACTCCAACTTCCCCTCCCCCGAATTGCGCACCGAGATGCTGGGCTGTTAGCTGAAAAAAGGGCGCACATACGTATGCGCACCCTCTTATGTTAATAACTTATGTATTGATTTACAGAATATTACTCTTCTGTAGCAGCTGAGGTCTCCTCAACAGCGGGAGCTTCTTCAACAGCGGGAGTAGCCTCTTCAGCCTTTACCTCCTCAACGGGAGCTGCCTCAGAAACAACCTTTACAGGAATCACAACCTCAACCTCCTTGTGGAAGTGGATGGTAGCAGCGTAATCACCAACCATCTTAGCATCGCGCATGGTGATGATCTTGCGATCGATGTCGTGACCCTGCTTCTTGAGTTCGTCAGCAACGATGTTAGCATTGACAGAACCATAGAGCTGTCCGGTAGCACTTACCTTAGCAGTGATAGTCAACTCAACACCATTGAGAGCTTCAGCTTTCTTCTCTGCCTCAGCCTTGATAGCTGCGAGCTTGTGAGCCTGCTGCTTGAGGTTCTCAGCGAGAATCTTCTTAGCAGAGGGAGAAGCGATAACGCCTTTACCCTGAGGAATCAGATAGTTGCGGCCGTAGCCAGACTTTACATTTACGATATCGTTCTTATAACCCAGACCGATAATATCTTCTTTCAGTATAATTTCCATATTGTCGTCCTCCTCCTTATTTATTTCATCATATCAGTTACGTAAGGAAGCAGTGCAATCTGGCGAGCACGCTTAACAGCCTGAGCCACGCGACGCTGATACTTCAGTGAGGTACCAGTGATACGACGGGGCAGGATTTTGCCTTGCTCGTTCAGGAACTTCTTCAGGAACTCGGGATCTTTGTAGTCGATGTACTTGATGCCGCTCTTCTTGAAACGGCAATACTTCTTCTTCTTAACGTCAACTGATGCTGGAGTTAAGTATCTGATTTCTGATGGTGCTGCCATGATTATGCCTCCTTCTTTTGGTTACGACGCTTCTCAGCGTAAGCTGCTGCGTGCTTTTCGTTCTTAACTGTGAGGTAGCGGAGTACGCGCTCGTCACGGCGCATCTGCAACTCAAATTTAGCAATCACTGTTGGCTCAGCCTTGAATTCAACCATCTGGTAGAAGCCTGATACCTTCTTCTCGATAGGATAAGCAAGTGTCTTAAGACCCCAGTTCTCAGTGCTGATGATTTCAGCACCATTCTCCTTGAGGATAGATACAAACTTATCTGCCGCTTCCTTCATCTGAACGTCAGACAAAACGGGAGTCAAAATGAAAACGGTTTCGTATTGATTCATAAGATCAATAATGTAAGTTTTGTTGTGAATGATTATTTTAACTATGCTGATGCTTTTAGCAAAAGCGGTGCAAAGGTACGAATTAAAATTTGAATTTGTAGCATGAAAGTGTATAATTTTGAAGAATATCGAGTTTTTTGAGCGGCTGAAGTCATTTTTCCTTCAAAATGTTTCGTTGTGTGAAGAAAAAGTAGTTAATTTGTGATTGATTTGCTGTGGCGAAGCAAATCGTTTGATGGAAGTGAAACTTAAAAACATATCATACAATGAAAAATCTTGGAATAATATTGATTATCGTGGGCGCATTGCTTCTTGTGGGATGTGCTCTGTTGCCTTTCATGAATGACATGGCAGACTACAACTGGTATACAGGTGGTTCTGTTTTCTTGATTATAGCAGGACTGCTTTTGCACATTTACCTCAAGAAGAAAGCTTTTGAG
>OQWI01000827.1_pt1 | contig 13993 bp, 9 predicted proteins | sample 1691551 | NCBI WGS metagenome assembly OQWI01 (sample SAMN03418259, study PRJEB22391) | human gut metagenome | biome: human-gut; feature: organic feature; material: feces | host: Homo sapiens | place: Tanzania | collected 2013-01
CCTTCTGGGCGCGCCAGAATAAAAGATACCCGTGGTTAAAACCACGGGTGTTTTTTATTCCGTGCAAGTCCCAGGATTTGAACCCGACCAGAGGGTTCGACAATGAGTAGGCAAGCCAAGTGATAACGCAGGCGAGCCGTCACGCGTGCCACGCAGACACGGCGGATTTTTATAATCCGACGTGGCGAGTGAATCCGCCGGGTGCGCCACAAATCAAACCGCTTTTTTGGGGCGGTTTTGTTTGTGATGTATGAAAAAAATCCTTGTTTTTTGCGATATTATTTGAATACAATGCACAAAAGGTATTTATATGAAACGTGTATTGATTTTATTTTTGCCGTTGGCCGTCGCCGCCTGCAACAGTATGTATATCAAACCCGGCACACTGGACAAGAATGATGTTATATATGTGGATCGTGGTGGCTATCAATTGCAACACTTTATAAAAAACAGTCTGGAAAAGCGCGGATATAATGTAACCGTTGGATACAAGAAATCGTCAATAGGAACAACATACATTGCATCAGATGATTCTGCTTCAATAATATCCACATCAGACATCGGCACAGCCAGATACATAGTCCAAGTGGAAGAAAGAACCCCAACATTTAATCCATTTTGGTGTCCTTTTAATGGGTTCTGGTGGTGGCGATTTAATGTTTCCATCGCAGACAATAAAACTGGACAAGAAATATTTGGCTGGACTGGTCGGGGATGTGCAAACAGCTCGTTGCGAAAACTGGACGACGCGCTGGACACACTGGAAATGAAATAAACGGTTTCATTACTTGCTATAAAAAAATGCCCCGATGGGGCATTTTTTATTCGTCAATCGCGGCATATTCGCAAAAGCCTTCGTTCGTGTCGCAACGGGAAATTGTTCCCTCGCTGATAAAGTATCCCTGGGGGTGCAGGCACGCTGGGCATACCTTTGGTGCCTCGGTCCCGATGTGCCACATACCACAATTTGTGCAACGCCACATAACAATATGGTCTTGTTTGAACAGTGTTCCGTCTTCAATCGCGTCAATCAGCGCACGATAGCGTGATTCGTGATAGCGTTCTGCATAACCGATGTTTTTCAGAACGTCTGCGATTGCAGGAAAACCTTCTTGGGCGGCAACCTGGGCAAACTTTGGATACATATTTGTGTTTTCTTCGTGTTCACCAAACGCGGCCGCCTGCAAGTTTTCCAATGTTGTGCCGATTTTTCCCGCAGGATATGACGCAGTTATTTCCAAATCGCCCCCTTCTAGGAATTTGAACAAGCGTGACGCGTGTTCTCTTTCCTGTTCGGCTGTTTCCAAGAATATTTTTGAAATTGCCTGATAGCCTTCGTCTTTGGCCTTGGACGCAAAGAATGTATAGCGGTTGCGCGCCTGGGATTCCCCGGCAAACGCAATCAACAGATTCTTTTCAGTCTGTGTTCCTTTTAATGATGTTTGTGCCATATTCACTTTCTCCTTTTTTTTCTGATTTTATTGACAGGTCAATTCTACCAGAAAATGTCAGAAAAGCAAATTATTCGGTTATGGCTAAAAATTTTTTCTCTATTGCGGCGACCAGTTCCGAAATGCCCACACGACCAGCCGCGCTGATTGTCATAATTTCAGGCTTCTTTTTACGGCCAAATGATTTTTTAAATTCTGTCACGCGCGCCTTTAATTCATCGGGTGCGATGGCGTCAATCTTGTTTATCACGACCATTTCAGGTTTGCCCACCAGACCGCCACCATACGAATCCATTTCGTGGCGAATTGCCGCATATCGCGACGCCCAATCGGGTTCTGTTCCGTCAATAACATGCAGAATCATTTTGGTGCGTTCTGCATGCCCCAAGAAACGGTCGCCCAGGCCGACGCCAGTATGCGCCCCCTGGATAAGTCCAGGCAAATCAACCAATACAAATTCGCGATTGTGGGCATACATTACCCCCAGTTGCGGATTCAGCGTTGTGAACGGATAATTTGCAATCTTTGGCCGTGCCGCCGTCACCGCCGACAACAGCGTGGATTTCCCAGCGTTCGGAAATCCAACCAATCCAATATCTGCAATCAGTTTCAGTTGCAATACAACCGTGCGCGCTTCGCCCGGCAGGCCGTCGTTCGCCTGGCGTGGGGCGCGGTTTGTCGGACTTTTAAAATGCAGATTTCCCCAACCACCATTTCCACCACGTGCCGCGCGATATTCCATACCGTCCGCCGACAGGTCTGCGTATTCAATTTCTTCGTTTTCAGACAAAATCACAGTTCCAGTTGGCACCGGCAAAACCAGCGTTTCACCCGATGCGCCTGTGCGCATTTTGCCCATACCATTTTCGCCACGCCCGGCGGCAAAATTCGTTTTATAGCGATAATCAATCAGCGTATTCACATTTGGCACCGCGCGAAAGATAATATCGCCACCACGGCCACCATCGCCACCGTTGGGACCACCAAATTCAATATACTTCTCCCTGCGAAAACTGGCACTGCCGTTGCCACCGTCGCCTGCTTTGATTGTAATCTTTGCTTTATCTAAGAATTTCATTTTTTATCCTGTTTGTCTTGATTATAACTTAAAAACTTGCAATTTCCACAGTAAATATTTATAATACCCTTGTCACGCAAGTGATGATGATTCTGAAATCTTTGTGGAATAGACGTTTTGGACTGGGGGGCGGTACCCCACAGCTCCACCATTATTATTTCAGAGAATCATTGTGGCTGTGAATATTCAGACAGCGGCCAGAATGATTTTTATTGGGGCTGACATAGTTTCGACAGGCGCAGTAAAGACAAAAGATTGAATCCGACGTGGCGTCGTTAAAAGCCGATTAAAAACTGAATGGCGATAGAATCGCTGCGAACGACAATGTTCGCCTTGCAATGGCTGCCTAATATGGCATCGGATATGATTGGCGATTGTTGATTATATCCACTTCGCTTATTGCGGGGCCGTCGGGTGCCCGGCAACAGAAACCCGACATTTAATTTAACACCAAGACTAAGGCAAAGGCAGAAGATATGTTTGGAAAAATTAAAAAAGTATTCTTTACAAGTATGTTCGGTATTTTGTACATCTCGTTTATGGCACAGATGGTTTATATACTGGGCTGGGTTCCTGGAATTGAAACAAAAATGTTCTATATGGGCGTATTGGCACTGGAATGGTTCATTTTGATTGCAGCACGCTATTTGTCAAAGCGTTCCAGCAACACCGCGCAATACAACAATTTTAACGGCCGTCGTCGTTAAACGTATGCGTCCAGACATTTGAATCCCCCGTTTTCTGGGGGATTTTTATTAGCCTTGAAATCTTGTAAAAATATCTTATATTTAATGCACTATGAAAGAATATATTTTACCATTTCGTGATTTAGTTGTTCACCCGGGTGTGACCGCCCCTGTGTATGTTGATAATCCACAGTCATTGGCCTGTATTGATGCAGCCGTGGCAAGCGGTGGACGCGTTGTTTTAACGCCACAACATTCGTGGGCGTATCCATCGGCACCTGATGATATTTATACGATTGGCACAATCGGCGACATTGCGCACGTGTTGCGTATGCCGGACGGTTCTGCACACGTTATTATATTGACCACGCACGCGGTAAATCTGCACGACATTACGGTCACAAACGGTTTATTTATGGCCGATACCAGCAACATTGAAATCGCATCTGATGACACCGCCGAACAGACGTTGGCATTGCGTGATAAAATCGCCGAAAATATGCAGTTGTTGTCTGGCGCGCGCAAGTTCAAGATGGACAGACTGCGTGGCATTATTCAGAACTATCCAATGGGCGCATTTGTTGACACGATTGTTCAAATGGCCGGTCTGGACACAGATGTGGCGGTGCGCGTGCTGGCCGCGACCAGTTGGTCGGACAAATTAATGATTTTGCTGGAACAAATCAACCTGATGTTGGCAACTGCAAAAATAGAAGATTCAATCAATCGCCGCATTCAACAACAAATGGAACGTGGCCGCCGCGAGGCGATATTACAGGAAAAAATGCGCGCGATTCAACACGAAATGGGCGAAGATAACGACGAAATGGATTCTGAAAATATGCGCAAGCGTATTGAACGTGCCGGCCTGCCCACAGACGTGCGCGACAAGGCGATGACCGAATGGCGTCGTATGCGTTCAATGGCACCGATGTCAAACGATGGTGCGTTGCTGAAAACATATTTGGACGAATTGCTGTCAATGCCGTGGAATAAATCAGATAAATCTGTGATTGACCTGGGGGTTGCGCGCAATGTGTTGGACGCTGAACATTCTGGAATGCAACCAATCAAAGACCGCATTTTGGAACACATCGCCGTTATGAAAAAAACTGGTAAAAACCAGGGCAGTATTTTATGCCTGGTTGGTGCACCAGGCGTTGGAAAAACATCACTGGGCAAATCGGTTGCGCGCGCACTGGGACGAAAATATCAACGCATATCGCTGGGCGGTATTTCAGACGAAGCGCATTTCCGCGGTCATCGCAAGACCTACATCGGGGCCCAGACTGGGCGCATTATGGACGCACTGAAACGGTGCAAGGCGAACAATCCGGTAATTGTCCTGGACGAAATTGATAAAATGGGACGCGATTGGCGTGGCGACCCAGAATCTGCATTGTTGGAAATACTGGACCCAGAACAGAACAAAACGTTTCGCGATCATTATTTGGAAGTTGACTTTGACCTGTCTAATGTAATGTTTATAGCAACCGCAAACAGCCTGAATATGTCCAGTGCATTAAAAGACCGTATGGAAATCATTGAAATTCCTGGATACAGCGAAGATGACAAGGTTCAGATTGCACGCGAACACCTGATTGCGCGCGCTGCGCACGACACGGGCTGGGATATAAAAAATATCGTGATTGACGACGATGCGTTGCGCCACTTGATTCGCAATTATACATCTGAACAAGGCGTGCGTGAATTACAACGTGAATTGACGGCGATTCTGCGTCGCACCCTGTTGTTAAACGATGGCGAAGATACTAAAACAGAATTTACAATCGCAAAAATTGACGAACTGTTGGCGTCGCATAAATCCGCCGGATTTTCCAAACGCATTGGTTTCGGCGTCAGAATATAAAGGCACGTAAATGATATTGGTTATAAACACATCTGGGAATAATCTGGAATTTGTTTTGGGTGACAAATACGCCCAGATTCCTGTGGAAAAACAATCGCTGGCATTGCCAACAGAATGCGAAAAATTTATGCGCGACTGTGGCGTGGCATGGCGTGATTTGCGCGCAATCGCCGTCGTCGTCGGCCCCGGCAGTTTTACTGGGATTCGTTTGGGCATCGCCTATGCCAAGGGATTGGCAATGGGACTGAATATCCCAGTGGTGCCAATCAATGCATTTGAATTATATCTGGCGGCAAACCCAGACGCGTTTGTTGCGATTGATTCTGGGCGTGGGGATTTCTTTGTTGCGTCACAGAAAACGCCACCACAAACAATGGGAATTGACGAATTGGAAACGCGCCAGATGGAATGTCCGCTGACCGTCGGCCACAAACCGTTTAATTTGAAACTGGCAACAGGTATTGCCGAAACAAAACTGGCCAGTAATAACACAGAACCTGTGGTGCCGATGTATCTGCGTCCCAGTTATGCCGAAGAACACGCGAAAAAATGTTAAACGAACTGGAATATTTGCACGCCCTGTGTTTCCCACACAAACCGTGGTCTGCGGGGGATTTTGCCGATTTGAAAAAGTCTGGCTGTGATATTGTTGCCAGTCAAAATGGATTTATTGTATATCGCGTCACATTGGACGAGGCTGAATTGATAACCATCGGCGTCCACCCAGACGCCCGACGTGGTGGAATTGCCGCAACAATGATTGAATTGATGGTTCGTGATTTGATCGCACGCGGTGTTAAAAAGGTATTCTTAGAGGTTGCAGAAAACAACCACCCTGCCCGTGCGCTGTATGAACGTCACGGATTTGTCACTGTGGGACGCCGCCCAAAATATTATGACGGCATTGACGCCATTTTAATGGCCCGTGAATTACAGGACGCCCCCAACAAAATCTAGCACCCGTTTATCAAAAATCACATCGCACGGACGCAATGGCGACGCGACGTGCATATCATTGGCATTGCGCGTCCGTGATAACGCGACATAGGTCTGGCCGTGCGCAAACGCGCCACGCGAGATATCAACGACAACCGCATCCAGTGTTTTACCCTGGGCCTTGTGTATCGTCATTGCATACCCCAGATTCAACGGAAATTGTTTAAAACTGCCGACCTCGTTTTCAATTATGCGATCATTTTCATCGCGCGAATATTCTATCTTTTGCCATTTATCAGGTTTAACCGTGACGACATCACGTGACATATTTAACAACTGGACAACAATTTCCCGTGCGCCCAGTTTCTGGACAATTCCCATAGAACCATTATGCCACTTGTCACTGTTTTTTACAAAAACAACCAATGCGCCGACCTTTAACACCAAACTCATCGGGGCCGGTGTGTCACGTTCAGGAAATGTCCCACTCAGCACCGCGTTATACGCAACCTCGGGCGCAGGGATTTGTGCCAGGCGTTGTTCGTTTATTCGCGCGGCGACCGCACGAAACGGCGTGATAATTACCGCATTTTGTCGTCTCGCCACATCGTCAATGTGACAGTTATTAAAAAATTCTAATGCAGATACATCGCCACCACGCAACCGACGCAGATTTTCCAACAGGGGCATATCACTTTGACGATAAACCTGGTCAAAGTTTATGGTTTTAAAATCACAGCGCGCCGCCACATTTGCGTCAAAGAAATATGCGTTTTCGTGACCGTATGCCTGGCGATAAAATTCCGCGGCATCACGCGTTATAACCGGTGGCAACTGAAACAAATCGCCAATCGCGACAATTTGAATTCCCCCAAATGGCGCATTATTGCGTCGCGCACTGCGCGCCAATATATCCATCGCGTCCAGCAAATCTGGGGCAACCATTGAAATTTCATCAATTATTAAAACATCTGTGGCATTTAATATATTGCGTGGTTTGGCCTTTAATTTTAATAATTCAGGCATAATAAAATCGCGTGGCTGGATTTGAAACAGCGAATGTATCGTCTGGCCCCCGATGTTCAGTGCAGAAACCGCCGTCGGACACGCGCAAACCACACGCTTGTTCAACGCAGACTTTAAATAATTTACAAACGTAGATTTCCCGGTGCCGGCCTGGCCCAGTATCAAAATATTTGTATTACTGTGTGCCACCGCGTCAAACGCCGCCAGTTGTGCATCGTTTAAAATCGGCTTGATTGATTCCATACGGCATATCGTGCCACAGGCGCATAAAAAAATAAAGCATTTAATAAAAATGACTTGCAACATTTATGAATTCATATATAATTGCGTCCGTGGGTTAGTAGCTCAGTTGGTTAGAGCGGAGCGCTCATAACGCTTTGGTCGTGGGTTCGAGTCCTACCTAACCCACCACAAAAATTCACACGCCGTTGGCGTGTTTTTTGATTTTATACATTTTATGCTTGCGCATTCCACGGCTTTTTTTCTAAGATTAGATATAAAAGAGAGGAAGTTATGGGAAAATTGCGCAGTTTCCTACGGTTTTTTGTCTGTTGTAGCATCGCGTTTTTAACCAACGTTGCGGTGGCTGGCTCGTATAGTTGCCCGACGCACAAGGTTTATACGACGTGTAATGCAAATCATTATCTAAGCAAAAAAAACGTTGTTGGAAATTCGTGTATCCCGTGTCCGGCTGACGCGACCACACCCGACAACAACACATCACTTAATTGCACATGTCCTGATAATTACTGGAATTTTGAAACCGGCAAAAACACTGTTGTGGCTGGACAAACCTGTTCTATTAAAAACGTGACTTGTGCCAAGGGAACATACTTAAAGGATAGAGAAACATCGTGTACGCCTTGTCCGGCTGGCAAATATTGTCCCGGTGGCACATACACCGCCAGTATCGGCGACCAGGGCGCGACCAACTGTCCAGCGAAGTATCCTAATTCTGACGCAGGCAGTTCGACCATTACAAATTGTTATAGCAATGAAATGAAGCGGCCTTGGACGGGTAAACCGGCCAAATGCGATGTGCCATCTGGGTGCAGCACAGCGGAATGTTTTCCATGCATACAAATGTCGTGCGCCTATGTTGCATATTCAAACAGCACCGGCACCGGCGACGGAGAAATCAAAAGCGGTTGCAAAACCAATGACGAGTCTTGCACCCCAGTACGGGAATCGGTGACAGCCGCAGAAAATCATTACGTAACAGACACATCGTGCGTCCCGTGCCCCAGACGTTACCCATATTCTGACGAAGGAAACACAGGTGGACAAACCGCGTGTTATACGCCCTGCACAGTCAGTTGTACCGTGCCAACATGCCCCGACAACGCAGAATGCAACGTAATCCAATCGTTTGATAGTGGCATCCAACATTTCGGTGGCAGTTGTGTTGTAGAACAATCATCTACGTGCGAATTCACATTTACCTGTAATGCAGGATACACCAAAACAGCTGATGGTCACGGGTGCCAGCCGGAAACATACACAATTACATATAATCCAGGCCCAGGCGCACAATCTGAATCTGGGGTAACGCCGTTCCAGGAAGTTGCGTATCAATCTACGTTCACCCCACGCAGTATATCTGATATTAAATTCAAGAAACCTGGATTTACGTTTGCTGGCTGGTCTGGTTCATATTCTGACCCAAATAAAGAATACACATATTTCTACACGAATTCTATATCTGTTGAAGCCCAGTGGAACGCATGTAGCGAAGACGTTCACAGCAACGGCCAATGCGACTGTGCGCCGGACGAATACCCCAATGGCAACGGTTGTTCAAGTTGCATAATATCGTGCAGCGACGTCAGTTCAATTTTTAAACTGGGGTCTTATAATATATGCGCCGACGAAACAGATGCGCAATGCTATCGCAAATGCACAACTGATGACGTCAGCAATTCGGCCGCGGTATCAGGTGAAGTTTATAATGACAAATATTCAAACAACGTCTGTTTGGCAACACTGTGTAAAACGGGGTATTATTTAAACAACCATCTGTGTTCTGCGTGTCCAACCAACGCAATTTGCGACGGGACAGGTACGTATTCGTGTAAAAACGGCTATAAACTTGACAACGGTCAGTGCGTTGGAAAAACATATACTATTACCTTTGACGCCAATAGCGGTATTGGTGGCCCGAATTCTATTACACTGACCTATGGCGATAATGTGAATAATTTATCAACATCGGAATTGCCAACACGCGCTAATTTTGTGTTCATCGGGTATTTTGATGACAAAACAAATGGTGTGCAGTATTACACTGCGTCTGGGACGCCGATTAGCAAAAACTGGTCCAGATCAGATAACTTTACCCTGTATGCGCATTGGACCGAAAAACCGTCTGAAAATTGTCGGGCCGGAAAATTTTACAACGGCCAGGAATTTGTCACGTGCCCATCAGGAATGTACTGCCCCGGCACAGACACCGTATATCAGGGCAGCGAGGGTTGTGCCATATCATGTACAACACTGGGCAACGGATTTTTGTATTCTAAAGCTGGCGCAACACGGCCATCTGATTGTTATAAAAATTGTGATATGACCTGCACAGGCGAGGATACATCTGCATGCCAATTCCCAATGGTTGAACAAGACTGCGTCTATAATACCGAAGCCCCGATTTTGGGTGTAGAGCATTATAATGATAGCGGTTCTGGGGTTTCCCTTTGCGAATTTGCGGAAGACACCGACGCCACATGTCCGCTAAGTTCATTCACGTGCGCAACACGTTATTACCACAACGGCACGGGTTGCAGTCCATGTACAGACCTGGCAGACGGCAGTTTTTCATTATCTATCAACAGAAACAAGCGTGGCCCAGGGGTGTGCTATAAAGCATGCTCGCGCCCATGCGACCAACAAACTTGCCCCCCGAACGCCAGTTGCACACACGGTTCTACTGTAAAAAATGGTGGCTATTATTATGACAATCCTGACCTGTGTACTGCTGCATACTCGTCATGTTCCATAACGATAAACTGCTTTGACAATTATACATTGAATACTGACACCGCGCAGTGCGACCCGAATATATACACAATCACATTAAACAATGGTGATGACGCCGGTGGCAACAGTGTTGTGTATGAAAAGTATGCAACGGGTTGGTTCAGTGATTCTGGTGCAAATACCGCCATCAGCAAAACAACCCCACCAACACGTGATGGCTGGACATTCTTGGGATATTATACTGAACAAACCGGTGGCAGCAGAATTATCGCAGATTCTGGCGTATTGCCAGCCAGCACAACGTTTTCTGCAAACACAACGTTATACGCACACTGGTCACAGAATGCGTTTGATTGCCAGGTGGGCAAATACTATAACGGTATGTCGTTTGTTGACTGTCCGGCTGGAAAGTATTGCCCAGGCACAGGAACTGTTTTGGTCAATCAAACAGGTTGCGACGTGCCGTGTCCAGAAAACGGTTCTTCGCCAAACGGTGCCACTGTTGCGACGGAATGTTTTGTGGCCTGCCCTGCGCCGGCAACAATCAAAAATGGCGTTCTGGGCAATACCCAGACACAACAAAATTGGACGGGCACAGAATACCCAGCCTGTACATTTACCGCAATATGTAATACAGGATATAAACCCGTGAACAGTCCGGGACTAAATCCAACGTGCGCATGGGCCGATCCAACCAAGTGTCCCGAAGGATACTATTGTTCAAATGGTGGCGACCCGATTGCATGTCCAAATGGTGGCAGCAGCGAATTAGGCTCAACATCTATTACAGATTGTTATAAAATATTTGATAATTATTCGGGCACAGGTAAATTTGAACACGGTGTTGCGTCTGTGAAATGTAATTACAGCAATGTTACATCTGATTATACTATATGCAGTGTTCGCTATGTAAAACGGTGCGATGCAGGTTATTGGTATAAAACCAACGGTTCGCTGGCCTGCGAAGGAACAACCAGCGGTTATTACAGCCCAGACGGCGACATCGTTGCAACCCAGTGTCCGCGTGTGACAACTGGTGGCGTTGCCCAATCAACCGAACACGCATCATCATACAGCGACTGTTATAAACAATGTATCACAACCGTTGAACACGCCAAAACTGTTGCGCCAGAATCAAACACTGTGAACGCGACCAGTGCGACGGAGTATGCAGGCTGTGCATTTAATGTGACCTGTGATACAGGTTATACAGTTGCGGACAACAACACAGCAAATCCGACCTGTGATGCCAACGAATACACAATCACGCTGGATAAAAATGGTGGCAATGGCTCTTTGGCGGACAGTATCAAGTGCACATATAACAGTGGAAGGTGTCCGTTGCCAAAAACAACTGAACTGACGCGGACGGGTTATTCGGTTGGCGAAAAATGGTGTTCAACCGCGACGGGTGGTGCGCCATGCTATGACGCAGGAACTATTGTGGCAACAAACATATCTGCGACCGGCGAAGACACAAAATTATATGCAATTTGGACACCAAATGTTTACACGTTGAATCTGGACGATATGGGCGCGCAAACTGCGGCACAGCCACAAACAGCGTATTTGAAATATGCAACAGGCTGGTTTGCAAACGCGACCACAGAATCTGTTCTGACAACCCTGACAACAATTCCTGTCAAGGCCGGATATACATTCAGTGGATATTACACCGAAGAAACCGCTGGCACCCAAGTAATTGGCAGCAATGGCGCATTTGTCACATCAGCCGAGGCATTGACCGCAATTTCCAGCAATTGGACCGCGTATGCGCGCTGGGCCGCTGGCAGCACAACGTGTGACGCCGGCACATACTATACAGGCCACAGCACCGTGTGCGCCCAATGCGAAGAAAACCACTATTGTCCAGGTGGAACATTTGGGGTTGACAGTGGCCACATTGACGGTCGGTTTGAGTGCAGCGATTCTGGACTGGCCCCGGCTGGTTCAGCCAGTGAAGGCGCGTGCTATAAAACAGGCCTGGCCTATGCGGCAACAAACGGCAAAGGAACCCAACGTTGTTTCTATGACGACGTTGCACGGACATACAGTGCAAACTGTGATACCAAAAAAATAACGGCCTGTAATGCCGGTTATTGGCTGGAAGATGACGCCAATATTGATTGCGTTGCGGTTGGCAATGGTTATTACAGTGCAAATACAATTCTGACCCGTGACCAGTGTCCAAACGGCGGAACAACCGACACGCAAACCGCCGTCAATGTGCAAGAATGTTATAAGCACGGTGTTGAATACATTGCGACATACGGCAACGGGACGCAGCGTTGTTTCTATTCAACCGGCGACGGCGATGACGCAACGTATGCACGCGATTGCGACACCAAGAAAATAGAAAAGTGTCGTGGTGGATATTGGCTGGAACAATCCAGTGATATTGACTGCGTTGCTACTGGTCTGAATTATTACAGTCCGACCGATGAAACCACACGTTATGCGTGTCCAGGAAACGGTCAGACGCGCGTGGCGGATTCTGAATCTATCAAATTATGTTTCAAGGCCGGCCAAGAATATTCTGGGGAACACGGTCGTGGCGTTCGCGTGTGTTTCTATTCCAGTGGGACGGGGGACAATGCGATTTATTCCGACAGTTGCGAAACCCCAACAATGACGTATTGCGATGCTGGATACTATTCTGCCTCTACCCAGAACCCACTTGACTGCATCCCAGTTGGGATTGGACATTACAGCGTCGCTGGTAATGTAGAACGCGATATCTGCCCAGACAACGGTATCACAGACACAGAAACCAGTGGCCTGGCGTCAGATTGCTATATGACAGGAATGTCGTGCGCGATTGAAAACGGCACAGGAACCCAGACCTGTAAATACAACGGCACAGACGCGTATTCGTATGATTGCACAACGTGCGCCGTGACTAGTTGCGATACGGGATTCAGCCAGGTTGGTAATACCTGTACAAAATGTCCGGCGGACAACGTTTGTGCGAACGGCGAACAAAAAACGTGCAGCGAATTGACCAACGGCGAATTTACCAAATCTGACATTGGCACAACCAGCAAAGATTTGTGCTATAAAGATTGTGCAATAGCCGATAACGCAGCCACGATGCAGGGCCGTGACTATTACGGGATTGCAGACACGTGCGAAATCGCAACCTGTGCGTCTGGATACAACCTGGTTGACGGTATGTGTGTTGAAACTTCTTGTCAAGGCGACTATGAAATGGTTGACGGACGATGCGTGCCATGTAATCGCCCACACGCGTTGACATACGATAAGAACGTCGGCAACTGTAATGTGACATCGTGCGAAATTGGCTATCACCCATACGGGCAATCGTGCGAACAAAACATCAAAGAATGCCGTGTGCCAAACGCTGTGTCTGCACAGGAACGTTGGGACGAACGCAAAAAGGCATTTGGCCCCTGCACGGTTATTGAGTGTGAATCTGGATACCATATTGCAGCAAACACGTGCGTACCTGATGTCCAGCCGTGCACTGTTGAAAACGGCACAGGTGTCCACGAATGGAACCACGACACAAATAAATGGAACGCGTGCGTTGCAACATCGTGCAACCCTGGATACACAAACGACCCATCGGAAACAAACGATGCAAACGCAGAATGTGGCCGCTGTGCAAATATGTTCGGTGTCAACGGTGAACGCGCCGCCAGCAGTTATGTCCGTGGTTGTGAAATTGCGTCGTGTATGTACCAGGGCGAAATCTATAACCTGGAAAATAACGAGTGCAGGCCGATTTGTACCGAAGATTCTGATGACACAGGAACCAGAAAGCGCGTCGGCAACAAATGCGTCAGCACATGTAATGCTGGTTATACTGCCTGGTAATAAAAAACCGCCCTTTTGTGGCGGTTTTATTTTAACAATGGATTTTTATGCCCCAACAATATAGAATTGCAGGTATGCAAACGTATGACGTTATTATTATTGGCGGTGGCGCACAACGTCCGCTGCGCCATTTGCA
>OQWI01000828.1_pt1 | contig 13992 bp, 11 predicted proteins | sample 1691551 | NCBI WGS metagenome assembly OQWI01 (sample SAMN03418259, study PRJEB22391) | human gut metagenome | biome: human-gut; feature: organic feature; material: feces | host: Homo sapiens | place: Tanzania | collected 2013-01
AGCAGATGGATGCCTTCCTGTAAGGAGGAACACGATGGCAACTTATGCAAAACTACTCAACGGTCTTACAGACCTTGGAATCCACAAGATGCAGGAGCATCTGGATTATTACATAGACCTTGTTAACAAAGGGCAAAAATCGTTCAGTGATGCCCTGGAGGAATTGATTGATATTGAAAAGAAAAATAATCAACTCCGGGCAGAGAACGCCTGCGTGAAAACAGCAAATTTCCCATTCATCAAGACACTGGATGATTTTGAGTTTGACTTCCAGCCAGGAATCAATCGGAAGGAAATGCTGGAATTAGGAAATTTAGGCTTTATCGACCGCAAAGAAAATATCTTGTTTGTCGGAAGCAGCGGTGTTGGCAAAACCCATTTAGCTACAGCCATTGGAATTGCCTGTGCCAGAGCACGCTACTCTACGTATTTTATTTCCTTTGAATCTCTTATGACTCAGTTAAAAAAAGCCCTTCTGGAAAACCGCTTGGAAGCAAGGATGAAATTTTTTGCAAAATACAAAGTACTGATCATTGACGAGATTGGCTATATGCCAATTGACACAGATTCAGCTAACTTATTTTTCCAACTGATAGCCAAGAGGTGTTGATTGTCAAGTAAAATTGACCCACTTTTACGTTTAATTCTGACCCACCTGAATTCAGAAATCCCCTGATTTTCAAGTGGGTCATTTCTGTATGTAAATCTGATTTTTTACACTGTGAATTGACCCGCCTAGCGTATCAACTGAACGGAAGTTCAGCATCCGGATCCATTTCCAAATCACTCCATTCGGTGTTTATGATTATGCTGTCTGAAACAGTATCATAATCCCCGCGAAGCTCATTTAATTCTTGTTCTCGTTCTTCTTCTGAAAGACTCATCCACCATTCATACATTTCATCTTGGAAACGCATTGCGCTGACAAAGTCCATAGGGCATCCGTTTTCGCTATAAATATAGTCGCCGTTATCATATGGACTTCGTCCACTGGCTACCCATTTTTCCAATTCACGTAACTCATCTTTCGACATGGTCATTTCTTTTTTGTATTGTTTTAACTGTTCCTGTAGGAATTCTCTGTGCTCCGCAGGCACATTTTTTCTAAATCTCATATCTGCCTCCTAATTAATGAGCACCTGATATCCGTCAGTCTGCATTGAACTTTTGTCAATTAGTATTCTTTTACCAATGGGATCCAGCAATACATACTTACTGAGTTCCAGCAATCGGTCACTGATCAGGGAATGTACCATGCTTTCCATGGCTTTTATACGGTCATTTCGATTTGTAGTTCCTTCAGACCGGTCAGCGGCTTCGATTTTGCTTTCACAGAGCATCTCTAAATTTAGAAAGATATCATCTTCCTTGCGGCTGTCTGATTCAAAGTGATCGGTATCATAGTTATATCCAAGACTCTTGTCTGCTTTCATCCTTTTCATAACGCAAGTCGGATTTTTTATCCCATAACAGCTCCGAATTAGGTCATATGCAGCTGTTTTCCCCTCTGTATTGTAAACTTCTATAATCTGCGGAAATTTATCCGGTGTGATTTTTATACTCATTTTTATGCCTTCCTTTTTAATACTCAGTTTTTGGACCTTTGACACGATAGCTGTCACCCGTTATACTTATGATATGGCAATGATGTACCAAACGATCAAGGATCGCTGTAGCGGCCAACTTGCCAGTGAATAGTTCATCCCATCTGCCCATGGGCAGGTTTGTGGTGATAATGAGGGAGCTTTTTTCATATCTTTGGCGAATGATCTGAAAGAAGAGGCTCTCTCTTTCTTTATCCATTTTTAAATATGACAGTTCATCGATTATCAAAAGCGGGATCTTACTGATCCGTTTCAGTGTTTCTTTCAGATATCCATTCTGCATATCCTCATACAACTGATCGACCAGTTCTTTTGCATTCACAAAGAGAACCTTATATCCGGCTTCGCATGCATTTCGGCCAATCCCGGTGGCAATCATGCTTTTGCCGACTCCCGGTGGCCCAATGATTATGATGTTTTCGTGATTGTCCATAAATTCAAGATTACCTAAAGATTGGATCTTTGCGGCATCCAAGCTTGGATTAAAGCGATAATCAATATCCGACAGACGTTTATCAGAGTCGAAATTGGCTGCATCTGTCAGGCGTTCAGCTTGTCGGCGTTTCTTTCCTGTTTCCTCCACTTGTAACAGCATAATCAGGAAATCTTCATAAGTCATGGATTGTTCTGAAGCTACACGTATAAGTTCTTGATACTGTTCACGCATATCGACCAGCTTAAATTGTTTCATTCTAGCTTCTATATAGGCTGCGTTTACAGCACTTTTCTCACTAGGCATTTACTGCTCCTCCTACATTCTGTTCATAGTAATCTAGATCCCGTAAAAGTTCTGGATTATCATCATGGTATTCTCCGGTTTTACATGAAACTTCCTGTCTCTGTTTAGATTCCTCAGGAAGAGACAGCCGGCCTGCATTGTAAGCTTTGAGCAGTTCTTTAAATGACAGGATGTCCATAGAATCATGCTGTATTGCATATCCGATAAAACGATTGAGGGTATCTGTATCATAGAGTTCTTCAAGCAGCATAATCTTCCTTGCGTAATGCGTGGGCTGATCAAACTTTTTTCCAGCTGCTTCCAGGTAAGCCAGACCATTACTGTATTTGGCAGTGAATTCCCTTCGTATCTGCGGAATCGATGTTGGCGCCTTTGGCGCTACATTTTTATAGTGCTCCGGATTCGTCAGGATTTCATGCTTGTTACGTGACGCTTCCAATTTCATAACATAGTTCTTCTTTCTATCATAAAGCTCGATCCTAAACCCATAAATAATTCTGAAATACATGGTTTTGGCTGCAAAGATATCGGGAACACTATACTTATTTCCGCCAATACTGATATAGCAGTCAGGACTAATAATCCTGCTTTCTAATTCCTTCAGGCGATAACGACGATCTGGCAATGGTAACAACAGATTCCTTTCTTCCTGAAGATAATGTATGTTTGGAATTCTTTTGGTCGTTGTATGTGTTTCATTACACCAGGACTCAACGAAATCCTTCCCACGACGATTCAAATCTTCCATTGAAGCAAAGTGGTTTCCCTTTATGAATTGTTCGTCGATATAGCTGAATGGTCTCTCAATTTTCCCCTTTTTGCGTGGCCAGTAGCAAGGACAAGCATTTAGTTCTGTTCCCAAGTGTCTTGCCATAAGTAGGGCATGGGGATTATAACGGATCTCCGTTTCGTTCCTTGGATTATTTTCGATGACTAGTGCTGTGGGATTATCGATCAAAAGCTCCAAAGTTACTCCACCAAGATCCTCATATAGTTCCTGGATCGCTTCGTAAATGGCTGCTGCATCTGCTTTCAGAGAAAAACAGATAGCTTTCTTTCTTGACGCTGAAAGTATCATTGAAAAGCAGTAAACTGTTGTGATCACGCCATCAACAGGGACATTATAAGGTGACCAGTCGAACTGAGCCTGATCTCCTGGTGGGCTTTCATGCCTTACAGTAGCTTTAGAACTGATGTGGTCTTTGATATCCTCGTCAATTTTTGAAAGATATCGGTAAACAGGACCAATACTTCCTGTATAACCTCTTGCTTTCAATTCTCTAAAGATTCGTGTTCCATTGAAAAGAAATGGTTCGCATCTCCATTCGATAATCTGTTCTTTGAAATCATCAATCTTACTCTTATAAACTGTCCGTTTATACACCGGTGCCTCTTTTTCTTCTAAAAGACTCCTGACTGTATTTCTGGACATTCCAAGTATTTTTGCAGTTGCTCGTTTTGATCTTGTCTGCTTATAAACTCGCTGAACAGCTGCCCAATCTTGCAAATCATACACCTTCTTTCAAACCTCCTCTCTTGTATTGGTGCATACAGAGAGAAGTGTATCGTTCTCTATCAGGTGGGTCAATTCTAAGTATTAAATTTTCAAGGTACAGTGTAATCAAGACCAGTTCTACTTACTCATTGCCACTGCTGTTGGTGGGTCAATTTTCCTCGTTAAAACTGGGTCAGTTTTAAGTATAAATCAACACCAGTTTCCCATTGCAGGGAGCTGGCGCTTTTTGTTGTCGATTTTTCGGGAAAGCTCTCGAAGTATGTCGCTGCCGATCTCCGCCTCCTTTCGATTCACTCGTCAATCGCCCGTGAATCGAAATGGAGGTACATAATGAAGAAAGTCAATCTTAGGGACTTATATCCCGATGTTTACAAAAATGATCACTTTGTAGAAGTAACCGAAGATGTGCTGGAGACGATCCGAGCTGCTGAGCGTGCAGAAGCTGCCTATGACCGGAGGATGTATCGTTATAAGGCGCATTACTCTCTGGACTGTGACAATGGCATTGAAAATGCGATCCTACTGAAGCCCCAGACGCCGGAAATGTTTCTGGAGGAAAAGCAGCTGCGGGAGCAGATCTATGCCGCAGTAATGGCTTTGCCGGAGAAACAAGCCAAGCGGATCTATGCCAGGTATTATCTGGGCATGAGAGTAGGAGAGATAGCCGCAGCAGAGGGTGTAGACCCAAGCCGTGTCCGTGACAGCATTCGGCGAGGGCTGAAACAGCTGGCAAAATATTTTTGATAAAATTTCGTTTGGTGCGCTCGTTTTTTGCTCTTTTTGTCAGAGTTAATAAGAAGGACAAGTTTTCCCCCTTCAACAGCACTTTGACAATTTCATAGACAGCATAACAGGTACATAACCCGTGTACGAGCGAGTGTGGAACGCCGCGAAGATAGAGCAGTCAGGGAGGTGATGAACAAAGCTGCTTTGGAGCGATCTACGATTCCACAAAACGGATGGTGGCAGATTCGGCGCGATGACTGCATGGGGGCTTAAAGATACTTCCTCACGGCCCGCCAAAGACTTGGGGGGAACCCTGCGGCACACGATACGAACGATGCTGCGGAGTTATGACAGCCGCGCCAGCGGAGACCTGTTGTGTTCCCATCGTCAGGGGGCGTGGCAAATGTGACGAAAGCTGAGTTTTATAAATAGGAAGCGTTTGCAGTTTCCTGTTCAAAATCAGATACCATGCGCTGGCAGTTTCGGCTGCCAGCGTATTCATGTGGCTTTGAACAAACACGATGACAAACTTGACAGATTGGAGGAAATATGCTTTATGGAAAAACTTATTACACGAAAAGAAGCAGCAGAAATTTTAGGTATCAGCATTGCAACGCTGGACGCGGCCCGTAACAATGGTCTTATTTCTTATGTGCAATATGTGCAGAATGGCTGTGTGTACTTTACCTCAGCGGGCCTTCAGGAGTATATCGCAAAATGCACCCACAGAGCAAAGCCAGCAGAAAAGAACGCAACTTATCGTAAACCTCGCAGAGCTGGAGTGTGAGCCGGTCCGTATCCTTGTCGAAATCATAATGGTCTGATAAAACATAGATACAGCGCTGGAGTATATTCTTAGGAGGTGGCGGAATTGGCAAAAAGAAAAAGAGCAATTCCACAATACGGTACAGTTACGCTTAACGGCATAGATTATTATAGAACGCGGGTTCAGAACGCAGATGGAAAACTGGTGGCCCTTTATGCGAGAACACCGGAAGAATTATATGATAAAGAGTTGGGAGCATTAGAGCAGATCGACAACGATACATTCTGTCGGAAATCCCCGACGGTTGCAGACTACTGTGAAAAATGGCTTTTGATGCAGTCGGTTCATGTGAGGGCAACCACGCTGATAGATTATACCTCAAAGGTCAGACGGCACATTATAAAAGAACTGGGACAGATGCGGATGGCAGATGTGACACTGGATGACATTCAGCTTGCACTTGTTCCTGTTTCCGAGAAGTCCGCTTCGGTATATAAGTCAGTGGTTATCCTGTATAAATCCATTTTCCGTGCAGCAAAGGAAAGTAAGATTATTGATAACAACCCAACGATTTACCTTACGGCCAAAGGTGGAGGCGTTCCGCAGAAGGACAAAGCTGCATTGACGGATGAACAGGCCGCCAGACTGCTGGATGCCATTCAGGGACTTCCGCCGTATGTATTTGTCATGTTAGGGCTGTATGCAGGATTGCGGCGAGAAGAAATTCTTGCCCTAAAATGGGATTCTGTATATCTGGATGTGGATTGCCCTTATTTAACGGTACGCAGGGCATGGCACACGGAAAATAACAGACCGGTGATTCTGGATGAGCTGAAAACGAAAGCCGCGCATCGAAATATTCCGTTGCCGGTTTGCCTGGCGGACTGTCTGAAAGAGACAAAAGCTAATTCACAGTCAGAATATGTGGTGCCGAACCGGGATGGTGATCCGTTGTCCTATACACAGTTCAAGCGGCTCTGGCAGTACATTGTAACCCGAACAGTCAAGGAGCGTTTCTATTATCGCTACGAGGATGGAAAGCGTGTAAAGCACACAGTTACGCCGGTCCTCGGTGAAAAGGCAGCACATAACGGAAAAGTGATTTACAGCTTAGATTTTGAAGTGACACCGCATCAGCTGCGTCATACATACATTACGAATCTGATTCATTCGTCCGTGGACCCGAAAACGGTTCAATACCTGGCGGGGCATGAGAGTAGTAAAATTACGATGGATATTTACGCAAAGGTCAAATACAACAGACCGGATGAGCTGGTAAGAACAATGGGTGGTGCATTTGCCCAGTGGGATGCAGCACAGGCATAACAATTATAAAGAGTAGGAAACAAAGCTGGAGCGAGGCAAGGATGTCTCGCTCTTTGTTTTACATAATCCGTATCTTTGATTAAGTGGGTGCTTTCTGATAAAAAGAAGGTGTGAATTTAAGAACACTCATTATCAGGAAAGGAAGATTTGTATGGCTAAGAAAAAACAAAGCGTTCCAGAGTACGGAACGGTTACAAGAAAAGGAACACTGTATTACAGAACCAGAATTACAGATGCCGATGGAAAGCAGGTCAGCTTATATGCGACCACCTGTGAAGAATTATATGAAAAGCAGTTGGAGGCCCGGAGACAGGTGGATGAGATCATCTTTCACCGAAAGCATCCAACGGTTGCCGAGTATTGTGAGAAATGGCTGCTGATGCAGTCAGCAAAGGTGTCTACGGCTACTATAAAAGGATACAGACAGAATATGAAGAATTATGTCATTAGCTCTCTGGGAGATATGTATATGGAGGAAGTGACTGCGGATGATATTCGTCTGGCGCTTGTTCCGCTGTCTCAAAAATCGAAAGGACTGTATGATACGGTAAATATGCTGATTAAGTGTGTGTTTTATTCGGCAGAGCGCAGTCAGCTGATAACCGATAATCCGTGTGTAGGAATTTCAGCAAAGGGCGGAAAAGCATCGAAAAAGAAAGATGCCTTAACAGATCAACAGGTTGCGGTTCTGTTGGATACGGTGAAAGAGCTTCCGCCATATCTTTTTATTATGATTGGTTTGTATTCCGGCTTGCGTCGGGAAGAAATTCTTGCATTGCAATGGGATTGTGTATTCCTGGATGAATCCACACCATACATTTCCGTGAGACGTGCATGGCGCGCGGAGCATAACAGGCCGGTGATTTCTACCGTTCTAAAGACAAAAGCAGCTAAAAGGGACATTCCCATTCCGAAGTGCCTGGTGGACTGCCTGCGGGAAGCAAAAGCCAATTCCATATCGGAGTATGTGATTGCGGACAGTGAGGGACAGCCGCTTTCCTATTCTCAGTTTACGAGAGTTTGGCAGTATGTAGTTGTTCGTTCTGCGAAAGAGAGAACTTACTATAAATATGTGAATGGACAGAGCATCAAATATACCGTCAAGCCGACATTAGGAACAACGCAGAGGAACAATCCCAAGATTCGCTATACCCTGAATTTCGATGTAACACCGCACTTGTTGCGGCATACCTACATCACGAATCTGCTCTATGCGGGCGTTGACCCTAAGACAGTTCAGTACCTGGCAGGGCATGAGAATAGTAAGACAACTATGGACATTTACGCGAGGGTCAAGTATAATAAACCAGAGGAACTTTTCGAGGTAGTGAATGATGCTTTGAACCAGGAGAATTTCGATGAAAAATCACCGATTTCCATGGTTAAGGAATAGGACAACCGACAACAGAAAATGCGAAAAAGCCCGTAATATCAAGGAAAAACGCACCATAGAGATGTTTAATACGGTCTGAAGGCTGCACGTCGTGCACCCCAGTTCAGCAAGCGCTGATTTACCCGAAAGATGTACTTTCAACGGCTCTGCTTCGGCAGAGCCGTTTTTGTTATATCCGGCAAAATATATTTTGACGTAAAAATGAACTTTTTGCCGGAGGCTTGACTTTTGCACGGAGTCGCGTATAATAGAAGTAGGCAATCACAAGGTTGATGAAGATTACCACAGGCACACAAAAGCGAACCCCCTCGGAGCTGCAACTCCGAGGGGGTTCTTCTGTGCTTACTGTCCTTTGCCGCGGCTGTCAAGCCACTTGCAAATGTAATAGGCAATCACATTTGCTCCGACAGCCACAAAAAGGTTGATGAAGATGTCGCCCACATGACACACCTCGAATAAACAAAGCGCCCCCACTCCGGTTTTGGAGCGGGGGCGCTTTGCTTGTGAGGATTTACAGCCGGAAAGCTGTATGCGGAATAGGAGATTGGGACATATCAGCCAGAGCGATCCGGCTCAGTCTGTCCGGCGGTGCAAAGCAGGGAGACACAGGTTTGTGAAAGGGGGGAAAGCGCGGCTCAGTGCTTTGCGTTTTTGCCGGTCAGGCTGGCGAACGCGCCAGTGATCATCAGGGTCATGCCGCTGAGGGCCAGACCGATGGCGGCCAGCCAGTTCACGCCGGTCTGCGGCAGGGCATGTGCGTCCTGCACAGCGGGCAGAACGGGGTCAGCAGGCAGAACGGGGGCGTCCGGCTTTGCGTCCTGCACAGGCGGCAGCTCAGGGGTGCCGGGCAGTATGGGCGAGTCGGAATCCTTTTCATCAATGATCTCGTCGCCGCCGTCGTCGTCGTCGCCGTCGTCGTCGGCAGGGGTCGTTACGGTTTTGACGTCCGTAAAGGGATCAAGCTCCTGACGCTCCACGTAGGAGTAGTGGTACTTCACCGAGGAGTCGGTTTTCACACAGGTCTTCTTGGAGGCATCGGTCACTTTGGCATCCGAAGTGGTGGTGTAGTTGAACCCGAAAGCGCCGGTAAGCTTTTCAAACTCGCCATCCCACTCGGCTTTGGTGTCCTCCCAAGTCCGGTAGGTGGTGTATTCGGCAGTGCCTGCACCCGTGAAAGGCTTTTCGTAGTTGTTGTCTTCGCTGTGGTTCTGATCATACGAGCCAAACAGGCCGCTGCCGGTATCGGTATTTGTGGTCTCAGTGGGTTCGGTCTTGGTGCCGGGGATCACGTCCAACAGGCGGTTTGCCAGAGGTCTGGAAGTCTGTTCCACGGTCTTGTACTTGGTGATATCGGCATAGTAGTCGTAGTAGTTCTTGCCGTGTGCGGACGATTCGGTCTTGGTGACCTGTGTCAGGCCGCTGATGCGCAGGTCAAAGCCGCCAGCCCACGCACGCTCATATCCGGTATTGCCATACCCAGAGTTGACGCAGGTGTTGCTGTCTTTCGACATATAACCATATGCAGTCAGAGAGGACTCGTAGGTGTAGGCTTTATAAACTATAATCTCTCGGTCCCACTTGTCTTTTTTGCTCAGTGCCACAATGTTCGGCTTATAATCTTCGGCGTCCGGGTGTTTGGCTCGCCATTTAGCCAGAGCCTGTTCTGCCTCGCGCTTTGAGCCGTATTCTTTGCCGTCTTCCAGAGAATTGTAGGCGATGGTGCCAGTCAGGCGGTAGTAGGCACTTTCATGGGGATAATTGTTAGAATCAGGAGCGATCCAAGAGCCTGTATATTTGCGCTCATACTCATAATGAGCGAGGTCGCCGGTGCCAGAGCCATCGTTCATTTTGCCTTCATCGTAAGAAATGGAGTCGCTGAACTTTGCCTGTGTGTCCGGTTTATCCTTATTGACAAGAGCCTCAGCATCCATGTTCCACTCGAACTTGAACTTCTTGTCGCCCGTGTTCAGCAGGATCGCATCGGCGGTGGTGCCATCCTTCAGTTTCAGGTCGGAATCGGTAGCAAGGTCAAGGTGGCCGATATAGTTCGGATTAGAACCCGTGGTAGAATGGCTGCCGTTCCAGTTATGCTTAACGCCTGCACCGGTATAGGATTTGCCCTCTTTATCAGCATCTTCTTTCTGCTTTTTGAGCATGGCAACGATATCAGCATCGCTCATGTTTTTGTAGTTCATGGCAGTCGTGAAGGCGCGGATGATCGTTTCGACCTCGGTGTGCCGATCGAAGCGTTCGCCGTTCACTTCGATGTACTCACCCTCTTCGAGACCGGCCTTAAGCGCTGTGATTTTGTCTTCCAGTGCCTTCTTGGCATCCTGCTCATTGGAGTCAGAAACGGAAATTGTGAAACGGGAGTCCTCGACAGTTTCTTTTGTCTTGACGGTGATGGTCTCAACGGTGGTGTTATAGGTGACGTTGTAGAGCGTATCACCAATTTTATAGCTGGCGGTGCCGTTCGAATTGACCTTGACATACGTATAGCCCTTGCCTTCCAGAGCTGCCTTGATCTCATTAACGCCAACGCCGAGCTCCGAGGGGGTGACTGTGATCGTGACAGTACCATCATCGTTGCTGTAGACGTTATCCGTGCCATCAACCTTTTTCAGGCCGCTATAGGTTTTGCCGCCCTCCTTGGTTTCGGTAAAGGTGAAGGTGCCATTATCTTCGGTTTTCTTCCGGAAGTTCCGCTCGATCTCGATATGAGTGGGCTCACTGGTGTCCGGAGAGGTAGCAGAACCTATCTTCTTTTCGGTCATCGTCCACGTAACCTTGGTAAAGTTGGGGTTGGAGATGTCTGTCAAAGTGTCAGGAGCAGAACCCGATGTATACGTAAACTCATAGGTCTTTCCGTCCTTGGTTTTGAAGCTCTTCAACGTGCCATCTTCGTTAAAGTCAGCCTTACCGTCAAGCTCAAAACCGCCCGGAACACTCCGGAAGTCAAAGCCCGCTCCAAAGGCGGTTTCCGTCTTGGAATCGTTCTGAATGAAGGTCTGGTCTTTATCGGTCCAGATCACGGTGGAACCAGTCACTTTGGCGGAGCCGGTCTCGGTGTTCTTCTCGGCAGAAGAAGCGTTCGGGACCGTGGTGGGGGCAGTGCTGCTGACGGTGCCCTTTTCCGTATAGCTGAAGGTGTACGTTTTGTCGGTGTCGGGATCCGTCCACTCAAACTTACCGTCTTTTGCCTTGCTCAGGTCGATGTCGGCCTTCGTCAGGGTCTTGTCCGCCTCTTTGTTGATGGCTTGTGCCAGTGCATCCTTCAGGGCATCTTCCTGTGCCGCCTTTTCGGCATCGGCCTTGGCCTGCTCCGGGGTTTTTTCGCTGTTTTCCACCTTCTGGGTGTCGGACTCCTTGCCGTGGTGGTCGGTGATGGTGATACCCAATTTGAGCATGCTGCGCAGCAGAGTGTTCTGCTCGTCGGTCACGCGGCACACTTCGCCCTGATCGGTGGTATAGCACAGGTTGCCATCAGCGTCCACAGTGTATTTGCCGCCGGCGGTATTCTGGTTCAGCAGGTCGCGAAGCTCGGTGTCAGTAAGGCTGTCCAGCTTCGTGTCGGTCTCGTTCTTTTTGATGGTATAGGTCAGGTTGTTTTCCTTGTCCTCATAAATGAGGGTGCCGTCCCCTTTATCATGGGCTTTATCCAGAATGTCCTTCACATTAAAGGTGTGATCCTTGCCCTTGTTGTCCTTCACAGTGATGTCGGTGGAAGGATAAGGGTAATTCGTATCTTCCTTGGTGCCGAGATCCTCGGTTTTCTCGTGCTTCTGGCTTGCCATCGTGACGGTCAGTTTGGTGCTGGTGGTCTTGGTGGCCGTGCTGGAATCCACCTTGACGGTGGTGGTCTGCTTCTGGCCCTGAGAGTCGGTGTACTCTTTGGTCAGGGTGTAGGTGCCGTCGCCGTTATCCGTGTAACCGGCTTCGATCAGCTTGGAAATGTCCAGCCCGGTCATCTCGCCTTCAATTTTGTCTTCTTTGGTCAGGGTGAAGGTCTTGCTGCCGCCTTCTACCACGGCATCGGTCACAGTGTAATCACCGAACTTGGTATTGGTTTCGGTATCCCAGCTCAGGTCTTTGCCGCCCAGTTCCTCCTTCAGGGTTCCCTTCACGTTCTCAGAAGAGTCTTCCTCCGTCTTGGCACTGGCCTCACCCTCGACCTTGGTGGTGGTTTCAAGCGTGGCATCGGTGGTGGTGGTAGTCGTGGTCGTGGTAGAACCGTCCGGGTTGGTGGTGGTGGTAGTAGTGGTGGTCGGTTTGCCCAGCACAAGCTCCGTATCCTTGGTCTCCTTCTCGGACTTTTCAGCTTCGCCAATGGGCTTTTTCTCTGTCTCGCTGTCGCCGTCCTTGGAGCCTTTCTGCTCGTTGTTCAGGTCGGTCTCAGGCTCGCCTTTCTGCTCATTGTTCAGGTCGGTCTCGGTCTGCTGGCCATTGCCTTCAGTCTGCTGGCCATTGCCCTCAGTCTGCTGGCCGTCCCCGGAGGGCTGCTGCGCGCCGGGCGCACTCTCTTTGGGCACATCGCGGTTCACAGTGCCGGTGCTCTCGGTGGTGGTGGAAGAATCGTCCTTGGTGACCTTGTCCTTGTCGTGGTCATAATCCACGCTGATATCCGGGTCGCCGATCACATCCACAGCGCCCTCGCTCTGCTGGTTGGTCTCCGGATCGGACGACACACTGGCAGCAGCAACGGGTGCAGAAGCCGTGCTTTCCCCTTCCGATTGGGGCGCGCTGTCGGGTGCGTCATTCGAGACGGCGTTCACATCATCTGCCGCATTCGCGATCAGGGGCTGGGCCGCAACACATGCGGTCAGTGCCATAGACATTGCAGCAACTTTAAACTTTTTGTTCGTCATGATCCCAGGTCTCCTTTCCTGTCGCCATGTGTATGATAGTCCGATAAATCGGACGGCGGAAACTGTTTCCCCCAACTACTTACGTTATAGCATTTTCGGGAATTTTCGTCAATAAAAACTATCCCGTAACGTTGAAATTCTGCGTTCTGTATAAATCAGCACCCCGCAGATTTGGTACTAATTCCAAGGGATTGTTGCACGTTTGGTGCGATTTGTTGCAGACATGTGCACTTGTGTGACATTTGTGTTGCGGACGCGTTGAATTACCATAGAAATTCCTCCCTTTCGTTTCTGTCTGGATTATACATGACTTGGGCGCGAAAATCATCAAAACCTGCGTGAATCGCCCTCGAACCTGCGTGAATCGCTCAAACGGACAGCAAAAAAGCCCCGGGAAGGGCCGCTGCGCACCTCCCGGGGCTGCTGTGAAAGATAACTAAAAAAGTAATACTTCCGATTTAAAAAGTGTTACTTTTGCACCATCCGGGTGCTGCTTCACTCGCCTTTCTGCTTCAGACGGGCGTATTCGGCGTCTGCCTGAATGGCGGCGGCGGTGAAGCTGTTGTTGTTCCACCAGCTCACCAGCGCGGCAACGGTGGTGATGCCGGCGGTGACCAGCTGCTCCACGGTCTGGCTCTCGATGGGCAGCACGGGCTTGCCGCAGGCGCTCAGCACCTGATTGGTCAGGGCCAGCAGCAGGCAGGCGGTGCGGGCGATGGTTGCGGCGGAGATCTTATGGATGTTCATGTCAGTTCCTCACTTTCTCGTTCTGTTCAAGGTCTGCGATGCGGTGGTTGGCCACCTTCATCTGTTCTTCTAAAATGGGTACGCGGCGGGCAAAGTTGTTATGCTCCCGCACCTCCCGGGTCAGCTCCACCAGCTTGGTGTCGGTCACTGCCTGGCTTTTTCCGTTGGCGATCAGCACGCCGATCAGGGTCACCGCACCGGCAAGGATGGCCGAGATGATGCTCTCCATCACGCTCACCCCTTCCACCGGGCTTTTTCTGCCCGGGTGTCCACGTGCACCCAGCCGGCAGCTCTGCCCGCCTTTGCCGGG
>OQWI01000832.1_pt1 | contig 13942 bp, 14 predicted proteins | sample 1691551 | NCBI WGS metagenome assembly OQWI01 (sample SAMN03418259, study PRJEB22391) | human gut metagenome | biome: human-gut; feature: organic feature; material: feces | host: Homo sapiens | place: Tanzania | collected 2013-01
GCGTGACTGGCAATTTCTCGCGTGGTGAAGTCATCCACGTCAGCGGCCTGCAATTTGGTACTCATGCCGCCAGTTCCGAGGCCTGAAACGCTGTCACCGGCAATCGCGCGCAGTGCGTCATCAATGCCGTAAACATCTTTAATCAGTTCTGCCTGCGGATTGCTGCGCGGGTCAGCGGTATACAAACCTTTTTGATCGGTCAGCAGCAACAGTTTATCGGCACCCGCCAGAATCGCCGCCAGCGCAGAAAGGTTATCGTTATCGCCGACTTTAATCTCTGCCGTAGCGACAGCATCGTTCTCATTGATTACCGGAACGATATTGTTATCGAGCAACGCACGCAGGGTGTCGCGGGCGTTCAGGAAGCGTTCACGGTCTTCCATATCAGCACGGGTCAGCAGCATTTGCCCGACGTGAATGCCATAAATCGAAAACAGCTGTTCCCACAGTTGAATCAGTCGACTCTGCCCTACCGCTGCCAGCAGTTGTTTCGAGGCGATAGTCGCTGGCAGTTCCGGGTAACCCAGGTGCTCACGTCCGGCGGCGATCGCGCCCGACGTCACAATAACAATCCGATGCCCGGCGGCATGTAACTGCGCGCACTGGCGAACAAGTTCAACGATATGGGCACGGTTCAGACGGCGCGATCCGCCTGTTAGCACACTGGTGCCGAGTTTTACCACCAGCGTCTGGCTGTCACTCATGATTCTCTGCCATTCAATTTTAGGAAAAATGATATCAAACGAACGTTTTAGCAGGACTGTCGTCGGTTGCCAACCATCTGCGAGCAAAGCATGGCGTTTTGTTGCGCGGGATCAGCAAGCCTAGCGGCAGTTGTTTACGCTTTTATTACAGATTTAATAAATTACCACATTTTAAGAATATTATTAATCTGTAATATATCTTTAACAATCTCAGGTTAAAAACTTTCCTGTTTTCAACGGGGCTCTCCCGCTGAATATTCGCGCGTTAATTAAAATCAGGAATGAAAATGAAAAAGAGCACTCTGGCATTAGTGGTGATGGGCATTGTGGCATCTGCATCCGTACAGGCCGCAGAAATATATAACAAAGACGGTAATAAACTGGATGTCTATGGCAAAGTTAAAGCCATGCATTATATGAGTGATAACGACAGTAAAGATGGCGACCAGAGTTATATCCGTTTTGGTTTTAAAGGCGAAACACAAATTAACGATCAACTGACTGGTTATGGTCGTTGGGAAGCAGAGTTTGCCGGTAATAAAGCAGAGAGTGATACTGCACAGCAAAAAACGCGTCTCGCTTTTGCCGGGTTGAAATATAAAGATTTGGGTTCTTTCGATTATGGTCGTAACCTGGGCGCGTTGTATGACGTGGAAGCCTGGACCGATATGTTCCCGGAATTTGGTGGCGACTCCTCGGCGCAGACCGACAACTTTATGACCAAACGCGCCAGCGGTCTGGCGACGTATCGGAACACCGACTTCTTCGGCGTTATCGATGGCCTGAACTTAACCCTGCAATATCAAGGGAAAAACGAAAACCGCGACGTTAAAAAGCAAAACGGCGATGGCTTCGGCACGTCATTGACATATGACTTTGGCGGCAGCGATTTCGCCATTAGTGGGGCCTATACCAACTCAGATCGCACCAACGAGCAGAACCTGCAAAGCCGTGGCACAGGCAAGCGTGCAGAAGCATGGGCAACAGGTCTGAAATACGATGCCAATAATATTTATCTGGCAACTTTCTATTCTGAAACACGCAAAATGACGCCAATATCTGGCGGCTTTGCCAATAAAACTCAGAACTTTGAAGCGGTCGCTCAATACCAGTTTGACTTTGGTCTGCGTCCATCGCTGGGTTATGTCTTATCGAAAGGGAAAGATATTGAAGGTATCGGTGATGAAGATCTGGTCAATTATATCGATGTCGGGGCTACATATTATTTCAACAAAAATATGTCAGCGTTTGTTGATTATAAAATCAACCAACTGGATAGCGATAACAAATTGAATATTAATAATGATGATATTGTCGCGGTTGGCATGACCTATCAGTTTTAATGATTATTGCCGGATGTGATGCATCCGGCACATTTCACTCACGCCGTTAACTTCACCGGCTCGTCACGAAAATCATCCGCCGGTTCCAGCTTCAGATTCAGCGTCGTCAGCAGTTCACGCAGCTTCTCGTGAAACTCACGCAGGGTGTGCTCCAGTCGTTCAACCACTTCAGTATCTTTTACCGGAACACTCTTCCAGTCGCCTGCTTTATCGAACAGACCAAACTGGTAGCTGTAGGTAAAACGGGATTCCTGCGCTTCCAGCTCCATCCACCAGCCCCAGAATTCACGCACTTCCGGTGCCGGTTTCACGTTGACGCATACAGCCAGACAATCGAAAAAGAATCGATTATCTTCGCACTTACCTTCACGAATATACGGGCCTAGTGCGGTAAATTTTTTGATCAATCTGCTCTTCGGGTGTCCACTCGGTAACGTCATTGCTATCTCCTGTTGTGATGCAACTGTTTTACCAAATTGGCAAAATTTAGCAAATTTTTAACACAAGCGTTTTTCGATCCAGCCGGTGATTTCCTGAAGACCTTTGTCAAAATTCCGATACACCGGGTTAAATGGGATCTCTAATAATTTACCGTCAGCAGATGATGAGGTGATTAAGCGTGAGTCCTCTTCCGGGCTGAACGGATCGTTCTTCCAGTAGCCTGATAACATTGGCGTTGGGCAGCGACGTCCCAGCAATCCTTGCACTTTTAATGAATAGCGATTCAGCTCCACGCGCAACGCGTCATCGGAAGCATCATGCATCCCCAAACGACTCGCCAGAACGTCAAGATACATTTCCGGCACCTGTTGCTGGCACTTAAAATCACTCAACAGGGTATGAACTACCGGACCAAGACAGGCAACCGCTTTCAGACGCGGCGATTCAAGGTATGCCAGACGCACGGCAACGTTAGCGCCGAAACGGAAACCAAAGGCCGCGACGCGAGTGTGATCCACCCACGGTACGTTAGGCAGCGCCTTTAAGACGTGCTGATGCAACAGGCTGGAGTCCTGGGTGAGCTTCCATTTTGAAGAAAAGCCCACCGACGGCATATCAATAGTCAGCATCGCAATGCCGCGCGGCGCAAAATAACGTTCATACAGGCTGTAATAGTCCGTCTGCATCGCATCCAGACCACCACACATTAATACTGTCGGGAACGGGCCATCGCCTTTCGGCATATGCAAAAAGCCGGTGATGGGCGCACCGCCGGGTACGGTAAACTCCATCTGCCGCATCGTGCCCGGCAGACGCTGGGCGGCCTCTTCATAGGCGCGGTTTGATAAAGCCTGCGCTTGCTCGGCCAGGTCATCTCCTTTCAGATGAGGATAGGCGGCAATGTTGTACAACGTAGCCGCATGCAGCCAGTGTCGACCACTGAGTTGCGGATCTTCTTCCGCACAGGCTTTTTGTTGCCACACCATCGCCTGGGTGGCCCACTCATAAATCCAGTTGCCACCACGGTAGCCAATCACGGTATCGTATAAATCATCATCGGTACGTTCAGCATCGCTCATCACAATACGTGCCTGGACGTCGAGGATTTCACGTGGGTCAATGCCGCGCCAGATCCACATCAGACGGTTAATCATGCGATACCAGTGAGGGATGGTTTTACCATCAAGAGCCGACTGCACAGGCGGTTGTGCGCCGTGATTAAAGCGGCGGACTAGCGTCGAGGTTTCAGGATGTTTAAAGCGGGGTTTGAACAGGGTTTCGCTCAGGTTTGCCTGTGTCATGGATGCAGCCTCCAGAATACTTACTGGAAACTATTGTAACCCGCCTGAAGTTAAAAAGAACAACGCCCGGCAGTGCCAGGCGTTGAAAAGATTAGCGACCGGAGATTGGCGGGACGAATACGACGCCCATATCCCACGGCTGTTCGATCCAGGTATCTTGCGGGATATCAACAACATAATCATCAACCAGCGGACGACCAGCCGGTTTTGCAAAGATGGTGACAAAGTGCGCTTTTGGATACATTTCACGAATCGCAACAGCAGTACCACCGGTATCCACCAGGTCATCAATAACTATGAAGCCTTCGCCATCGCCTTCTGCGCGTTTCAGCACTTTAAGCTCGCGCTGGTTGTCGTGATCGTAGCTGGAAATACAAACGGTATCGACATGACGAATACCCAGTTCACGCGCCAGTAACGCACCCGGTACCAGACCGCCACGGCTTACGGCAATAATGCCTTTCCATTGTTCAGAAGGCATCAGTCGGCTTGCGAGTTTACGTGCATGGATCTGCAACATGTCCCAGGTGACGATGTATTTTTCGCTCATGTGAAGTGTCCCAGCCTGTTTATCTACGGCTTAAAAAGTGTTCGAGGGGAAAATAGGTTGCGCGAGATTATAGAGATCTGGCGCACTAAAAACCAGTATTTCACATGAGTCCGCGTCTTTTTACGCACTGCCTCTCCCTGACGCGGGATAAAGTGGTATTCTCAAACATATCTCGCAAGCCTGTCTTGTGTTGACAACATTTTCTGCTAACCCTGTGACCTGCAATACTGTTTTGCGGGTGATCGACAAGGAGACTTAACGTGTCTGAACTGTCTCAATTATCTCCACAGCCGCTGTGGGATATTTTTGCCAAAATCTGTTCTATTCCTCACCCGTCCTATCATGAAGAGCAACTCGCTGAATACATTGTTGATTGGGCAAAAGAGAAAGGTTTCCATGTCGAACGCGATCAGGTAGGTAATATCCTGATTCGTAAACCTGCTACCGCAGGTATGGAAAATCGTAAACCCGTCGTCTTACAGGCCCACCTCGATATGGTGCCGCAGAAAAATAACGACACCGTGCATGACTTCACGAAAGATCCTATCCAGCCTTATATTGATGGCGAATGGGTTAAAGCGCGCGGCACCACGCTGGGTGCGGATAACGGCATTGGTATGGCCTCTGCACTGGCAGTTCTGGCTGACGAAAACGTGGTTCACGGCCCGCTGGAAGTGCTGCTGACCATGACCGAAGAAGCCGGTATGGACGGTGCGTTCGGCTTACAGAGCAACTGGTTGCAGGCTGATATTCTGATTAACACCGACTCCGAAGAAGAAGGTGAAATCTACATGGGTTGTGCGGGGGGTATCGACTTCACCTCCAACCTGCATTTAGATCGTGAAGCGGTTCCAGCTGGTTTTGAAACCTTCAAGTTAACCTTAAAAGGTCTGAAAGGCGGTCACTCCGGCGGTGAAATCCACGTTGGCCTGGGTAATGCCAACAAACTGCTGGTGCGCTTCCTGGCGGGTCATGCGGAAGAACTGGACCTGCGCCTTATCGATTTCAACGGCGGCACACTGCGTAACGCCATCCCGCGTGAAGCCTTTGCGACCATTGCTGTCGCAGCTGATAAAGTCGACGCACTGAAATCTCTGGTGAATACCTATCAGGAGATCCTGAAAAACGAGCTGGCAGAGAAAGAGAAAAATCTGGCCTTGTTGCTGGACTCTGTAGCGAACGATAAAGCTGCCCTGATTGCGAAATCTCGCGATACCTTTATTCGTCTGCTGAACGCCACCCCGAACGGTGTGATCCGCAACTCCGATGTAGCCAAAGGTGTGGTTGAAACCTCCCTGAACGTCGGTGTGGTGACCATGACTGACAATAACGTAGAAATTCACTGCCTGATCCGTTCACTGATCGACAGCGGTAAAGACTACGTGGTGAGCATGCTGGATTCGCTGGGTAAACTGGCTGGCGCGAAAACCGAAGCGAAAGGCGCATATCCTGGCTGGCAGCCGGACGCTAATTCTCCGGTGATGCATCTGGTACGTGAAACCTATCAGCGCCTGTTCAACAAGACGCCGAACATCCAGATTATCCACGCGGGCCTGGAATGTGGTCTGTTCAAAAAACCGTATCCGGAAATGGACATGGTTTCTATCGGGCCAACTATCACCGGTCCACACTCTCCGGATGAGCAAGTTCACATCGAAAGCGTAGGTCATTACTGGACACTGCTGACTGAACTGCTGAAAGAAATTCCGGCGAAGTAATTATTTGATTTGCTGCCGGATGGCGTTTAATCGCCTTCCGGCAGTTTCATCCTTCATTATCCTTCGATAAAAGCCATCCCTGTAAATGTCCGTCTCGGGTTGCCACGTTCAATCTGGTGATGGAACATTCGCCGCTGCGATTTCAGCACCGCGCTATTTTCCTGTTGCTGCTGCTCCAGCTTCCAGGCAATCAGCAATCGTGCCAGCCGCTTGTTAGCATGCTGACTACGCTCTGACTGAACCTTCACGCTAATACCGGATGCCAAATGCGTGGCGCGTACCGCCGAGTCGGTTTTATTGACATGTTGACCGCCCGGCCCCGACGAACGCAGCGTCTCATACCGGATCGCATCGGATTGCTCCTGCTCATCAGCGGTAAAACGCCCAATGCCCAGAAACCAGTTTTTGCGCCCATGATGAGGCCGATACGGACTCGGACAAATCCACTGAATAGTGCCACACCAGCTTTCGCTTAATGCACATGCGTTATCGCCATCCAGAGAAACCAGCGCCGACCGCAGCGTGTCAGAGTAGCGGCCTGTTTCTGTTTCCAGCACCGTTACCGCGACGTCTTGTCGGGTAAAAACGACCAACAGAGAAGAACGCTGCGCCAATCGGGTAGCCGCGTCCGGGGTGGAAATCTGGCATCCCCACTACGCGCTGCATGTTGGGTAAATTTGCCGTGGTGTGTAATTGTTGGATCGCTAAACTCTCGATCCACAGGTCATCAGATGCGATGGTAAATACCGCATCGGATAAGGGAAGAATATATTTGCCCATGTACCATTCCATTTATACTCGTCATACTTCAAGTTGCATTTACTGCGACTGCGTTCGTTCACCCCAGTCACTTACTTATGTAAGCTCCTGGGGATTCACTCGCTTGTCGCCTTCCTGCAACTCGAATTATTTAGAGTATATAAATATAAAAATCAGGAAATGGCAGACGAATCCAGGGCAAGAAAAAAAGAATTAATCCTGGAAAGGTCTGCAAAGAGTCATTGATAAAGGATTTGTCATGATTTACCTCCTTGCAGTTTGTGGAATAAGAAAACGCGCACATACCAAGCGGGCGTTATTTTCATTGCAAGCTGGATTTAATGTTGCGGTTTATATCGCATATAAAAATTAGTAAACCACGCTCCCCGGCATTCAACGCGCTGCTGCTTAACTGTCTGAAAACCATAACGTTCAAAAAAGGGTTTTGCGGTTATGCTGGCATCTACCGTAAGTTCGGATTCAGACTTAATCAATGGTTTTAACAAGGCGCTGGCAACCCCGCGGCGGGTGTATTCAGGGTCAACAAATAACATATCGATATAACGTTCAATGCGGGAAATAAAACCAACCGGTTGTGCATTAATGACGGCAACCCGCACTTGTGATTTCGCGAGTTTCTCCTTCCAGCGAGATTCGTCAATCTGCGCCCAGGCGGCAATTTGTTGTGGAGAATAGTGCTGACTGGAGGTCATCGTAACCGCTCTAATGAAAATAGCGCATAGTTGCTGAAAATCGCCAGGCTGATAGTTTCTTATTTGTATGTTATTCATAATCCCAGCACCAGTTGTCTTTCCATTTGCGGATCCAGCAACGTCACATGCAGCCCCACCAGTCGCACACCTCGCCCGCCGCGGCGTTCATCCCAGGTTTTACGCGCGGTGGCGATTAAGTCAGCTTTATTCAGCCTCGGCCAGACGTGCTCCTGGGTGGTTTGCTGAAAATCGTCGAACTTTAATTTCACCCCCTGGCGAGCAATCAGTAAATCAGGTTTTACCTTTGCCAGACGGCGTTCAAGTTCCGGATACAGCCGCTCGATAATCGCTTCACATTCAGACCAGTGATGAATATCTTCCGCCATCGTGCGTTCCACGCCGACGGATTTTCGCAACCGTTCGCTGTTAACATCGCGTTCGTCAATCCCCTGACTACGCTCCCACAAAATGCGGCCAAATTTGCCAAAGCGTTTAAGCAGCATCACCAGATCACACTTTTGTACATCACCGCAGGTCCGCAGCCCCATCGCTTCCAGTTTTGCCGCCGAGACTTTGCCGACGCCGGGGATTTTTGCCAGTGGTAAGGTTTGTAAAAATGCCGGAACTTCTGCCGGCGTAATCACAAACTGGCCGTTGGGTTTATTCATGTCGGAGGCGATTTTGGCGAGAAACTTTACGGGTGCCACGCCCGCAGACGCCGTCAGTTGCAGCTCGCTGAAAATCGTCTGGCGGATTTCCTGGGCGATGAGGGTCGCAGAACCGTGGCAATGGACGCTATCGGTGACATCGAGATAAGCCTCATCCAGTGACAACGGTTCAATGCGCGAAGTGTAGCGCGAGAAGATTTCACGGATATGATTTGAGGCTTCTTTGTAGGCGTCAAAGCGCCCCGGAAGCAAGGTGAGATGTGGGCATAATTTGAGCGCCATCCCAGTAGGCATAGCGCTACGTACGCCAAATTTACGCGCGGGATAATTGGCGGTGCTGATCACCCCCCGACGGTCGCGGCTGCCGCAAAGCGCGGGCAATCGGCGCATTGAGATTATGGTGCTGACCAAAAGATATCCACATGAATGATTTTACGCATTGCTCACCTCTCAACACTGGTAAAGTATACAGTGATTTCAGGGTTTGAGAAATGCGTAAAGATTCAGCATTTAGCGCGTTCGCTGCGAAAGCACCTGCTGCTTATCCAGCTTTTGCACCAGCGGCTGCACCACTTTATCCCCATGCTGACCAAAGTATTGATACAGCGTATCGGACGCGCTTTTAGTCAGCACCATAATCTCAATGCGCCGATTGCCCGCGCTTTGCGGATTTTTGGCATCCAGCAGCATCTGGTCCGCCATTGCGCTTACCTGCATCACTTTATCTTCCGGCATTCCGGCCTCTTCCAGCACCCGACGAGCCGAAAGCGCGCGGTCACCCGAAAGGTTCCAGTTGTTGTAGATATTGTTTTTGTAGGCCATCGCATCGGTATGCCCGGTAATAATAATTTTATTATCGAGCGAGTCGAACACTGGCGCTAACTCCACCAACAGCGTTTTAAAGAACGGCATAATCTGCGCGCTGCCGCGTTCGAACATATTGCGATTCTGGTCGTCTTTAATCAGCACGCGTAATCCCTGCGGGACAATCTCCATCTCCAGATTCGCTTCCATATGCGCATCACGGGCAATGGTGTTGATACTGGTTGCCAGCTCACCAAGCTCGGTGGCGGATTTCTTCTTCAGCAGCGCCGTTTTCTCGTTGACGTCGCGCGCTTTTTTCTCCGTCTCTTCCGGCACCGCCACGGTGGCAGGTTTTGGCGGATGAGACGGGCTGATTTTATTTAACGGCGACAGCCCACCACCGTTAAAAATCGACTGCCCGTGCAGCGCGGCGATAATGCTTTCACGCTCGGATTTACTGACGCTGTTGACAATCAACTTTATCGTCGTCACCAAAGGGGCCGAGCGTATTTCCGAGGTTTCTGCCCGCTTCACCCTGGACGCGATGCCCGGCAAGCAGATGGCGATTGACGCCGACCTTAACGCTGGATTGATTGGTGAAGATGAGGCGAAAAAACGCCGCTCCGAAGTGACTCAGGAAGCCGATTTTTACGGCTCAATGGACGGGGCAAGTAAGTTTGTTCGCGGCGATGCCATCGCCGGGATCCTCATCATGGTCATTAACGTTGTCGGCGGGTTGCTGGTCGGCGTGCTGCAACATGGCATGAGCATGGGACACGCGGCGGAAAGTTATACGCTATTGACCATTGGCGACGGTCTGGTGGCACAAATTCCGGCGCTGGTGATTTCTACCGCCGCGGGGGTCATCGTTACGCGTGTCAGCACCGATGCACCCACTTCTGCGATACGCCCGGCACCTTTGGTAATGACCATAAAGTTGATGATCACGAGAATGACAAACACCACGATACCTATAGCGAAATTGCCACCAACGAGGAAGTGACCGAACGCTTCGACCACCTTCCCTGCCGCCGCCGCGCCGGTATGCCCTTCCATCAAAATGATACGGGTTGAAGCCACGTTAAGTGCCAGACGCAACAACGTAGTAAACAACAGAATGGTCGGAAACGCAGCAAACTCAAGCGTGCGCTGGGTAAACATCGCCACCAGCAACACCATGATCGACAAGGCAATATTGAAGGTAAACAACAGGTCGAGTATGAATGCGGGCAGTGGCAGCACCATCATCGACAAGATCAACAGGATCAAAATCGGTCCGGCAAGGATCTGCCATTGTGTCGATTTCAGGTTTGCGGGCAGGCGCAGCATCGCGGCCAGATTACTCATGGGTCGGTTTCTCGTTAATAAAATCCAGTGCTTCCGGCACCGGAAGATGAGTAGGTTGTACAGGGCGCTGTCCACCAGCCAGACGCCAGCGTTTCAGTTGCCAGACCCAGGCCAGCACTTCCGCCACCGCGGCGTACAGTTGACCCGGGATTTGTTGACCAATCTCCGCATGTCGATACAGCGCTCGCGCCAGCGGCGGCGCTTCAAGCGTCGGGACGTTATTTTCAGCGCCAATTTCACGAATGCGCAGCGCGACCAGCCCTGCACCTTTAGCGACCACTTTCGGTGCGCTCATTTTGTTTTCGTCATACTGCAACGCTACCGAATAGTGGGTCGGGTTATTGACAATGACATCCGCTTTCGGCACATCGGCCATCATCCGACGCCGTGCGGCAGCTCGCTGCATCTGACGGATCCGTCCTTTAACATGGGGGTCGCCTTCGCTTTGTTTGAACTCATCACGAATATCCTGCCGCGACATTCGCAGCTTTTTCAGGTGGCTGAAGATTTGGAAAAAGACGTCAAATCCCACCATTGGAATGACACCAAGCACCACCAGCAGTGCGCATAGCCCTACCAAATCCATCGCATTACCCATGGCGGTAATCGGAGACTCGGCCAGTAAGCGCATCATCTGCGGCCAGTGATGCCAGAGAAAAAACCCCGTCACGCTGCCAACCAGGATGGTTTTCAAAATTGCTTTAAGCAACTCCGCGCCAGTCTGTGCCGAGAACATCCGTTTAATGCCCGGTAGCGGGTTGAGTTTGGAAAACTTCGGCTGCAAGGATTTTCCGCTAAATACCAGCCCCCCCAGCATGACCGGAGAAATGAGCGCTACCAGCACCACGCCGCTAATCAGCGGTAGCAGCGCCAGCATGGCTTCTCTGATCAGCAGAATAATCTGCCCGAGGATCAGATTCGGGTCTTTGATAATACTGTGATCAAAATGCAGCCCAGCGGAGAGCATGCCCGACAATCGACGGGCCAGGGACACACCGCCAAACCAGATAACACACACGCCCACCAGCAAAATCAGCAGTGAAGTCAGTTCACGGGAACGTGGGATTTGCCCCTCTTCCCGCGCTTTTTCTAGTCGGTGAGGTGTGGGGGCTTCTGTTTTGTCGTCGCTCTCGTCAGACACGTCGCCAATCCTGGAAAGAGTATTAAGCGTAAATGATGCCAGAGCGCAAAGCGTTCAATGGTTTGAGTAAGGGGCAAAACAGGCGGGATTTAGGGCTTTTGCTGCCACACATCAAGCATAGTGTGCGTTTGTCGGATGCGGCGTCATCGCCTTATCAGACCGCCTGATATGACGTGGTCACGCCACATCAGGCAATACAAATCAAAATCCAAGACTATCCAACAAATCGTCCACCTGATCCTGACTGGCTACCACACCGGCTTTGCTGGTATCGACCTGAGGTCCATTAAGCAAACTCTGATTTTCACGCTTTGGACGCGACTCCTGTTCCGGGATGTTTTCCAACAGCACCATCAGCAACTGACGTTCGATCTCCTGAATGACATCCATCATCCGCTTAATGACCTGCCCGGTGAGATCCTGAAAATCCTGCGCCATCATGATTTCCAGCAGTTGCGCGTTAGTAAAGCTGGTATGTGCGGGTACATCTGCCAGAAATTGTCGTGTATCTGTTACCAGTTCACGGGCGTCGGCAAGGTCAATCGGATCGGCAAACCAGTCATCCCAACGTTGGGTTAACGCTTTTGCTGATTTCTCCATTTGATCCTGATGCGGTTGTGACGCCTCAACACTGTTCAGCGCCCGCTCCGCAGCCTGGGCGGTCATCTGCACAACATAGTACAAACGATCGCGCGCATCGGGGATGGCTTCCGCCGCTTCGGCAATGGCCTGATCCAGCCCCAGTTCCCGCAAACTGTCGCGCAGCATACGCGTCAGGCTGCCGATGCGCGCAATGATATCGCCAGCTGAATGCTCGTCAGCAGGTTTGATTGATGGTTGCATCATAGTCGCATCCTCACATGCCCAGTTTCTCAAAGATTTTGTTGAGTTTTTCCTCCAGCGTCGCGGCGGTAAATGGCTTCACCACATAGCCACTGGCCCCCGCTTGCGCCGCAGCAATGATGTTCTCTTTCTTCGCTTCTGCAGTCACCATTAACACTGGCAATGCTGACATCGCGCCATCCGCACGAATCGTTTTCAGCAATTCCAGGCCATCCATGTTGGGCATGTTCCAGTCGGAGATAACAAATCCATAACCGCCTGCCTGCAACTTATTGAGAGCGTCGACGCCATCTTCCGCTTCCTCAACATTATTGAATCCCAGCTCTTTCAGCAGGTTACGCACTATGCGTCGCATGGTGGAAAAGTCATCCACAACCAAAAATTTAAGTTCTTTATCCGCCATTTCACACTCCTGATTTAAATACGTATCGCCTGTCCGGCACTAATTTTTGCCAACATTTGCTGGCTTACCTGGCTAAGATCGACCACTTCGCAGACACCACCCATATTGATGGCCTCGCGCGGCATGCCGAACACCACGCAACTTGCTTCGTTTTGCGCAAGGGTCCATGAGTGGCATGGAATTGCTGAAAACAATCTGCCGAAGGCCGATGACGGTTAACCGCCGGGCCATCGTGAATTTTGATTTGGTAATTTGCGCCACTACGCGACAGCTCCATATGCCGATCGCCCGGCGCAATATAGGCATGCCCCGGCAAGACACGTTCTCCGTCTTCGGCTTCTTTAACCCCGATCTGGCAAAGCTTATTAAGTCTGTCGGCAAAAGAGCGGGTGAAACCGGGCGGCATATGTTGGGTAATTAACAATGCCGGGCTGGAAAGCGGCAACGGTTGCAGTACGTGACGAATTGCCTCAGTTCCACCCGTTGAAGCACCAATCGCAATCAGTTTTTCAGAGCTCAACAACGGACCCGCCTTCAGCGTTGTCGGTGCTGACAATGGCTTATGTGCTGCAAGGCTCGCCTTTGCTGCCGTACGCACCTTTTCAGCAATCATTTCGCTATACGCCAGCATTCCTTCGCGAATACCCAGTTGCGGTTTGGTGACAAAATCTATTGCCCCCAGCTCCAGCGCGCGCAGCGTGACTTCTGATCCTTTGCCGGTCAAGGAAGAAACCATCACAACGGGCATTGGACGCAAACGCATTAATTTTTCGAGGAAATCCAGTCCGTCCATCCGCGGCATTTCAACATCCAGCGTCAGCACATCGGGATTGAATTTCTTAATCAAGTCACGCGCGACCAGCGGATCAGGCGCGGTCGCCACCATTTCCATGTCGCTATGGCTGTTGATGATTTCTGTCATGATCTGGCGCATCAGTGCCGAATCATCGACAGATAACACCCTGATTTTGCTCATCGTTAATCCTTACTTAGCGCATACACCGTCTGACCACGCAGCGTGAAGCGGCGCTCAAGGTGGCTAAAGTTTTCAGAGTGACCCGCAAACAGCAATCCGTCGGGTTTAAGGAGCGGAACAAAGCGGCGCAAAATCTCCTGCTGGGTAGTTTGATCGAAGTAGATCATGACGTTACGACAGAAGATCGCATCAAACGGCCCCGGCACGGTGTACTGTTTCGCCAGTAGATTC
>OQWI01000833.1_pt1 | contig 13937 bp, 9 predicted proteins | sample 1691551 | NCBI WGS metagenome assembly OQWI01 (sample SAMN03418259, study PRJEB22391) | human gut metagenome | biome: human-gut; feature: organic feature; material: feces | host: Homo sapiens | place: Tanzania | collected 2013-01
CAAGTTTGCCCGGCATTCCGCCACCGCTCATATATCCCTTGCGCTGAACCATTTCGCGCGCCTTTCTGGCGGCATTTCTGGCAGTAGCGGCAAGTACCACCTTCTCAATAATCAGCTTGGCTTCCTTAGGATGCTCCTCCAGGTATGTCTCCATAGCGGCGGAAGTAGCCTGGGAAACTGCCGAGGTGGCTTCAGGATTACCGAGTTTGGTCTTTGTCTGACCTTCGAACTGAGGCTCTGCCACCTTCACGGAAATCACCGCAGTAAGTCCTTCGCGAAAATCTTCAGGAGCCAAATCTCCCTTGAACTTGTCCAGCAGTTTGTTCTTCTCGGCGTACTGCTTCAACGAACGGCTCAGACCCATCTTAAAGCCCTGAAGGTGAGTACCTCCCTCTATCGTATTGATATTATTTACGTAAGAGTAGATTTTCTCCCGGTAGCCGTTGTTGTACTGAAGTGCGATATCGATCGGAATGATCTTGTCAGAATTCACACATATCGGGTCTGGAATAAGCGTCTGCGCGTCTGCATCAAGATAGTTGATGAACTCGCTCAGACCCTTTGTAGAATAAAATTCTTCGCTGCGATATACTTTCCGGCCGGTAGGCTTGGACTCGCCCGTAGCCGCATCTTCAGCAAACTCATCCACCAATTCTCTCTTGTCGGTAAGAGTGATATGGATGCCTTTATTGAGGAACGACAGTTCACGAAGACGTGCAGCCAAAGTATCGTATTTATACACGGTGACCTGAGTGAAAATCTCCGGATCCGGATGGAATGTGATAGTAGTTCCGGAATCCTCACACTCTCCCGTCACTTCCACCGGTCCGAGAGGCTTTCCCTTGGAATATTTCTGTACGAATATCTTGCCTTCGCGGTGTACTTCAGCCACAAGACTGTCAGAAAGCGCATTCACACAGGAAACGCCGACACCATGAAGACCGCCGGACACCTTGTAACTGGACTTGCTGAACTTTCCTCCCGCATGAAGTACAGTCAGAACGACCTCAAGTGCGGAACGATGCTCTTTTTCGTGCATTCCGGTAGGAATACCACGGCCATTGTCCTGAACTCTTATGGAATTGCCTTCAAGAATCTGCACGTCGATGGCGTCGCAGAATCCTGCCATGGCCTCATCGATACTGTTATCCACCACCTCATATACGAGATGATGAAGTCCCCTCTCCGAGATATCTCCAATATACATGGACGGACGCTTGCGCACCGCCTCAAGACCCTCGAGGACCTGTATACTATTGGCGGAATACTGCTCCTCCGCCTGCTTCATATCTTCTTTTTCAATCATCTTGGACTGCTATATATTAAAATCCTACAAATATACTAAATTATTTTCACTTGACCGTAAGACTGACCCCCAGAGTAACGTATGGGCCTGACTCAACGAGTCCGGGACGTCTCTGGATATCCGCACAGAGAAGGTTGCCTATTTCGCCCCAGAAAGACCACTTGCGGTTGAAGGCGTACTCGGCGGACAGTCCCAGATCCGCATATCCCGGAATATCAGGAAGAGCCCCGGCGATATCGGTTCTCGAAGTTGCAGCCTTCACGAAAATTCCTGCCTCAAGACGCTTGAGATACATGTAGTAGAAATCAAAATCGGCCGTAAACGCAGACGGAAGATAAACAGAAGCAGTTCTTGACTCCGTGACATACTTGTACTGAGCAGAAAGCGTCGAACGGAAACTTTCCGACCTCCATTTCATATTCAGGTCGGTGTATGCCAGTTTATAATCCGTAAAACCAACTCCGCACCACGAATCAAGCGGAGAATCCGAATAGTATGCGTATCCGCCCTTGAGACCATATTCAAAATATGTCCCTACAGAGCCCTGGACACCAAGCGAGAGATTGTATCTTTCCCGCTCATACAGAGCATCATGAGTCGAATAACGGTAGAAATGGTTGAACGACTTCAGGCCATGATACGAAAGCAACTTCGCCCCACCCTCAAATGAAGCCGCAAGTCTCATTGCTGCCGAAGGGATATCCAGAGCCACCCTCAACGAAGGTGCCGGAAGGAAGGTGGATTTACCAGACATCACAACGTCCAACTTTGCACCCAGATCAATGTCAAAAGTCCCCCAGGAGAAAAACAGATGCGGTCTGAATCCGGCCAGATTGGCTACCTTGGCCTCCGTTTCCGGCCTCGAGTCATTGAGAGCCATCATATCAAAATTAAAGTCAAGCAGGAATCTGTATTTGGAGTTAAGGACAGGTCCCAGATAGGCGGCAAGCCTCACCTCACCCTGCGACACTGTTCCATCAGCCTGACTCTCAGAGCCATAACGTCCTGCAACATTCAGCCCATACACAAAGAACGAGCCCCCTCTGTCCGGGGAGACAAGGCCAAGCCCGGCGAACGCCGAATGATACGCCCCGTCATATTCATTGACACCGGAGAAAATTCCTTCATACCCGGCATCCCAGGTAACAGTCCCGGTAGCGGGCATCAGCCAATGACCGGAAACGCCCAACTTGTCCGACAGGTCATAAAACTTCTTGCCATAATAGCCTTTCCCGAAATTATAAATCGACAGAGAGGCGTTCTTCTTCATAAGAGGCGAATACACCACATCGAGCCGAGGACGGAGACTATATCCGGCACCGGCCCTGAGAAACAGCCTGTTTCCGTCATAGACACCCTTTTCCGGCACAATCTCCACATTGTATGGAGTGAACTCATACGAACCCTTATACGGGGAGTCAAAAACCGAATAGTCAAAACTATAGTCAAATGCATACAGTGAATCCGGCAGCACCAGATCCGGCTCGGACTTCTTGAAATCCGCAAAGCGCGTCTCATAATCATTCGTCACCTGTACGGACTGATTTATTTTCTGGGCAGTCAAAGAAACTGCAAATGTGAGCAAAAGCCCACCGGATATAATTAATCTACGCATATTATTTCTCCATTAAACCGGCGAGACGATCAAGTCTCTTCTTTACGTTGTCCGCAATGTCATCTCCTGCGGAAGGAGCCTGATATCCCTCTCCTATGCTCTCGTATGTAGCTTTAGCCTGCTCATAAGACCCTCTTTCCACAAACGAATCCCCGAGCACCAGATAAGCCTTGGCAAGCCAGTAGGACTGATTGCCCGCTTTCTGTGAGAAATCATAGACCTCGCTCTCCACGGAATCAAAATTAGCCGTGTCGAACAGATTCTGTATCAGGAGATATTTGGACTCCGCTCCTCTCGGTGTGGAAGGAGTGGCACCAAGCTCGGCAAACAGTTTCATGGCATCGTTCCTCTTGGAAGTAGCCAGCAGGGACTTGGCCTTGATGTACTTGGCCTCCACCTTGACATCCTTATCAGTATCAGCATCCGAAATAACGGACGTGGCCGCCATCACGGCTTTCTCGTAATCCTTGCTCCTGTATGCCGACAGCATCATTCCCTCACGGGCGGCCGTCCGGTTGCTTTCAATATTTGTGGTCTCAAACAGAGACAGATATCCATTATACGCATCGACATACCTCTGAAGATCGAAAGACAGCTGGGCGTAACGCAGCTTGGACATTTCCACAAATGAAAGGGTGGACTCGGCATTTTTGACCTTCGCATATTCGGCACAGGCCTTTTCCTTCTCTCCGGACTCACGGTAAGACTCAGCCAGATAGAACCTCGCCTGAGGCATGTCCGGACTCTGCGGATAAGCATCCATGAATTTGCGCAAGGTAGCGATTGCCTGCTGATAGTTGCCGGAAAGATAAAGCTGCTCCGCCGTGTTGAAATACATCTTCTCCTTTTCAGCTTCCGTCCTCTTCACAGCAAGTTCATTGGACTCGACATACTCAAGGAACTTCTCCGGCTTTTTCATCTTGTGATATACAGACTCGATGGCAAGCATGGATTCTTCCGCATACTCACTTCCAGGCATGGATTCCACCACGGACTTATAGCACTCCAGAGACTTCTCGTAATTGCTCATGTTGCGATACACCATACCGAGTCCTATCGTAGCCCGCACTTTGTAAACGGCGTCTGACACCGTATTCTTTAGATGCGTGAAACTCCTGATGGCGTCGTTGTTGTTGCCGTTGTCCATCTGAGCCTTTCCGAGCTCAAAATAAGCCTCGGCATACAAAGGAGCATCTGGAGACGCATCCTCAATGTGCAGCAGAGTGGAGACCTTGCGCTTCTTGTCCCCCGCAAGACCATAAGAGATGGCCTGCTGGTAATAAGGATAAATATCATCCGGACTGAAGAACTCCGTCAACACCTTCTGATACGAGTTCACGGCCTCTTTATAATCCTTGCGCCCGAAATCACAATCGGCGCGACGGGTCATGGCGTCCTCCCGGTACAAAGGATTCCCGGACTGGATATATTTGTCGAACCATCTGGCAGCCTCGTCATATTTCTTCTGCTTGAAGCAGCTGTACCCCACATTGTAAGGCAGGATCTTCCCCTGTATGAGGGTTTCCATGGCAGAGGCGTTGTACAGTTCGGTGAATCCTTTCTCCGCTTCCTGGTAGTTGCCGGTCATATAGTTGGCTTCCGCCATACGATATCTTGCCATCTGGGCAAGCCGGTCGGACTTCGGCAGATAATACGACGTAGCCTTGTAATACGGTATCGCATCCCTGTACGAAGCGCCGGCGAAAAGCTCCTCCGCGCGCAGGAAATTGGCCTTGGTGTAATTGTTCTGCATGTCCGGAGACAGCACGTCAATGTTGTCATACGCCTCCACGGCAGCGACATAATCCCGGTCATAAAGAGCCGCCAGCGCCATATAACCGTAAAGCTGAGCTCCCTTTGAAGATGTGGAATAACGCTGAATATACTGGGAAAAGCCCTTGGTGTCCTTATTGAGGTCAAAGGCCAGTTTGGCATAATTGAAGAGTGCATCCTCCGTAATCTGCGGGTCGAATTTCACCTCGGACGCATCCTTGAAGGCAGCCATGGCGGCCACCTGATTGCGAACCTTGAGATAGGAATTGCCGAGATGATAATTGGCAATCTGTCCAAGAGAATCTCCGCGGTCCGTCATCTTGCTGAAATTCTCAATGGCAGCCCTGTAGTCACGGACAGAATACATTACGGAACCGGCATAGAAATAGTCGCTTCTGGCCATATCGGATTTCACCGAACCTTCGTAATACTCCCTCGCCTTCCGGTTGTCTCCCAACACAAGGCTCGACTCGGATATTATGCGGGCAAGCCGTTCCTTCCGTCCTTCCGGCGCGGCGGAATAAAGCCTTTCGCCCTCTCTTACCGCGAATTCATAGTTCTTCATACTGAACTCACAGTCAACTATATAGAACTCTGACAGCTCCTTGAACCGACTGTCAGTGACAGCTCTTTTGAAGCAAGACTCCGCCTCTGCGAACTTCTCGTGGTTGTAATGGATAAGACCGGCGATATATTGTCCCGGTGCGCTATACTGCGAATACTCCAGAGCATCGAGCAGAGTGAGGAACTGCAGCGCCTCCGGATAACGTCCCAGCGAATACTCGCAGAACGCACATTTGAACACATACTCCGGCATCTCCTGCTTGGGGATAGCGGTTGAAGCTACTTTGGAAAACTCCAGTCCTGCCTCGGCATAACGCCCGTCATCGAAGAGAAGTCTGGCATTCTCAAGCCGGATTTCACTCGTAAGAACAGTCTTGCCGTACTTTCGCTCGTACGCCCCCTTGAGGTCGTCATAATCGATACTTCGGGACTTCAGGGCGCAGAGCACCACATATCCTTCGGACATAGGGGTCTTCGGTACCGACTCAAAGAGAGTCCTGGCTTCATCGTAAAGTCCCCGCTCATACAAGTTTTCAGCCATCTTGAAATCATCCTCAGGAATGCTGGCCGAAAGGCCGGTCCCGACGCTAAAAAACAAGAGCGCCAAAACGCTTGACAATATTCTTACTTTTTTCATAAACATTCATTTTCGCAATTCACAAATTTACTAAAAAATCCAACTATATTTGTAGGACAACAAGAAAAAACGACCTTTTATGAAAGAAAAGAGCGAACCGATAATATCATTTCACGACGCGGACATCATCAACGGTGAGAACACCGTGGTCTATGGGCTGAATATGGATGTTTCAGGCGGGCAGACAGTGTATATTCTGGGGAAAGTCGGCACCGGGAAAACCTCCATCATCAGGACCATCACCGCCGAGAACAGACTTGGCGGAGGAGAAGGCATGGTATGCGGATTCAATCTGGGAACATTGAAGCAGAAAGACATCCCCTTCCTCAGAAGGAAGATTGGAGTTGTTTTTCAGGATTTCCAGCTTCTTATGGACAGGTCCATACACGACAATCTATCCTTCGTCCTCAAAGCCACGGGATGGAAGGACGGCCAGCGGATGGAAGAAAGAATAGAGGAAGCCCTCAAGTCAGTGGACATGCAGACCAAATCCCACAAGATGCCTCATCAGCTCTCGGGAGGAGAACAGCAGAGAATAGCCATAGCGCGGGCTCTGCTCAACGCTCCGGAAGTGATAGTCGCCGACGAGCCTACAGGCAACCTCGACGAAGAGACGGCCGAAAGCATACTCAGACTCCTGCGCAGCATCAATGAGGAGCATGGCACAGCCATCGTCATGGTCACCCACAATCGTTCCATCACCGAGCGGTATCCGGGCCGCATTTTCGAGATAAAGGATGAGAAGTGCGAAGAAAAAACTGTTTGAAGCAGTCATTGAGATTTTCAGCCGGACCATGCCCCAGGCCAACTCGGAGCTTAACTTCAGCAACACCTACCAGCTTCTGGTCGCCGTGATGCTGTCCGCGCAATGCACCGACAAAAGGGTCAATCTGACCACTCCAGCCCTGTTCGGGCGCTTTCCTGACATCAACTCACTTTCCAAAGCCGAACCGCAGGAGGTACTTTCCATCATAAAATCCATATCGTACCCCAACAGCAAAGCGGCCCACCTTGTCGGGGCGGCCAGAAAGATAGCGGAAGACTTCAACGGAAAAATCCCCACGGACATTGACAAGCTGATGACCCTTCCGGGCGTAGGACGCAAGACAGCCAACGTGGTGGCATCAATAACATGGGGAGAACCGGTAATCGCCGTGGACACCCACGTGTTCCGCGTATCCCGAAGAATCGGATTGTCTTCCGGGAAAACTCCGCTCGCAGTAGAAAAGGACCTTGAAGAGGGATTCCCGCCGCAGCTGCGCCCGAAAGCACACCACTGGCTCATCCTGCACGGCAGATACACCTGCACGGCACAAAAACCGAAGTGCGAGAGTTGTCCCCTCGCACTCCTGTGTAAACACCACAAAGCCTCTACTCGCAGAACTGCTTCTTGAGAGCTTCTATCTTGTCATCGGCATCAGCACCTTTGGCCCCGAAATAGAACTTGATTTTAGGCTCCGTGCCTGAAGGACGCACCGATACCACATCCCCGGCCTCATCGAAGAACTGAAGCACGTTGGACGAAGGCTGCCCGGTCTTCTCAGGCTCAAGGTAATCCACCACCTTCACTACCGGAGAGCCGCACAGCTCTTTCGGAGGATTAGTCCGGAGATCCACCATCATCTGCTGAATTTCGCCGGGAAAGGAAAGTATGTGGTCAAGACCATTGTTACCACGGAACTTATCAGTGATATCTGCGCTAGGTTCGGGGTGCCGGTGTATAATGTTCTTACCGGGTTCAAGTATATTGCCGAAGTGGTCAAGCGCCGCGAGCGGCTCGGGGAGGAATTTGTGTGCGGAGGTCGGCTCCGGTCTTCTCCGCCATATCGGTAGCCATCTTCAAAGCGGCCGGCTCTTCCGGATTAGGGGATACCACGGTAGGGAAATTGCCGTCGGAGACGTCCTGGTCAGGCACATGTATTATGTTCTTAAATCCCAGCCTTTTCAGTATTTCCGGTACCAGACGCACTCCGCAACCGTGAAGAGGGGTATATACTATCTTCAAATCCGAATGCTTACGGCACATCTCCGGACTGAGACTCAGGGACAGCAAATCCTTAAGGTAACTCTCATCCACATCCGCACCCATGGTCATAATCTCACCACAGCGAAGGCCGGCCTCGAATTTTACCATTGACGGCTCGGTGATTTTGGCCACTTGCGCCACAATTTCCTTATCCACAGGAGCTGTCACCTGACCGCCATCAGACCAGCTGACCTTGTAGCCGTTGTATTCCTTCGGATTGTGGGATGCGGTAATCATGATTCCAGCCACCGCGCCCTTGAGCCTCACGGCATAACTCATCTCCGGCGTAGGCCTGATATTGTCAAATATATACACGTTGATTCCGTTGGCAGAAAGAACGTCAGCGGCAATCCTTGCGAACTCCTTGCTATGATTTCTGGAATCAAATGATATGCACACACTTAGATTGTCCCCTTTACAGTGAGACAGGATATAGTTGGCAAGTCCCTGGGTAGCCATTCCCACGGTGTACTTGTTCATTCTGTTGGTCCCCACTCCCATAATGCCTCTAAGTCCACCGGTACCGAATTCCAAATTCTTATAGAAGGCATCCTCGAGCCCGGCAGGATCCGAGTTGCGAAGTTGAAGCACCTGCATCTTTGTCTGCTGGTCGAAATCCCCGTCCAACCAGCTCTGAGCTCTCAATTCAAAATCTTTCATTGGTAGAATGTTTTAGTATCTTGTAAAAGTACATCTTTGCAGCAAAAAAAACAAATAAGAATCGAAAAACTTGAGTTATCTTTGAAGTTGCAAAAGACATGAAGACACGAAAGAAAAGTTTCTCTGACATTCTGGAAGACACAAGAATCCGGACAAGACGCAAGCTTCTGAAGAAAATCCCTTCATGGGCAGGCGTCGAGGGCCTCGAATTCCCGTCCTCGCTCTCTCTTGAGCAATGCTCGTCCGAAGCCACGGCGACATTCAAAGCCCGCCTCATCAAAGAGAAATTCGCCCACCCGGACACCATCTGCGACCTTACCTGCGGATTGGGCGTGGACAGCTGGGCATTCTCCGCCATCGCCTCAAAAGTAATCTCTTTTGAGCGCAACAAAGACCTTTCCGAAGCCGTCAGAAACAATTATTCAGCCCTGAAAGCCTCCAATATCGACCTCAGATGCGAGGATGTTTCTTCCCTTGACACCCTTCCCGAGTGCGATCTGTTCTATGCGGATCCCGCCCGCAGGGACAGCCTCGGCAAAAAGGTCTTCCTGCTCGAAGACTGTAGTCCGGACATCACCGCGATGATGCCTCTAATGCTTTCGAAAGCACCTTCAGTAATGCTGAAACTCTCCCCCGTCGCAGACCTGACAATGCTCTGCACAAGACTTGGCAAGAACCTCGAAGACATCCATATCGTATCCGTCAAATCCGAAGTGAAGGAGCTTCTCTGCATTCTCGGAAGGGGCGTTACGGACAGGGTGCGAATCACAGCCTCCGAGCTCGACACCGACGGCTCACCGGTAGGTACGTTCACGTTCTTTCCGGAAGAAGAAGCCGCAGCAACAGCCAACTACTGCACGGTACCCAAGGAAGGAGACCTGCTTCTCGAGCCGAAAGCCGCACTGATGAAAACCGGAGCCTTCAAGCTGCTGTGCAACCGATTCGGCATCAGCAAACCGGGGCCATCCGTCCACCTCTACACAGCACCTGAAGAGACGGCACCTTCCCTCCCTCCGATATTCAAGATATACAGGATAACGGAAGTGCGAAACTTCAGCGGGGCAGAACTGAAGAACCTTGGGAACCTCTACCCTGACGCGGAAGTGAGTGCAAAAAATCTTCCGCTGAGCAGCGAAGAACTGCAACGGAAGATTGGGTCAAAAGGAGGAGGCCCGCACCACATATTCGGATACGGCACCTCCGAAGGCAGATTTCTTATAGTCTGCCGGAGCCGTTAGCCGCCCACCCGGACTCAGTCCCGTCCAAGAAGATGCCGCGACCAGAAGATATGGTCAGCCTCGGCAGAATGCTTCCCCTGTGCACCACGATAACCGTGCATGCCGTCAGGATATATCATGAGCTCAAACTGCACCCCTGCCTTCTGGAGAGCATCCACGAGCAGAAGGGTGTTCTGGAAATGGACATTGTCATCTCCGGTACCGTGTGTGAGTTTAAGCGCGCCCGGATTCTTAAGTTCAGGGACAAAACTCAGCACGGAAGCGATCTTATACCCTTCCGGATTGGCCTGCGGAGTATCCATGAAACGCCCAGGATAATGCGAATCGGACAGAGACCAGGCATAGCCCCCGCCCCCCGCTATACCGCAGCAGAAGTATTCCGGGAACCTCAGGACAAGCATGGAAGTAGTAGTACCTCCGAAAGAGAACCCTTCTACACCTATTCTGGAGCCGTCCACATAAGGAAGGGACCTCAGATACTCGGCCCAAGCCTTGTAGTCTTCAAGTTCTATCACCGTCATGCGGGCGAACGCCTCATCCATTCCGCGGCGGCCGTTTTCCCCGGAAGAGCGGGGATCGGTAACGATATAGATGATTCCGTTGTGATAGCACCACTCGTCTGAAGCGTCCCTGTCTCCCCATCTGTCTCTTACATAAGGAGTTCCGGGGCCGCCATAAAGCTGCATCACCACCGGGTATTTCTTCTCCGGATCGAAATTCTCCGGAAGAGACATAAGAGCATACAGGTCAAACCCGTCATTCTCTATGCGCACCACCTGCGGAGAAGGACGTCCTTCAGTTAGGGAGACATCCTCATCCTCAAGCCATTTCTGCGCATACTTGTCCATTCTTCCTTCTATTTTACGCCATGGCCTGCTCGCCGTGGAAAGAGACGCCGTGAAACTGCGCCCGTCTTCCGAGAGTTCCAGACCGGCAAGATTAAACTCCGGATCCGTCAGAGCCGTAATGCGTCCCTTGCGGTCCAGCCTGTACAGAGCGAGGTGGAGTCTGGAGTCCCTTTTGGCCGTAAACCACACGTCTCCTTTCTTCTCATCCACCTTCAAAAGGGATATGTCCCAGTTCTCACCTGAAGTGAGCCTTTTCAGAGTCCCGTCATATCCAAGGAAATAAATCTGCTCCCATCCGGTCTCGAAATTCCTGGCCATATACAGCCCCTTCTCCGTAAATATCATCCCCTCTATCCATTCCACCCATGTAGGGTACTCCTCATGGTACACGGCCCGACGGCTTCCATCACCGGCGCTGACGGCATACAAGTCCAGAACATTCTGTCTGCGCGGCTCCCGGCTGACATACAGTTCCTTCGAGTCCGCACCCCAGAAAGGTGTACCGAAATACTGGTCGTCTTCCTCCGAAAAATCCGCCCACACTATTTTCACATCCTCCGGGCAGCCAATATCCGCCATACCTATGCGTACGGAAGGATTGGCCTGACCGGCCTTAGGATATCTGGTCTGCCTCAATTCTCCATTCTGCCCGAAAGGGGAATAAATCGGAAACATCGACACGGCAGAATTGTCAAACCTGTAAAATCCTATCTTTCTGGAATCAGGACTCCACCAGAAAGCCCTGTAATTGGAAGCGCGCCCGAATATCTCCTCATAATACACCCATGACGCATAGCCGTTCAATATGACGTCACTTCCGTCAAAGGTAATTCTGGTCTCCACAGAATCAGACACATTCCTTATCCACAAATCATTATCCCGAGTAAACGCATACATTTTCCCGTCGGGAGACAGCGTGAGGTTCATCTCCTGCGCAGACGCCATGACCGCACAAAACGCTGCGAAAAACACTAGAAAAATTCTTTTCATACGAAATAAGATTCTTTAAAATTCACAAGATATACCTGCTTTACAGCACGGGTAATAGCCGTATAAAGCCATTTCAAGTCATCGGAGCTGAACTGGTCCTGCCAGAAAGGACAGTCCACGAACACACAGTCCCACTGCCCTCCCTGAGACTTGTGGCAAGTTATGGCATCGGCATATTTCAACTGGAGGGCGTTGAAATACTTGTCCTCCCGGACCGCTTCCCATATTCTCTTTTTGCTTCTGCGGTCGGAATAATCAGCGCTTACCCCCTGATACAGAGCATTCTGCTGCTCATAGCTCAACGTCGCGGCCTCAGACTCCAACGTATCAAGGCAGACCTTGGCATTCACTTCCGCATCATAATCAGGGAAATACAGTCTCGCATCGGCAAAGTGCAGACCGTACCGCTCTTCAAAACCGCCGATATGCACAAGCCTGGCCATATCTCCATTGGCAATATAATCCAGCCCCTTGACATTCTCTACAAACTGGTAACAGTTCTTGACTATCATCAATTTATCGTCCCGAACCAGCCCTTCTTCCTTAAACTGGACCATCGAGCGAATTCCCATATTGTAGCGTATCGCGCGTTTGTTGGACCTGCACAGCACCATGGTGCCGTCCTCACCGTATCGGGAATATGCATCCGACAAGGTCTCCACAAGTTCACCCCCGGACACCCTTGCAATGTCCTCCACACCGCGTAAGTCCAGGGACAACGAATCCAGGCCCGAATCAGCCGCTCCGGAGGATATCAGCTCCCGAAGCATGGTCGCATTGCGCAGAATCCCCGATTCCTTCTCCTGACGTACCACGGAGACGAGTTCGCAATATCTCACTCCCCCGAAGCCGTCCATGAAATTCCGGCTCAGAGCGGGAGAAGAATCCATCCCTACAGGCGGCAGCTGTGCGGAATCCCCCATCATAATCAGCCGGCATCCGACTCCGGAACGCACGAACTCCACAAGGTCCTCCAGCAGATTGCCCGTGCCGAACAACGCCCCCTGCTGCCCTTGAGACATATCCAGGCCTATGAGGGACACCTCATCCACCACAAAAAGCGTATTCTTGCTCTTGTTGGGTGCCAGCGAAAACTTGCCGTACCCGTCATCCCCTACCGATTTCTGCCGGTAAATATGCTTGTGTATAGTGTATGCCGGCCTTTTGGAAATACCGGAAAGCACTTTCGCCGCCCGTCCCGTAGGAGCCAGAAGCACCGACAGCGTCCCGAAATCACGCAAAGCGGCAATCACCGCTCCCATGGCGCTCGTCTTACCGGTACCCGCATATCCGTTGACCACCAGAATGTCCGCATCATCACAGGTGACAAACTCAGCCACCTCCCTGAAAAGCCGGTCCTGACATTCAGTCGGCCCGAAAGAGAACTTCTTGAGAAAACGTTCGTAAAGGAACTCGCTGCGACCCGTCATTTCCTGTTTCTCCCCATCATCATACCGATTACCGCAAGCACCGGGTATATTTCTATTCGTCCAAGGAACATATCCATGGAGAATATCACCTTGGCCGCTATCGTCATGTGATTGAAAGACCCCATGGTACCCATAGCGCCGGTGGCAGGTCCCACATTGCCAAGAGTCATCACCGTACCGGCCACGGAGTTCTCCACGTCAATTCCGGCGCATATTGTCAAAAAGACGGACACTGCCATAACGAGGGCATAAAGAGCCGCATACAGAAGATGCGGAGAGACGTCCTCGTCCTTGAGTATGTGCTTTCCGAGACGTACTTCATTTACCGAATACGGATGCAGGATATTGTTGACATAGCGTCCTATGGACTTGAACAGAATCAGGAGTCTGTCCACCTTGAGACCGGAAGAAGTGGAGCCGGAGCATCCGCAGACTATTCCCACCATCACCAGCATCATGGACATCCACACCGGCCAGCAGGCATTGTCAATAATGGCGAATCCGGTAGTGGACGATATGGCCAGCGTACTGAGCGTTCCCTTCCACAGAGCTTCACCCCAGGCGGAACAGTCGCCGTGCGCCCGAAGACCGATGGCAAGAACCAACGACACTACCAATATCGATATAGTATAGAACTTGAACACCGGATTCTTCATAGGCCTGAAAGAACGGGTCACTACCGTCATATACAGGACACCGAAATGAAGGGACGACAAATACATGAATATCATCGTAACGCCTTCTATCCACCTCGAGTCGAAAGCCGCGATGGAAGTGTTCCTTGTACTGAACCCTCCGGTGGCAACCACGCTCATGGCATGGCACACTGCATCAAAAAGGCTCATTCCGG
>OQWI01000835.1_pt1 | contig 13917 bp, 13 predicted proteins | sample 1691551 | NCBI WGS metagenome assembly OQWI01 (sample SAMN03418259, study PRJEB22391) | human gut metagenome | biome: human-gut; feature: organic feature; material: feces | host: Homo sapiens | place: Tanzania | collected 2013-01
CCGGAGCCTCAACCGGATCCGGTCGTGGAGACACCTGTGGCCGAGACGGTGAAAGAGCCAGAGCCTCAGCCCGAGGTCAAGCCAGAGCCTGTTGAGCGACCTGTAGAGGAAACTCCGGCGGAGAAACCTAAAGTGGAGGTGACCGAGAGTAAACCGGAGCCTCAGCCTGAGGTCAAGAAAGTCGAGACTGTCAAGGAAACCGTTCCTGAGCCGACAGCTCCACCGGAGTGAAGATGGTTGTCTTTATGACAGTCTCCCTGACTGGCTCGTACTCTTCCTCTTTGGCGCTTTCCTGCTGCTTCTTGGAGGTCTTCTCCAAAATCTCGTTGAGTTTGATGTCAACTTTTTCCGAAGCCTGCTTGAGCTCCAGATCCTTTCCGAACTGCTTTTCGATAGCAGGGAGATGTTCGTCTGAAATCTTGGCGTTCGGGTTGGCTTCGACCTCGACCCCCTTGCTGGACAGGAAGTCCACAAGGTTCTGAAGTCCGATGTTGTAAGTTCTTATTATTTTATTTAGTCTGATTTCTGCCATATTCAACCCCTTTTAATTAATAATTGTCCGCTGTCCGCCTTGGACGGTTACTCTTCAAATTCAGCCCTTAGGATCTTGAACACCTCAGCCACGGTCTCGTCCTCAAGGTCAGCCCTCTTGGCGATGTCCTCAGGTGTGAACGCGAGCACACTCTTGGCCGTGTCGCATCCGATGGCCTCAAGGCGGTCGATTACCCACTGGTCGATCTCGTTGCTGAATTCGCTGAGGAGGACATCCTCTTCCTCCTGGGCCTCGTCCTTAGGGAGCTCTCTCCAGACCTCGATCTCCCTGCCGACAAGCATGCCTGCCAGCTTGATGTTGCAGCCGCCGCGGCCGATACCCTTCTTGACCTCGTCAGGCTGCATGTAAACCTTGATCTTGTCCTCGTCCGAGTTGCCGAGGTCGATGGATGAGACCCTTGCCGGGTTGAGGGCTCTCTGGATGAGAAGCTGAGTGTTGTTCGTCCACTGGAGCACATCGATGTTCTCGTTGCGGAGCTCACGCACGATGCCGATGATCCTGGATCCCTTCACACCGATGCACGCTCCGATCGGGTCGATCCTCTCGTCGTAGGACTCAACCGCCACCTTGGCACGCTCGCCAGGGACACGGACAACCTTCTTGATGGTGATGAGGCCATCGAATATCTCCGGAACCTCATGCTCGAAGAGTTTCTCAAGGAACTCGTTGGATGTTCTGGAAAGGGTGATGTAAGGGGTGGTGTTGTTCTTCATCTCCACGCTCTTGATGATGGCGCGGAGGGTGTCTCCCTTCTTGAACCTCTCTCCCGGAATCTGCTCGGCCTTAGGCAGATGCAGCTCGTTGTTGTCGTCGTCAAGGATGATCACCTCCTTTGACCATGTCTGGTAGATCTCACCGGTGAAGATCTCGCCGACCTTGTCGGAATATGCCTTGAAGACATTGGCCTTGTCGATGTCCATGATACGACCCTGGAGGTTCTGCCTGATGTTGAGGATTCCCCTTCGCCCGAATGACGCGAGGGACAGTTTCTTGGTGTAAACATCTCCGACCTCGTAGTCATCATCTCCTGTCTCGGCCTTGATCTGGTCGAGAGTGATCTGCGTGTTAGGGTTCTCGACCTCCTCGACGATGTCAAAGTTCTGGTAGATCTCGCAGTCTCCCTTGTCGACGTTGATGATGACATCGAAGTTGTCGGCCGAACCGTAGGTCTTCGCGATCTGGGTGAGGAACACGTCCTTGAGCACACCCATCATCACTGGTCTGTCGATGTTCTTCTCTTCCTTGAAGTCCTTAAAGGCGTCAATCAGAGTGATTTCTTCTTTCTTTTCCATGTTTATGTCCTTAATATCTTATTTCCTGAAAACAATGTGCGGCGTGACGGAATTGATCTCCTCGAATCCGAAGCGGTCCTCATGCTCCACGATCTCCTTTTTCTTCCTGCCTTCAACAGCCTCTTTCTGTGAATATCTCAGGCATATTCCATCCTCGTCGGCTCCCGTGAGGACTCCGATGATCTTCTTTCCGCCTTTAAGTCTTGCCTCCACAGCCGAGCCTATGGCCTTCCCGTATTGCTTGAGAACCTTGAACGGCTGGTCGAGTCCGGCCGAGGTGACGGTCAGGGAATAGTCCTCCGCGTCCTTGTCGAAAGCCGTCAGAAAAGCGTCGTTCACGCTGACGCAATCCTCAAGGTCCATGTCGCCGACCTCTTTCTCGATGGTGAGCACGATGTCGTTGTCATTGCTGACCGTAACATCTACAATGAAGCACCCGCGGGCTTTCACGGCCTCTTCGATGCCGGAGATTATCTGTTCTTTCCGCATAAAATCCTGGTTTTACAAAACAAAAGATAGGAGACGCTTTCGTCCTCCTATCTCTCACAACGATGCAAAGATAAGAATATTTTAGTGAATATGAAAATAAATTGCTTTCTTTGCAGACCGTAATTGGAAATTGTAGATTAAAATTGCCAGTATAAGATGGAATTTACCGCAAAGCAATTGGCGCAGGTCCTCAAAGGGACAGTTGAAGGAGATCCACAGGCCACTGTGACATCGTTCGCCAAGATCGAGCATGGAAAACCGGGTCAGTTGTGCTTTTTCGCCAACCCCAAGTACGAGAAATACGTTTACACATGCAGGGCAAGTGTCCTGCTGGTCAACAAGGATTTTGTCCCGAAAGAGGCTGTGACTTCGACCATGGTCAAGGTCGATGACGCTTATAAGTCGTTGGCCGACCTTCTTAAATATGTTTCCACACAAAGGCGTACGGACAAGAGGCACAGAGGCTTCCGCTCATCTTGGTTCCTGACCACCAAGTTCGGTAAAAAGGTCTATCTCGGCAGCCATTCCTATGTCGGGCACCACGCCAAGGTGGGGGACTACACCAAGATCTACGAGAATGTCTATGTCGGCGACAACACCGTGATCGGCTCGCACTGCATCATCTACCCGGGAGTCGTCATCTATCCGGGAATGGTCATCGGTGACAACGTGATCATCCATGCCAACGCCGTCATCGGCTCCGACGGTTTCGGCAACGCCCCGCTTCCTGACGGCACATGGGAGAAGATCGAGCACATCGGCAATGTCATCATCGGCAACAATGTCGAGATCGGCGCCGGCACGACGATCGACAAGTCCGAGATGGAATCCACAATCATCGGCAACGGCGTGAAAATCGACAACCTCTGCCAGATCGCCCACAATGTCCAGATCGGCGACAACACCGTGATGGCCGCCCAGTGCGGCATAGCCGGCTCCACCAAAATAGGCAAGAACTGCATCCTCGCCGGTCAGGTCGGCATAGCGGGGCATCTGAATATAGCCGACAACACCACGATCGGAGCCCAGTGCGGTGTGATAGGCAACATCCGCAAGTCCGGCCAGGTGTTCCTTGGCTCGCCAGCCCTCCCGCTTAAGAACTATCTCCGCAGCTACGCCGTCTTCAAGCGTCAGGGCGAAGAATAGTAGCCAATCGCTACGAAGTGGCAGGGTAATCCTTGAATATTCAAATATTTCATGCTATCTTTGCAGAATGCTGAACTTTACACAGTTTGCAAAAGATAGATTATGACTTTGAATAAGCAAAAGACCCTTGCGGGTGAATATGAGTTCCATGGTAAGGGGCTTCACACCGGCAAGATCTCAAAGATGATTCTCAAACCGGCTTCCGAGGACACTGGGATAGTGTTCCATAGGGTGGATCTCGGTGAAGATGCGTTCGTCGAGGCTTTGGCTGAGAATGTGTCATCGACGGCCAGAAGTACCACTATCTCCAAAGGAGAGGCCACGGTCGCCACAATCGAGCATATAATGTCGGCTCTTACAGGTATGGGAGTGGATAACGCTCTCATAGAGATTGATAATGTCGAAGTTCCGATTCTGGACGGCAGCGCCCGTTATTATGTGGAGGCAATCGCCAAGGACGGCCTGAAAGAACAGAAGGCTGACAGGAAATATGTCACTATTCCAGAGGAGATTGAAATCCGTGACGAGAAGACCGGTTCGTTCGTGAGGATCACCCCGGCCGACACTCCGTCAATGGACATCACCGTGGACTTCGGCTCAAAGGTTCTCGGAGTCCAGACCGCCCATTGGGACGAGTCAACTGATTACTCCAGGGAAATCGGTCCTTGCCGTACATTCGTGTTCTTCCACGAGATCGAGTACCTGTTCCAGAATAATCTGGTCAAGGGCGGGGATGTGGACAACGCCATCGTGATCGTCGAGCACCCTGTCCAGCCGGAGCAGGTAGAGAGACTTTCCGCCCTGTTCAACGTACCGGAACTCGCGATAAACGACAACGGCTATCTCAACAACCTTAAACTTCATTTCCCGAACGAATGCGGAAGACATAAGCTTCTGGATCTTATCGGAGACCTGAGGCTCGCCGGTGGCTGGCTCAAGGCCAAGGTGACCGCATTCAAGCCGGGACATACAATCAACACACGGACTGCCAAGGCCATCCGTGAGAAATCTTGCTGATAAAACACTTAGAATATGAACACAATTTCACCATTAGCGTCGGTCAGCCCGAAGGCGAAACTCGGCGACAACATTGAGATCGGTCCGTTTGCGTTCATCGATGATGACGTGGAGATCGGCGACGGATGCAAGATCCATCCGCATGCCATGATATATTCATACGTCAAGATGGGAAAGAATTGTCAGGTGTTCCCGGGAGCCGTTGTAGGCGCCATCCCTCAGGATCTTAAATATGAGGGTGAGGTCACATACGTGGAGATCGGCGACAATGTCACCATCCGCGAGTGTGTGACGATCAACCGTGGCACCAAGGCCAGCGGCAAATGCGTGACGAAGATCGGCAGCAACACACTGCTTATGTCCTATGTCCATGTGGCGCACGACTGTGTTGTGGGCAATCATTGCATTCTTGTAAGCTTTGTCGGCATAGCAGGCGAGACCGTCGTTGATGACTGGGCGATTGTCGGAGGCGGAGCGAAGGCTCATCAGTTCTCCAAGATCGGATGCCACGCCATGGTCGGCGGCATGTCAAAGATCAACAAGGACATCCCTCCTTATGTTCTTTGCGGCCGCGATCCGATCTGCTATTCAGGCGTGAACATCGTCGGACTCCGCCGCCGCGGATTCTCTTCCGACGTGATCCGCAACATCAAGGACATCTACGACACGATCTATTTCGCCGGCTACAACATCACCGACGGCTGCGCCAAGGTGGAGGCCGGATTCCCTCAGAGCGAGGAGCGTGACACCATCCTGAATTTCATCAGAGGCTCGAAGCGTGGAATCATCAGGGCAAACGACTCTCACGAGAAGGGCGAATTCGAATAGGCCTGAAGAGGCGGCCGTGCTGCTGAGTGTGGCGTGGTTTCCGCCGGTCAGCTATTTCGCATTGATGGCTAAAGACTTCATCTTGTCTCCGGACAGGGTGAAGCCTTCTGTTGTTTACCTTGAGGCCTGCGAGCATTATCAGAAGCAATCATGGCGGAACCGTTTCCGCTACTATGCCGCCGACGGCCCTCAGAGCTTGAATTTCCCGATTGTCCACGAAAGCGGAACCCATGAGCTGCCGATCACTGAGATCAAGGTGGATTACTCGACTCCGTGGCTGATCCGCACCGAACGGGCGATTGCCTCCGCCTACGAGTCTTCCGCCTATTTTGAATATTACAAGGACGAACTCTTTGGAATCCTGGATTCACAACCAGAGACGTTGTTCGACCTTGATTTACAACTGATCAGGTTCTTCCTCCGGAAGACCGGCGTCTCGGTGGACCTGAGGATGACCGATGAATATGTCCCCGTCCGTTCCCGTGAGATTCCGTTGGATTCCGGCCGCTACGGAATGGATTACCGGGAACTCATCCACCCGAAACGTCCGGACAACATATTGAAAGACCTGAATCTGGAAAAACCGTACTTCCAGGTCTTTGCCCGAAAGTACGGTTTCGTTCCGAATCTTTCCATCATGGACCTCCTTTTCAACGAAGGTCCGGATTCAATCTCCTATCTGAAAAACCTTTAGAATCTCCACCCGAAGGTCGCCGTGATGCTGTAGAGGTCCCTCTTGTTGAGGATCATCGGAGAAGCCAGATCTTCAAGGTAGTCGGCGTAAGGTGAGATATATTCATCCGACAGCATAGTCAGCCTTGCCGCGATGTCCGCGAAGAACGATCCGTTTGATGAATATCCAAGGCCTACGGAGAAGGCGTTGGTTCTGTCGTTCAGCGTTGTCTTGCTGTTGCCTTCGCTGACATATTCAGGAGTCGTGGTGAAATTGTAGCCCGCGCGGACGGCGATCTCCGGCACCGGTTTGAACTCCGCTCCGACCCTTACCATGTGGGACACTCCCATACGGTTGCGGATCTCGTCATTCAGTTTCCCGTAGGTGTCGTCATTCCATCCGCCGTTCTTGCTCATGAACTTCATCGTGCTGTAGTCGGTCATCTCGTAGTCCGCGCTTAGAAGAGCCATTCCCGCGAAGGTGAACGCTGCTCCGGCGTTGAGTCTGTAAGGCGAGCGTAGTCTGTAGGAATAGTCCCCCTCGGGCGTCTTGGCCGACCCGTTGAATGAGGCTTCGGTGTAGTTGACATTGACATCTTGTCTCCAACGTTCGTTGATTTCCATGATTGTCGGTGTCTGGACGGCTCCACCTATGCGTATCCCGTCCACAGGTCTCCAAAGAAATCCGAACTTGCCGTAGAGTCCGCTTCCGTCCGCCGTGTAGGAGTAACGGGTGCGATAGTCGCTGAAGTAGGTCTTGCCTTTCTCTCCGAAGTCCATCTCGAATGCCGACGGATTCTCCGCGGCTTCCTTGAAATATTCATCATAGTTGTAGTTGAGGGAGGTTATTCCGAGATTCGCTCCGAGGAAGAACGTCTCTCCAAAATTGAACCCGACATTGAGCAACGCGTCGTATTTGCTTCCTGTTACGTTCCTGCCGTATGCCTGGCTCAACGCTCCTGGAAGGGAAATGTTGTAGATGTAGTTGCCGTCGGCATCCTTCTCTCCAGTCTTCTCATAGATTTCTGTCGCACCTATGTAGCGCCAGTAATAGGCCGGATCGTTAGAGTCTCCGAAATTGGAAAGCGCTCCTGCCTGGACGTTCGCGATCACATTCCATGGCGCGTATGAGCCTTTGTTAGGGTCATTGGCGTAATCGTCAGGGTAGTGGTAGGGGTAGTCCCAACCTCTGTCTACTCTCTCGTTGTTGCTGTTGATGGAATATCCGTTAAGGAAATCCATGTCATAACCTTCGGCCGCCACAGCCATGGAGCTGATGTAACTTGTCTTGTCGTTCCTGCCGCCTGCCATCATCTTGCCGGTGAAATTGTTCGTCCCGTTGACGACAAATCCATAAGTGATGGCGGTCAGACCGCTCCCGCTGCCGGTTTTCCAGTTGAATGTCGCACCGATGTTCGGCATCGAGAATCTGGTGAGGCTCTCGCGTCTCTCATTGGAGAAGTTGTCAACTCCTCCGACAGGGTAGGCGCTGTAGGAGGAGTTCATCGAACTGAGCGTGAGATTCGGCGTGATCGTGAACTGGGAGTATCCCGCCACGGCCGATCCCGCAGGATTGATACCGATTGACCCGAGGTCGCCGCCGACAGCCGTCATCGCGTTGCCCATACCGATCGACCTTGCCGTTCCGTAGTAGTTGTTCTGGCTGAATGTCAGCCCGTCGTACATAGTCTGCGCCCCGGCCGCTACAGCGGTCAATGACAAAAGCGCAGTGAAGATTGCCTTTCTCATTTCAATTGTTATTAATGGTTACCTTCTTCCGCCACTGCTTCTGGAGCTGCCGCCACCGCCGTACGAACCTCCTGAGCTTCTGGATGATCCGCCGCCGGAGAAACCGCCACCTGAGTAGCCGCTGCTACGGCTTGAGCTGCCGGAGGAATATGAACTTGAGCTTCTGCTTGTGGAGTAGCTGCTTGAGCTTCTCGTCGAGCCGGATGAATAATCATTGCTGGATGAGGACCTGTAAGAAGATCCCGAAGACCTGTAGCTTCCGGAAGAACTCCTGCTGGAACTACCTGAGGAGTAGCCTCCTGATGTCGTTCCGCTTGAACTTCTACCGCTTGCCGGTCTTGAGTACATCGTTGATGACGAAGATGATGAACGGCTGCTGCCGTAGGATGACCTTACGGAAGAGGATCCGGTCGAGGCCCCTAATGAGGATGAACCGCTGGATCTTACCGTACTTCCCGCTGATGACCGTACTGACGACGCTCTGTCCGCCGATGATCTGACGGATGACGATCTGGATGACGAAGACCTTACAGAAGAGGAGGCCGGTCTGTTCACCGATGAGATCGATGACCTTGTGCCGCCGGTGCGTCCGCCGAGGCTTGATGATCTGGTGGACGATGCCGACATCGAGGTCCTTGTCGATCCGGAAATTCCTCTGGATCTGGTCATTGATGAGCTTCTTACGCCCGCGCTTCCTGACGCTGATCCAATGCCGCTTCTCCTGCCGGAGCCGGTTGTTGACAAGCGTGGCGTATAGACTCTGCCGCTTCCCGGACCGAAGAAGTCGTGGCCGTGGTGGTGATGATGACCATAGCCCCATCCTCCGTAGTACCACGGATCATGCCATCCGCCGTACCAGCCTCCATACCAGCCTCCATACCATCCGCTATAGTACCAAGGATCCCAGTACCAAGGGTCGTACCATCCGCTGTAATACCACGGATTGCCCCACCCCCAGGAATATCCATAATACCAAGGGTCATAGTGCCACGGTGAGTACCAGCCACCATAGTACCAAGGATTCGCGCCCCAGTAGATCGAGGTGTAGAAAGGACGGTTCCAGGAATACCAGGATGTCGCGTACCAAGGTTGGTAGGCGGCCCAGGTGTCGAAACCGTTGTCGTAGAGGTAAACGGATGTGGTGTTGTCAGTGTTGTTGAAATCTATTCTCGCCGCTTTGTTCTCAGGGATGAACAGAGTGTCAACCTTCTCTCCGCTCTTCATGAAGATCGGGGAGTTCTTTGTCTTTGCCACAAGAAGGTCGGTCTCCTCGTCATTTGCGGAGGTGGCTGCCTCCTCGGCTTGATGGACCTTGGCATTGGATGTATAGTAGATTCCATCCTGATACTTCTGCCTGGAAGCATCACTGGCAAACCGCGCCGCTGAACCGCACGAAGTCAGTGCCAGAAGCGCCGAGATAAAGAGGATTGTGCGTGTTTTCATTTCTGAATCTCCTATATTTGACAATTAATTCGTAACTTCGTGGCCGTATTCAAAGGTACTGGCCACACAAATGTTCTTAATGAACAAAATCCATACCTTACGGAATATTGCACAATAATAAGAATATTTGACAAAAACAGCAAACAAATAATGGCAAAGGAAGTGACAAAAAGGTCTGAGAACTATTCTCAGTGGTACAACGATCTGGTTGTTAAGGCAGACTTGGCGGAGCAGTCCGCCGTCAGGGGATGTATGGTCATTAAGCCTTATGGCTACGCGATCTGGGAGAAGATGCAGCACGCCCTTGACACTATGTTCAAGGAAACCGGCGCGGAAAACGCCTATTTCCCGCTCTTCATTCCTAAGTCCTTCTTCAGCAAGGAGGCCGAGCACGTGGCGGGATTCGCCAAGGAGTGCGCCGTCGTCACCCATCACAGGCTTATGAACGACCCTGACGGAAAGGGCGTTGTCGTGGATCCGTCCGCGAAGCTTGAGGAAGAGCTTATCGTAAGACCTACCTCCGAAACCATCATCTGGAGCACATATAAGAACTGGATCACATCATGGAGGGATCTCCCTATCATGTGCAACCAGTGGGCTAACGTTGTCCGCTGGGAGATGCGCACAAGGCTTTTCCTCCGCACCGCCGAATTCCTTTGGCAGGAGGGCCACACGGCCCACGCGACCTCGCAGGAGGCTCAGGAAGAGGCACAGAGAATGGTTCAGGTGTACGCGAAGTTCGCCCGTGAGTTTATGGCTCTGCCTGTGATCGTGGGACACAAGAGTCCTAACGAGAGATTCGCCGGCGCGCTCGACACCCTTACCATCGAGGCGATGATGCAGGACGGGAAGGCTCTCCAGGCCGGAACATCTCATTTCCTCGGCCAGAACTTCGCCAAGTCGTTCGATGTGAAATATACAGACAAGGAAGGCCTGCAGCAGTACGTGTGGGCCACATCCTGGGGCGTTTCCACGAGGCTTATGGGAGCCCTCGTGATGGCTCACGGCGATGACAACGGACTTGTCCTTCCGCCGGCTCTGGCCCCTATCCAGGTCGTTATGGTTCCGATCTACAAGACCGAAGAGGATCACACGAAGATCTTGGACAAGATGGCTCAGTTGAAGAAAGCCCTTGAGGCCGAAGGACATACTGTCAAGATTGATGACCGTGACACCCTGCGTCCTGGATTCAAGTTCGCCGAGTGGGAGCTCAAGGGAGTCCCTGTACGTCTGGCTATGGGACCTCGTGACCTGGAGAACGGCACAGTAGAGGTTCACAGAAGAGACACCCTGGAGAAGCAGACTGTCGCCCTTGAGGGGCTTGACAAGTCAATCGCCGCCCTTCTGGACGACATCCAGAAGACCATCTACCAGAAGGCGTTCGACTTCCGCGCGTCACACGTTGAGAAGTGCGACGACTGGGAGGAGTTCAAGGCCAAGATCGGCACAGGCAAGTTCCTGCTCTGCCATTGGGACGGCACGGCCGAGACCGAGCAGAAGATCAAGGACGAGACAAAGGCCACGATCCGTTGCATCCCTGTGGACAGCTTTGTCTGCGAGGAGGAGGGCAAGGACATCTACTCCGGCAAGCCTTCAAAGCAGAGGGTCGTGTTCGCGATCTCTTATTAATTGGGAATATAATAAACTGACTATGAACGTGAAAGCGATTAAACGAACAATGCTGTCCGTGGCTCTTGCGCTCGTTACGTTCGGAGCGTCCGCGCAGACGGACACGACATGGAGAAACGCCCAGTCAGCCGCGGCCGCCGCCGCAAAGCTTCTGACACAGACAGAGGAGACAAAGGTCGTGGCTCCGAAACCGGACTATTGGAACAAGTCGTTGATGACGAACCTGAACTTTGTCCAGAGTAGTTTCACGAACTGGGCGAAGGGAGGTTACAACAACTATGCGTTGAGCGCCTACATTGATGGCAACGCGAAGTGGAAGAAAGGTGAGAAGTACTGGAACAACCGTCTCCAGCTGGACTACGGATTCCTTTATTCCGCCGACAAGCCGATCATCCAGAAGAACAAGGACCGGATCCTGTTCGAGAGCACTTGGGGCTACAAGGCAACAAAGACTTTGAACTACTCCGCCAAGTTCACGTTCCTCAGCCAGTTTGCCAACGGTTACAACTACCCGACTCCGGCCGTGGAGGAGGACAAGGAGCCATCCAGCAAGGATTGGAGAAACGCCCGTGTGCTCAAGTCCAGCATTCTTTCTCCGGGAACTGTCAATCTGGGTCTTGGTATTGACTGGGTGCCGAGCAAATGGCTGACTGTCAACATGGCGCCTATCACCGGTGGTTTCACGATTGTGGGGAACGAGAAGTTGAGGAAGAACAATGGTATGGAGAGGAAGAAGAAGTATGAGGATAAGGAGACGTACAAGGATGAAAAGGACGAGAAAGGACTCTATAAGACTGGAAACTATTATAAACCAGCCCGTTTCGAGTTCGGTGCCCAGCTGACCGCCGATGCCAAGGTCAAGGTCAATGACAATTTCGAGGGCTCCACACACCTGCTCTTGTTCTCCAACTACTTGAAGAATCCTCAGAACATCCGTGTGAACTGGGACACCCGCATGATGTGGAAGCTCAGCAGGTTCTTCTCGCTGAACATCACGACCAACCTCATCTACGACGACACTGTCCTTGTTACGGACAAGGACGGCAACACCGGCAGGAGGGTGCAGTTCGCGCAGGCTCTCCAGTTCGGCTTCACGTACACGTTTGCAAGCAAGAAATAAAATTCCTGAATATGCAGGAACGTTTTGACAGAATCCTGAAAGGGCTGCTTCCTGATGGAGAGGCGGTTCTTTTGGCTGTCAGCGGCGGGGTTGACTCGATGTGTATGGCGGAGCTGTTTCTCAATTCCACCGCCAAGGTGCGTTTCGCGTTGGCTCATTGCAATTTTCATCTGAGGGGAGAAGAGAGTGATTCGGATGAGGCTCTTGTCAGGGAATGGGCCGAAAGCCACGGCGTGATATTCATAAAGAAAGATTTTGACACCAAGGAATATGCCGCTTCGAATGGCGTGAGCATCGAGATGGCGGCGAGGGAGCTGCGTTACACTTGGTTCGCGGAGGTCTGTCGGGAGCGAGGATTTGCCGCTTTGGCTGTCGCTCACAATGCCAACGACAATGCGGAGACGATGATACTGAATATGTTGCGCGGCACGGGGGTGAAAGGAATGACCGGAATGCGCAGCAGTTCTCTTTTGCCGGGTTCGGATGCTCGGCTCATCCGGCCGCTGCTTGGTTTTACGAGGAAGGATATTCATGAATATGCTGTCTCGCACGGTTTGCAGTGGCACGAGGACAGCACCAACGCTGATTCCGCCTACAAGCGCAACTGCATCCGTAACGAGGTGTTCCCGCTTTTTGAGAGGCTGAATCCGTCTTTTCTGACTACCCTGAACGAGGATATGGAGCGGTTCGCTCAGGTTCAGTCTGTGGCGGATGAATATGTCCGTTCGGTCTCGGCGGAGATTGCGCGGCTTGAGGATAATGGCCTTCCTGTTATCGAGCTTCAGAAACTTACATCGAAGAAGGATTGGGAATATGTCCTTTTCCGTCTTCTGGAGCCTTTCGGCTTCACTTCCTCCGTGGTCGCTGATCTTGTCTCGGTTCTGAAAAGCGGCGGTACCGTCAGTGGCAGGACGTTTGTTGCCCATGAATATCTTGCCGTGACTTCGGCTCGGGAGATTGTTATATCTCCGGTCGCAGAGCTTGCCGAAGCGACTGATCTAACCATCAATGGCCCAGGAACATATTCATTGAACGGAATAGAGTTCTCCGTCTCGCTGTCGGACGATGTGAAGGACGTGAAGACAAGCGTAGGAGAGACTAAACTGGATCTCCCGTTCCCTTTCACAATAAGACATTGGCAACCAGGCGACTGGATGCGCCCGCTTGGAATGAGAGGCCGCAAGAAACTCAGCGACATATTCGTTGACCTGAAGTTCAGCCTTACGGAAAAGAAAAAAGCCCTCGTCATCGCTGACGAAGGCTCTCATGTTCTTGCATTGGTAGGTCATCGCATTGATGACTCCGTGAAGGTGACAAAGGACACCTCCTCCGTCACCGTGATCCGTCTTATCTGATCTCGATCTCGAACGGCATTCTTGCGAAGACAAGGTCGCCTTGGCCTTTCGCCCAGGTTCTCTGCCAGTCAAGCAGATTCCTGGCCACTCCCTCCAGCGGAGTTCCGGCCAGCGCGTTCGCCATGGCCTCCTCCGGGTTTGTGGTCTTGCCGAACTGCTGCAGCAACTGCTCCATCACCGTCAAAGGCTTAGGATAACTTACGATGCCCCAGTTCTCTACCTCGGCGTCTCCGGCCATGGAACCCGCATACCTTATCGCATCCTCCAAAGTTCCGATCTCGTCCACGAGGCCGATCTTAAGAGCGTCGGCTCCGGTCCAGACGCGACCTTGCGCGATGTTGTCCACCGCATCAAACGTCATGTCTCGCCCCCCGGCCACTATGCTGACAAAGCTATTGTAGATGTCATCCACATAGACCTGCATCCAGGCGGTCTCCTCCGCGTCGAACGGCCTTGTCAGCGAAAGCATGTCGGAATGCTTGTGGGACTTTACAGGAACCATGTTGACGTGAGCGATTTCCTTCAAGGTCTTCCCGAACTCAGGGATGGCGGAGAACACACCGATCGAACCGGTGAGAGTCGTCGCGTACATCGCCGTCATCTACGCCAACGGGAATATCCTTG
>OQWI01000836.1_pt1 | contig 13916 bp, 12 predicted proteins | sample 1691551 | NCBI WGS metagenome assembly OQWI01 (sample SAMN03418259, study PRJEB22391) | human gut metagenome | biome: human-gut; feature: organic feature; material: feces | host: Homo sapiens | place: Tanzania | collected 2013-01
CAAGCCTGGAAACAGATTATAGAGTCAAAGATAGCAAATCAATCCGCAGTCTTGGGTCTTGCTGGTAAGAATAAAGATATTCTCAAACCTTATTATAATAATGTTAAGAGTGGAGATCCTGACAATAGAGAAGGATTGGCGGCAAAGGTATATTGGAACAACCTTTTCGGTAACTCCTTTAAAAGAGAAAGGGAAGGATGTCCACCTAATGCTCTTCTAAATTATGGCTATGCTATATTGCGTGCAGCTGTTGCTCGTGCTTTGCTAGGTTCTGGTTTGCTCCCGAATTTGGGCATCTTTCATAAAAGCAGATATAATGCTTTTCCTTTAGCTGACGATGTAATGGAACCATATCGACCATTTGTTGATGAAATAGTTTTTCGACTTTATGGCAATGGAATAACTGAACTGAATAAAGAATCAAAGGCTGAGATAATGCGTGTGTTGAATTGTGATGTCAATATAGGAAAGGTTAAGCGACCTTTGCAGATTGCTTTGACCATAACAACTGCCTCTCTTGTGAAATATTATTCTGGAGAAATCAAGAAACTTTCATTACCTATTATGACATGACAGAAGATAGACTAAATGCTTATCATATAATGTGGTTATTTGTATTTTTTGATTTACCTGTTACTACGAAAAAAGAGATGAAGGCTGCTTCTCTTTTTCGTAAAAACTTGGAGAAAGATGGTTTCTCCATGATGCAATATTCTGTCTATATCCGTCATTGCGCATCAAGGGAAAGTTTGGAAGTGCATATAAAACGGGTAAAATCTTTGCTTCCGGAGACAGGAAAAGTAAGTATGTTAAGTGTAACAGATAAGCAATATGGAGATATCTATAACTTCTGGGGTAAGCCCAAAAGTATTAATAAGAGTAAAATATCGAAAAAAGTTATCAGTGAACCTATTCAATTGGAGTTTTTTTAGTACTTTTGCATTATAAATTATATCCTACTCACCATTTCTTATTAGATAGAGTGGTTGTTATGTACTGAAAATCAGCACATTCAAATCTATAGGTTGTGGTTTGATGTAGGAATCAAAAGATATACAACAAAAGGATAGCTTTCTATTTTGACAATAAGGTTGTGGTTTGATGTAGGAATCAAAAGATATACAACAGTACAGCTTATAGGCAACAACATGCCGGGTTGTGGTTTGATGTAGGAATCAAAAGATATACAACATGTCTTCTGGTGGAAATCTTTCTATTCCAGTTGTGGTTTGATGTAGGAATCAAAAGATATACAACTCTAGGGAAGTCAGAATGTTGTGTAAGATAGTTGTGGTTTGATGTAGGAATCAAAAGATATACAACTTACAGGAATCTTGCCATACGGCTTGCTAGTTGTGGTTTGATGTAGGAATCAAAAGATATACAACTATTTATCCCGTGAGCAACAAGCCGAGGCGGTTGTGGTTTGATGTAGGAATCAAAAGATATACAACATTGCATTGGCGGTTCTTGGTTCTGATTAGTTGTGGTTTGATGTAGGAATCAAAAGATATACAACGCGTTAATGTCCACGATACCATCGATGCTGTTGTGGTTTGATGTAGGAATCAAAAGATATACAACGGTTGAGGGGAGAATCCCCCACCCTCGGAGTTGTGGTTTGATGTAGGAATCAAAAGATATACAACTTTTTACGCACATCTCATGAAGTTATCGAGTTGTGGTTTGATGTAGGAATCAAAAGATATACAACAGTTTGCTGCATGCCGATAGAATCCAATTCGTTGTGGTTTGATGTAGGAATCAAAAGATATACAACTTATCTTTAAGGGTCCAGGAGCCATTCTGGTTGTGGTTTGATGTAGGAATCAAAAGATATACAACGTCTTGTGCGTAAAGCGTAGATAATCGCTGGTTGTGGTTTGATGTAGGAATCAAAAGATATACAACATGTAAGTATTTCAAAGAACGAAATGCAAGTTGTGGTTTGATGTAGGAATCAAAAGATATACAACATTTATTAGCCATAACAATAAAAATTAAAGTTGTGGTTTGATGTAGGAATCAAAAGATATACAACGTAAGCGTCAGGAGTATAGTTTTCACTATAGTTGTGGTTTGATGTAGGAATCAAAAGATATACAACGAAGTTGAAAGATATTAATAAGGTAACGAGTTGTGGTTTGATGTAGGAATCAAAAGATATACAACTTTTGCCCAAAAAGCAAAACCACGTATTAGTTGTGGTTTGATGTAGGAATCAAAAGATATACAACCATAGGTTGTGCCGTGGCGGTTCGGGCAAAGTTGTGGTTTGATGTAGGAATCAAAAGATATACAACGGACGAGATGTACTCCTGTCTTGTCAGATGTTGTGGTTTGATGTAGGAATCAAAAGATATACAACAGTCTTCGCCCGGTTGTATTCCAGTCTGCCGTTGTGGTTTGATGTAGGAATCAAAAGATATACAACTTCTTTGACAATAATTCGATAAATACCAGGTTGTGGTTTGATGTAGGAATCAAAAGATATACAACCAGCGGATTCCAATATTTGGTTTCCGTAACGTTGTGGTTTGATGTAGGAATCAAAAGATATACAACTTGTTTCAGTAATGAGCAAAATGAAGACGAGTTGTGGTTTGATGTAGGAATCAAAAGATATACAACCCAAATCCCTTGATGGATAACGCAAAGAGGGTTGTGGTTTGATGTAGGAATCAAAAGATATACAACAACTCGACAGCGGGCGAGAAGTGGAAAACGGTTGTGGTTTGATGTAGGAATCAAAAGATATACAACATAAGAATTATCAAACATATACATAACATAGTTGTGGTTTGATGTAGGAATCAAAAGATATACAACCTTGCTCAGGTGCGCCTTGCTATCGCTGGTGTTGTGGTTTGATGTAGGAATCAAAAGATATACAACAATTGGATTATATATATTAATCGTTGCAGTGTTGTGGTTTGATGTAGGAATCAAAAGATATACAACCAGCTTTTGAAGATAACCAACTGGCGTTAGTTGTGGTTTGATGTAGGAATCAAAAGATATACAACCAGGACACCACCCCGGCACAGCCTCAACAGGTTGTGGTTTGATGTAGGAATCAAAAGATATACAACCATGCCGTGGGACGTAAGCCAGAATGGAAGGTTGTGGTTTGATGTAGGAATCAAAAGATATACAACTATAACAGTGCAGAATGTAATGAGGTCGTTGTTGTGGTTTGATGTAGGAATCAAAAGATATACAACGCACCGAACTGATTTTGAATAATGGTCCGGTTGTGGTTTGATGTAGGAATCAAAAGATATACAACAGCTAGGCGGAGGGCTTTAGCCCACACCGCGTTGTGGTTTGATGTAGGAATCAAAAGATATACAACATATCAATGGCGATAAGTACACGGTTAAGGTTGTGGTTTGATGTAGGAATCAAAAGATATACAACAGATATGCAAGAAAATGAAGTTAAAAATGGGTTGTGGTTTGATGTAGGAATCAAAAGATATACAACCTCTGCAAGGTGTTTCAACTTCCGGTGGTGTTGTGGTTTGATGTAGGAATCAAAAGATATACAACCTTAATTTGAACACGTTGAAAGCGCACCCAGTTGTGGTTTGATGTAGGAATCAAAAGATATACAACTTCTTACCTGGTTGGTCAAGGCATGACTAAGTTGTGGTTTGATGTAGGAATCAAAAGATATACAACTGATGACTCCAATGGAGAGGAAGAGAAAGGTTGTGGTTTGATGTAGGAATCAAAAGATATACAACCTATGAAATTCCTGCATAAATATAAACTAGTTGTGGTTTGATGTAGGAATCAAAAGATATACAACGAAGCAGAAGCTACTGCAGTAAGTATATAGTTGTGGTTTGATGTAGGAATCAAAAGATATACAACGATCTGACAGCAGCGCAAAGTATCATCTGAGTTGTGGTTTGATGTAGGAATCAAAAGATATACAACATTACGGCTTAATGGAAACGTTAGCATAGAGTTGTGGTTTGATGTAGGAATCAAAAGATATACAACACGCAAACAGACTAGAGACCAACCGCAAAGTTGTGGTTTGATGTAGGAATCAAAAGATATACAACTAATGTACTATGCAGCTACATTCTTTATAGTTGTGGTTTGATGTAGGAATCAAAAGATATACAACGATTGAGGAGAAATAACAAAGTGTTCATTGTTGTGGTTTGATGTAGGAATCAAAAGATATACAACCAAGGCAACATTCAATTGGGCAATTGACAAGTTGTGGTTTGATGTAGGAATCAAAAGATATACAACACACGGACAACATAAGCAGAGAATGCGGTAGTTGTGGTTTGATGTAGGAATCAAAAGATATACAACTCAGAAAAGAAGCTATTGAAACTTTGTTGGTTGTGGTTTGATGTAGGAATCAAAAGATATACAACACACGGACAACATAAGCAGAGAATGCGGTAGTTGTGGTTTGATGTAGGAATCAAAAGATATACAACTCAGAAAAGAAGCTATTGAAACTTTGTTGGTTGTGGTTTGATGTAGGAATCAAAAGATATACAACGAGTGCTCTCTATTCAATATGTGTTCCAGAGTTGTGGTTTGATGTAGGAATCAAAAGATATACAACACACATATACAATGGTTGGAGGATCGGCTGTTGTGGTTTGATGTAGGAATCAAAAGATATACAACATCAGCGCCACATACGTCTTGTGAACCAGGGTTGTGGTTTGATGTAGGAATCAAAAGATATACAACTGTATGCGGCATGGTTCTGCTTGTCGTTGGTTGTGGTTTGATGTAGGAATCAAAAGATATACAACACTCCTTCGGGAAGAATGGAGACTTTATCTGTTGTGGTTTGATGTAGGAATCAAAAGATATACAATGCGCTCGATGCTGCAATAGAGTGCCGGAAGTTGTGGTTTGCTTTAGTCTCCTTCTGCCATCGGATTCGTCTCCTGCAGCCACAGCATTCGTCTCCCTCTGCCATCGTATTCGATTCTTTCGGTCACCGGATTCGACTCCTTCTGCCACCGCATTCGACTCCATCAGCCATCGCAGCCGTCTCATTCGGCTAATGCATTCGACTCCTTCAGCCATCGCATTCGTCTCCTTCAGCTAATGCAGTCGTCTCATTCGGCTGATACAGTCGTCTCATTCAGCCAATTCAGCCGTATGTGTTAACTCAATGAAGTAGATGAACTAGTGAAATGAAGTACATGAAGTCGTGAAATGAAGTGGATGAACTCGCATAATGAAGTTCATGATTTCGGCACAATTGTCAATATACGCAAATGGTAAAGCAAAAAGAAGTTTACTCCTACTTTTCCCAATTCTTCTTCCATCATCAGTAAAGTTTTTAGCGAAATCGGGCTATTTTTCTTTATTTAACTCCGAAATAGAGTAGAATATCAGAGAAAATCTATAAATTTGTACCCAAATACAATGTTTTGTAAAGAATGGAAGATAGAGAACTGTTACTGAAAAGTGACCCGGAGTTTGACCGCCTCGCCTTTACGGTGTTGGCTATCGAGGCTTCGGCACAAAAAATGGGTATATCGCCGTCTGAAATGAGAAAGCGATTGGATAAGGTGGGGCTAATCAAGAGTCTCATCCAAGATTGCTATGATACTCTACATACAGAAAGCCGGGAAGCTGTAGCAAATGATGTGGTCGAAGCTCTTAAAAATTGGGAAAGATAAAGAATAATGGAAAAGCAATTCAAATCATATGAAAGGATATAATTATGTTGGATTTCTTATTATGGAATAAAATTGCTCGTATCATAAAGCAGTTAGCCGACACGCTGCATATATCAACCGACAGAGCATTACAGATATTCTATGACTCTGATGTTTGCCGTATGCTGCATGACAAAGAACTTGGCTTGCATCTGATGAGTGATACATATATTGTAAATGACTTGATAGAAGAGCTAAGGAATAAGCAATAGTAAAACAATGGATATAAAGCCCTGGTGCGTCTCGCATCAGAGCTTTTTTGGGTTGTTTTGGCGGTAATTTTATTTCTTTATCACCTTCAGAACCTGGTCGGCAAGGCTTCGCATTCCCTTGATGGTAGGGTGACTGTTCTTCTTGTCTATGTCATGAAGGGCGATGACCGGAACCTGATAGGTCTTGCAGATCTTTTTTACTGATTCGTTGATTTCTGTCTTCAGCTCTGAGTTCAGAATGAAGTAGATATCTACATTCGGATAGCGCTGACGGAGATCGGAAAGCAACTTGGCCATGGCTGGACGGAAACAGTAGAGATCGGCACGCTTCCAGTTGCTGTACTGGTAATTGCCGATAGGGGCATTTGCCCAACTGTCGTTTGTTCCGCCGCAAATCAAGATGATGTCCGGATTGCCCAGCAGGGTAGTGCGGTTGATGAATGAACGGTCGCTGTAATCCTCATCGCGGTAGCCGGTGTTGCAGATGGTGGAACCGGAATAGGAATTGATATTGCCCATCTTGTAACCACCTTCCTTGATAACCTGCCACCACCAGGTTTGTTCCACCTTGTTGACATCGGTTGCTTTTTGAACCGCCGTGGTGTACCAGGTAGCATATCCCTTTGGAATGAAACCCTCGAATGTTGAATACGAGTCGCCGAGAACGGCAACTGTCTGCTTTACCTGTGCCAGCAGAGGCATCAGGGCGAACATAAAGAGGCAGACGATAACTGATAATCTTTTCATGACGTTTTATTGTTTATAGTTTGATTTTTTATGTAATCTTCTTTTTGGGTATGTAATCCTCTTTTTGTGATAGAGTCTGAAACCCGATTGCAAAGATACGATATTATTTATGGATATACAAATGTTTGGGGCAATAATTTTATATGAAATTTTCCTATGGATTCCTATATATAATTGTGTAATCCCTCTTTTCTCCTTAAATCTTCTTGTTCTTTCCCTTTTGGGATAATTTTGAGAAAGTAATCAAATTAGCAGCTGGTCTGTGAACGCTGAAGGTTGATGCTATTTTGTCGGTGTAAAATGTCGGTGCAAATATTGTTTTGGCGGTAATGTGGCGGTAATAGTGGCGGTAATGCCGATGTAAATGTCGGTAACCATGTCGGAGACTTCAAGGGTGGTAAAAAGAGATTTGGCGGTGATGCAAAAAGTGGGTATTCTAAGGCATGAAGGTAAGGGTAATGTCGGTGTTTGTTGTTTACTTGCTAAACTGGCATTTCGATAGGATAAAATGAAATATTAGTATAATAATTCTTAAAGAAATAACAACGTATAAGTTTTTTTATTAACTTTGTATGCATAAAATAAATATTTATGAAGTTTAAAATAACTTTGAAAATAGATAGGAAACATGGTGACTTGCTGCCCTTTAATTATCAGTATGAGCAGTCTGCTGTCATTTATCGCATATTGGCGCAAGCTGATACGCAATATTCGTCATGGCTTCATGAAAATGGTTATCAATTGAATGGAAGCAAGAGATTTAAGCTATTTTGCTATTCGCCTTTTATCTTTGAAAAGGTAAGACCTTTGCCGAAAGAAGGATGTCTTAATATCATGGGTGAAAGAGCTACTTGGTACATTAGTTTCATTCCAGAGAAAAGCACCATGGAGTTCATTCAAGGAATATTTGCTCATCAAAGTTTTACCATTGGCAATAGGAAATATCAAGTTGCATTTGATGTTGTTGGAGTAGAGGCTATACCAATGCCACAATTATCAGAAGAAATGACTTTCGTAGCTCTGTCTCCTATTTGTGTAAAGCTTCATGAAGATAACAAGACTCAATATCTATCTCCTGATAATCCTATGTTTGTTGAAGGCGTATTAAAGGGATTGATGGCGAGATATGAGAGTATTCATGGTCAACCATTTAATATGGAAGATAAGGAGTTTTCATTTGTATTGATAGATAAAAAGATCAAGTCAAAGTTGATAACGATAAAAGCCAATACTCCAAACGAATCAAGAGTACGTGGATATCTCTGCTCTTTCCGCATAAAAGCACCTTTGGAGTTGATGAAGATTGCTTATGAAGGAGGTGTTGGTGAACAATGTTCACAGGGTTTTGGATTTATAAAAATGAAAGATTAAAATGGAAAGTAATATAGACTTATCAATATTGAAAAAGTTGCCAGAGCTGAAAACGCAAGCAGTTTTGTCAATTAGACCTTTAGCTCCTTTATCTATGGTGAGCGAATTGCCTGGATCATTCTATAAAACAATGAAATATCCAAGCAAGAAGATGCTTTGTGGATTATTTGAGAATATGTTAGGTTGGCATTTTGATAACAAATTGCGACTTGAAATATTCAAAGATATGGTTAAGGTTCGCAAGAAGCAAAAGATTGATTTGAAAAAGGAACAACTTATACATGGGTCTACTTATTTGCCTTTATTGATGGATTACTTTGATATTTTAGGAAATATTTCCTTGATAGAATTCAAAAGTATGTTTAATTATAGTGACTTATGGAACAGAGGTTATAGACGTTCTGAATCAAATATACACTTGAATGGTTGCAGAAATATAGATGTTTCTTTAGTAGCAGAAAGATATAACTTATTTACTAAATGGAATGACTTGACAAGTAAAAAGGAATCGAAGGCAAAGAAAGACGAATGGGTTAAAAACAATATATGTAAAATCCCATACTTTTACACATCGCCAACACCTCGTGAGTATATCTGCTTGGATGCAGTGATGGAAATACCTTTAATGTTGGATGTGAATTTTGCTGAATTGCTTTTAGCAGAGGCGAAAATATCCAATATTTGTTATTTGGGTAATAGTGAAGGATGGGTCAACATTAAAATCAAAGAGGTAGAGATATGACAACACATGTTTATCTAAAGTATGCTATAGCTCTCTTGATGGAAGAATATGGTTTGCAGACAGAGCAAGAAATCACATTCAAAGAGATTAAAGAGGAATTAGAGAAAGGACTTAATACTTTTAGTGTTAAGCCAATAGGTGATTATTGCGGACAAATTAAAGTACAATATGGGTTTACTAAGGAAAAGAACGATGCGAAAAAATACATCTTTCTAGCCCCGAATACAATTACATCAGAAATGAAAGCCTCTAATTTGTATAATGCCGTTTGTGAAACTTGTTCTGAAGAAAATATTAATTTGCTTAGAGCGCATGATATAACACAATCAGAAGTGCCAATATCAGGTGAATTTAATAGATTTACTGATAAAGGAACATTTCAACGTGGCAAATCTAAAGCTACTGTGTTTGATCAATGTCTCGCATTGATAACATCAACAACCGCTTTAAAACCTTGTTTACAATATAAGTCTGGAGCAAGAAAAATATCAATGGACAATACTTGTCTTATACCAGACTTAGAAATCTCGGATCTGCAGAACTTTATCAGACTATTCAAACGAATTCGCATCCAAAAGTTAGACAATTCGTTGATGGTAGGTAAAGTAAAATGTGATAAAGGAAAAGCCTTAAAATATATACCTCAAAGGCCGAATATATTCAATGGTAATTTTCCTAATGCTCCTCATAGTAGTGCTTTAGGGAGTGTTGCACTTCTTGGATCTATTGGAGAGATGACAAAAGAGATAGATGTTTCAGAACTTGCTAAGAAGGTTCTTGAAAGTCTTAAGAATTGTAATTTCTACGCAATTAAATATGGTGATGCTAGTGTGTTCTCATTTAATCATTCCATAATAAGATTGGCAGAAAGAGGCAAACTGAGAAGAATTGTTGATAGCCTATATTATGTAGTGTTATACAAGGAAGGTAGGAGATCAACAAATAATGCATTTGAATATCAAAAGTTCGATTTGTTTGCAAGTCGTTTCTTACAGATATTCAATCGTCCTACTTTAAAGGATTTTCTTGCCTTCAGGGCAGAGTATCCATACGATATAGAATTATTATTAAATACATATTTTTGTGATATGGAAAAGATAGATAAAGAAATTGTAACCTCAGCAAAGGAGCTAGGCAAATGGCTTAATTATGTAGCTTATCGCTCAACACAAAAAAAGGTTGGCACTTCTGTACAAAAGGAAGAAGACGTGTCAGCAAATGGGGGAAATTTAAAAAAGAAAAAAACTGAGGCTGAGGCTAAAGCTAAGGTTTTGGTAGAACTGGAAAGTTCTATATTCTCAGCAAAGTCTGGCGATGCTCTTATTGCTCACACAATAACAAGAGCAGGTCGTCTTTCTGGTTTGGATGCTCCGGCAGAAGCCTCTCTGTTCATGGAAAAGGCGGCAAGTGGCGAACTTCCATTAGAGCAGGCAAAGAATTTGCTTATTGCATTTTCAAGATTAAAGTCTAAAATAGAGGAAACAGACAAAGTAACTTCAAGTGATAATCAATCTATAGAGAATGAAGAAGTGACAGAAGATTATAGTAACATATAAAAATAAAAATATGGAAATCAAAGGAATTTTAGTATCGCTATTGGCTCCTTTCGAGGATCATATAGCTAATGGGGGCGAAAAATTATTGGGAAATGCCTCATCCATTAAGCGTCGCCCTGATGGACGTGTTTATATCTCTGGTCAGATGCAACGGCATGTGTTGTTTTCTGCAATAGACCGTTTGAATAATGCTGACGAGGCAAAAGGAGACACATTTGTTTCAAACGGTGATGGCATAACAGATAAGATAGAATCAGATTTAAGAGCAGACATGGGAGGATTTATGCATCCTTCTAAAGGTGATTATTCTGGCAGACGAACAGCTCCATTGTCGGTAACTCCAGCAGTAGCGATGAAAGAAAGCGAAGTAGGACGAGACCTTCTTATGCGATTACGAGTTAATACAGAAGGAGAAAATGCTAACGAGCAAGCAATTGCAACACGTGAATTTAGTCAAGGAGATATTATGCGTATGAATTTCTTTCTTGATATTACATCTCTTAGCATATCTAAAGCCTACCGCTACGAGAATTCATTTAATGTGGCTACAGTATATTACAAGCATGCAAGAGAGGCAGAAAGAAAGCGTAGAGCAGAACTTTACCTTAACGCAACTCGCCTGATGAATGATTATGCAAATCAGGCACGTAATGCAGTATGTGGTGAGCCTCAGCAGGTGATAATCGTTTTTGATACTATTCTTAGCAGAAAAGCTGCTCGCTATTTTGAGGCTGGAGAAATAGAACGTGCTAACATACTGAAAGAATTGGATGAAAGAAAAGCTCAATACTTTATTGGCGATGACACTACAGAAAATAGTGTGTTGAAAGCATATAATGAGGCTCTCGAGTTTTTGAAGTCAAATGAACTATACACATGCGATTCTGATGACAGCGAAGTTAGAAGTTTCGATGATGTGTATGTTAAAGGCCAAAATGACGTAAAAATATCCAAGTCAAAGAAGCAAGAAAAGAAGACAGACGATACTCCTTCTCTATTTGACTAATACGCATAACAACTATAAATATCTCTGTCTAATGAAGAAAGATAAACGTAGCTATATATTGGCTAAACCTTCAGGCATAACCTTAGAACAGCATAGTTCTGATGTTATGTCTGAAATGTCCGATATCTGCCAGATTTTTATAAGCACTTGCGAGAAATACAAAAAGTTGACGGGTAAAGATCTGGCAATGCGTTTGTCTGTCTCTGCGAAATGGCATGATAACGGCAAAGCATGCAAAACATGGCAAGAAGCATGCAGGAAGGATTTTCATAATTATCTATTGTGGAAACAAAATCACCCTGATCATTCTTTTAAAGAATACAGTTCTGAAAAACGTAACGAAGCCGGATACAATCTTAGGAATGTCGGCATTCGGCATGAATTTTATTCATTAAAAGAAGCTGTTGCTACCCATATGCCCACTCCCATATTGGCGGCTATAGCTGCACACCATGGGAAATTAGGACTTGGCTTTGAGGCTAAGTGGATAACCAGTACTTCTTTCAAGCAGTTTTGGAATGTTTTTCGCAAGATATCTAATGATATTTCAGAGAAAGAGAGCTTGGCATTAGTTTGTGACAAGTTATTAGAATTTGACACTATCAGAGGGTTGCTTCAGTTTGCTGACCATAGAGCAAGTGCAAAAGAAGATAAAGAATATGTTCCAAGCTTGAACTATTTTAATTATCAGTTCCCTTTTGAAAACAAACGTGGAATCCAGAAACTTGTTGAAGACAATTGGAAAAATGACATTTTGCTAGTACGCGCCCCTACAGGCGCAGGAAAAACAGACGCTTCTCTATTATGGGCCTCTCGCCAGATAGCCGCTCACAAAGCCGATCGTCTTGTAATAGCTATGCCAACTCGATTTACGGCAAATGCTCTCTCTGTAAACGTAGCATCCACCTTGTCTGATACAGGCTTGTATCATTCCAGTGCTTGGTACTCAAAGTATTCGAAAGTGCAAAATGGAGAAATGGATATGACGGAAGCATTGGCTCAACAAAAAATGGCAAAACTTCTTGCAACACCAATTACAGTATGTACCATTGATCACTTGTTGATGTCTTTGACCTTTACTCAAGAAAACCATCATCTGATTTGCAGCAATCTCGCCAACTCTTGTGTAGTTATAGACGAAGCAGATTTCTATGATGATTTTACCCTTGCCAATATACTCTTCCTATTAAAAGTGCTTCACAAATGGAATGTTCCGGTTATGATAATGAGTGCGTCTTTGCCAGAATCAGCTTTGCAATTATACAGAAAAGCAGGATTCAACATTAAGAGTATATTGGAAGACAAAGATAGCGATAGATATAAAAAATGTTTCAATATAAAAAAACAGATAGAGTATGACAATATACAGGATATAAACTATCTATTGGAATATTGTGTAGATAGAGGAAATGCTATTATCTACCTTAACACAGTGGATAAAGCCATAAAAGTATATAAGGAAGTAAAAGACCTTGTATTGAAAAGCGGCAAAGACATCCCTGTTATCCTGTATCATAGTAGGTTTACAGAAAAAGACAAACAACGTAAGGAAAATATGTTGCTTGATAATTTGGGAAGAAAGGCATGGAATAATGGTACCGCTAAAGGAATAGCTATTCTTACACAAATAGGAGAAATCAGTATTAATATTAGTTCCGAACTAATGATTAGTGAAGTATGTCCAATAGACAGACTTATGCAGAGAGCAGGAAGATTATGTCGCTTTGATAATTCTGTTGGAGAAATGTATATATTGATACCATACAAGGACAACACTCTCTACCCAGCTCCATACGGCTCGTATTCTCAAAGCGATAAGTCATGGATTCCATGTAAAGCTTTATTGGCTACTATGGACATACTTAAACGTGGTATATATTCAGCACAAGATTTAGTTAATATTCTAAACAAGGTGTATGCAGAAGAAACAAATTTCAGCATAAAAGCCCAAACTAACGTAAAGGCATTGGAACAAATGTTTATCAATAATTGGCTAATAAATCCAGTTGAAAAATGGAATGATGATGATACTCACTCCAACACTTGGAAAAGCCGAGATATAGGACCACAAGGAACAGCTTTTGTAATAAAGCCTAAGTGTATGCATTTTTACAATTATTCCGAATATGCGGAGTTTGTACTGTCCTATTCCATCAGTTTACCTGTGTATTTACTGGATAAAGGACGGAAAGAACATCGGATTGATTCAAATTGCAAAATTACTATCGGGGCTAACGAACCAATCTTTATAAATGTTATACGTGAGGGCTTTTATACATTTGACGTAGGTATTGATTTAACCAACAATGAGGAGGACAATTTCTTATGATAGTAACAGGTACTCATTTCAACTATTACCAGCTTTGCCATCGCAAACTATGGCTGTTTGCCAATGGTATCAACATGGAACAAGAATCAGACTTGGTCTATGAAGGAAAGCTGGTGCATGAATCAAGTTATCCGCAACGTACATCAAAGTATGAGGAAGTGGAGATTGATGGTATCAAAGTAGATTACTATGATGCCAAGAACAAGGTCATCCATGAGATAAAGAAATCTAATAAGG
>OQWI01000837.1_pt1 | contig 13888 bp, 9 predicted proteins | sample 1691551 | NCBI WGS metagenome assembly OQWI01 (sample SAMN03418259, study PRJEB22391) | human gut metagenome | biome: human-gut; feature: organic feature; material: feces | host: Homo sapiens | place: Tanzania | collected 2013-01
CCATACAGGTGAACTCAGGGTTGTGGTTACGGTCCATACCCTCGTTGCGGAAGTTCTTGCCGATTTCATAAACACCCTCGAAACCACCTACGATGAGGCGCTTCAGATAGAGCTCGGTAGCGATACGCATGTACATATCCTGGTCGAGAGCGTTGAAGTGGGTGATGAACGGGCGAGCCGAAGCACCGCCTGCGATTGATTGCAGTGTCGGAGTCTCAACCTCGGTGTATCCAGCCTCGTCGAGCACCTTGCGCAGTGTGCGCACTACTGTGGCACGCTGGAGGAATGTGTCCTTAACGCCGTCGTTGACGATGAGGTCAACGTAGCGCTGACGGAAACGCAACTCGGGGTCGTCGAACTTGTCGTAAGCCACACCGTCTTTATACTTTACGATAGGCAGCGGCTTCAAGCTCTTCGAGAGCAGGGTGAGCGACTGTGCGTGTACAGATATTTCGCCGGTCTGAGTACGGAACACGTAGCCCTTGATACCGATGAAGTCGCCTATGTCCATCAAACGCTTGAACACTGTAGTGTACAGAGTCTTGTCCTCGTCGGGGCAGATATCGTCGCGTGTGATGTACACCTGGATGCGGCCCTTTGAGTCCTGAAGCTCCACGAAGCTTGCCTTACCCATTACACGACGACCCATCATACGTCCGGCAATGACTACCTCGCGTTTCTCGTCCTCGTCCTTGAATTCGTTCTTGATATCCTCTGAGTAGGCGTTGGTTGGGAACTCGGCTGCTGGATATGGGTCGATGCCCAAGTTGCGCAGTTCCTGCAGGCTCTGTCTTCTTACAATCTCTTGTTCACTAAGTTCTAAAACGTTCATATTCGTATGTATTTCTTTGTATTTGTTTTTCTTAAATGCCTATTTAAGTCACGTGTGTGTGCACAATAGACGTGCAAATTTACTAAATATTTCTGAAAGGGTGCTTGTTTTTTACAATTTATAATAGTAATGTTATTGAAAAACGTTTTCTTCGCTATTTCGCTGCATCGCTCTCAGCCATTTCCATTGCCTTTGCCCTTGCCGGTTTGCCAGTCTCGGTGGTTGGTATGCGGTTGGTATATATATAATAATGTGGCTGTTCGTATTTCGACAGTCTTTCTTGGCACACAGCCTTCAGCATGTCTATGTCTTTGGTTTCGGCAAGCATCACGACAGTCTCGCCAAACTTCTCGTCCTTACGTTTTGTGATGATGAACGGCACGTTGACATGAGGATGCAGTTTAGCCTCAATCTCCTCTATTTGCATTTTTATTCCTCCCGAACAGATCACGTTGTCCTTTCGTCCGCGTATGCGGAAATGGCGTCCGTCGGGAGCAATCTCGGCAATGTCGTTGGTTATGAGAGTCTTTGAGCACACCAAAGGAGCGTTTATCATCAGGCATCCTTCATCGTTCAGCGCCACGTCAACGCTCTCGAAAGGTTCATACCATTCGCTCGCCTCATTTCCGTTGAGTCGTCTTAGAGCGATGTGCGACAGAGTCTCGGTCATTCCGTATGTGCTCCACACGGCATTGGGAAGAGTATGCAATTCTGCAGCCATCTCCTTGCTCACTGCTCCACCGCCAATTATAAGATGTTTTATTCCGCACAGCAGTCTTCGCTCTTCGTCCACTTTCAGGCTGTTGTACACCTGCATGGGCACCATTGCCGCAAACACGGGAGCCTCGTTGAGTCCTTTCAGCGGATGTCCGCTTGGCTCCACGCATACGAGATTGAGTTTGCCTACGATAGAGCGCACCACCATCATTTTTCCAGCAATATAGTCGAGCGGCATACAGAGTAGGGCAGAGTCGCCAGGCTTAAGTGCGAGAACCTCGCATGTCAGTCGTGCCGACGCTTCCATGCGTTTCTTCTCCACAAGCAAAGGTTTGGGTTTGCCCGTAGAGCCGCTGGTGTGAACAAGTATTGTTGGCGATGGCGAATGCCAGTCGGCCATGAATTCTTCAAGTGTCATGTTTTTGTTGTCTTATGTTGCTTTTGATTTGTTTCCTTGTGCAAAACTACAAATTATTTACGAAGATAGGTCGTAATTGTGTGATAAAATGTTAACATCGACACTTGTAAGACTTTTTTATCGTCAATATTATTGTCCCATACAATTTTAATTCTTACTTTTGCGGCGAATATCTACTAAAACGACAAACCAACATATATATAATGCGTTCGATGATGCAATTGGATGCAGAATATAATAATGTATATTTACAATACTTTATAAAAACCTAAAAAAATTATGAGTAATTACCCAAAGATTGGAATCCGTCCTACTATTGACGGACGACAGGGAGGTGTGCGTGAAAGCCTCGAAGAGAAGACAATGAATCTTGCAAAGTCTGTTGCAAAGCTCATTTCTGACAATTTGCGCAATGGCGACGGCTCGCCAGTTGAGTGTGTTATCGCAGATACCACAATTGGCCGTGTTGCCGAGAGTGCAGCTTGCGCCGAGAAGTTCGAGCGCGAGGGCGTAGGCTCTACCATCACCGTTACATCTTGCTGGTGCTATGGCTCAGAGACAATGGACATGAACCCCTACTATCCTAAGGCCGTTTGGGGCTTCAACGGCACAGAGCGTCCGGGTGCAGTATATCTTGCAGCCGTTCTTGCAGCTCACGCTCAGAAGGGTCTGCCTGCATTTGGCATCTATGGCCACGACGTTCAGGACCTTGCCGACGACACCATTCCTGAGGATGTAGCCGAGAAGATCCTGCGTTTCGCACGTGCTGCCCAGGCTGTTGCCACAATGCGCGGCAAGTCATACTTGTCGATGGGTAGTGTCTGCATGGGTATTGCAGGTTCTATCGTTAATCCTGACTTCTTCCAGGAGTATCTTGGTATGCGCAACGAGAGCGTCGACCTCACCGAGATTATCCGTCGCATGGACGAGGGCATCTACGACCCAGTTGAGTTTGAGAAGGCTATGGCTTGGACCCGCGAGCACTGTATGACCAACGAGGGCGAGGACATCGCCAACCGTCCTGAGAAGGCAAAGACACGCGAGCAGAAGGATAGCGACTGGGAGTTCATCGTTAAGATGATGATTATCATGCGCGACCTCATGCACGGCAACCCACGCCTCAAGGAGCTCGGCTACAAGGAGGAGGCTCTTGGCCACAACGCTATCGCAGGTGGTTTCCAGGGTCAGCGTCAGTGGACCGACTTCTATCCTAACGGCGACTATCCAGAGGCATTGCTCAATACATCATTCGACTGGAACGGACTCCGCGAGGCTATCATCGTTGCTACCGAGAACGACGCAGGCAACGGTATGGCTATGCTCTTCAACCATTTGCTCACAGGCCGTGCCCAGATTTTCTCTGACGTGCGCACATACTGGAGCCCAGAGGCTGTTAAGCGCGTCACCGGCAAGGAGCTCACTGGCCGTGCAGCTGGCGGTATCATCCACCTCATCAACTCTGGCGCAACAACTCTCGACGGCACAGGCGCTGCCACCAATGCAGCTGGCGAGCCCGAGATGAAGCACTTCTGGGATATGACCGAGGAGGACGTTGACGCTTGCCTCAAGGCCACAACATGGTATCCTGCCAACCGCGACTACTTCCGTGGCGGCGGTTTCTCTTCAAACTTCCTTTCTAAGGGCGGAATGCCTGTCACAATGGTTCGCTTGAACTTCGTCAAGGGTCTTGGTCCGGTGCTCCAGCTCGCTGAGGGATGGACAGTGGAGATTGATCCTGAAATCCACAACATTCTCGACAAGCGCACCGACCCGACATGGCCTACAACATGGTTCGTGCCACGCTTGTGCGACAAGGCTCCATTCAAGGACGTATATTCAGTGATGAACAACTGGGGTGCCAACCACGGTGCCATCTCTTACGGCCACATCGGTGCCGACCTCATCACAATGTGCTCTATCCTCCGCATACCAGTTTGCATGCACAACGTAGAGGACGACAAGATTTTCCGTCCCGCAGCATGGAACGCATTTGGCATGGACAAGGAGGGCGCCGACTTCCGCGCTTGCAAGAACTACGGTCCTATTTATAAATAAACACAAATAAAAGTTTATATATAAACACAAATAAAAGCCTTCCTCTCCTCCTCATTTCCAATTAAAGATGGAGGAGGGGAAAGTTTTTGGCTTAAACAAAATCACATTACCACATACCTAATTATGACAAGAAGATTCATCCTCAACGAAGTATCATATTTTGGTCCTGGTGCACGCAAGGAATTGCCAGGCGAAGTTCGTCGTCTCGGTTTGCACAAGGCACTCGTTTGCACCGACAAAGACCTCATCAAGTTTGGCGTTGCACAGAAGGTGCTCGACGTGCTCGACGAGGCCAACATTCCTTACGAGGTGTTCAGCGAAATCAAGCAGAACCCTACAGTAAAGAACGTGAAGCTCGGTCTTGAGGCTTTCGCAAAGTCGGGTGCCGACTTCCTTCTCGCCATTGGTGGCGGTTCGAGCATCGACACATCCAAGGCTATCGGCATCATCACCAACAACCCTGAGTTTGCCGACGTAGTTTCGCTCGAAGGCGTAGCCGACACAAAGCACAAGTCGGTGCCTATCATCGCCCTGCCCACCACAGCCGGCACAGCTGCCGAGGTGACCATCAACTATGTAATCACCGATGAGGAGAACGCCAAGAAGATGGTGTGTGTCGATCCTAACGACATTCCTGCCATCGCTATTGTCGACGCTGAATTGATGTACACCTTGCCTCGCTCGCTCACCGCAGCCACAGGTCTCGACGCTCTCACCCACGCCATCGAGGGTCTTATCACCAAGGGCGCATGGGAAATGAGCGATATGTTCGAGATCAAGGCTATCGAGATGATTGCACGCCACTTGGAGACAGCAGTCAACGAGCCTTCCAACCCAGAGGCACGCGACGGAATGGCCGTAGCCCAGTACGTTGCAGGTATGGCATTCTCCAACGTAGGTCTTGGTGCCGTTCACGGCATGGCTCATCCTCTCGGCGCTATCTTCGACATTCCTCACGGTGTGGCCAACGCGTTGCTGTTGCCTATCGTGATGGAGTTCAACGCTCCTGCCGCCATCGACAAGTATGTCATCATCGCCAAGGCAATGAACGCCTACAAGGAGGGAATGACACGCGAGGAGGCTGCCGAGGCTGCTGTTGAGGCTGTTCGCCAGCTCAGCATCCGTGTGGGCATTCCTCAGCACCTTGCCGAGCTTGGCATCAAGGAAGAAGACCTTCCGCGCCTTGCCAAGGCAGCCTTTGCCGACGTTTGCACACCGGGCAACCCGCGCGACATCACCGAGCAGGACATTCTCGAACTCTACAAGAAGGCATTCTAAATACACCCCGACTCTATTAAACCCAAAACAATAAAACAAAGAAAACGAAATGATACAGGATTATCAGATACAGGAATTTCTCCGTCAGGCTCACCGCGTTGGTGACGCTGGTTTAACATTGTGCTCAAGCGGCAACATCTCATGGCGCATCGGCGACGAGGCATTGGTTTCAGGTACAGGCTCATGGGTGCCCACTCTCCCCAAGGAGAAGGTGTCTATCTGCCGTGTTGCCGACGGCGAGGTGCTCAATGGCGTTAAGCCTTCAATGGAGAGCGGCTTCCACCTTGGCGTGTTGCGCGAGCGTCCCGACTGCGACGTAGTGCTCCACTTCCAGTCGAAGTATGCCACCGTGGTTTCTTGCATGAGCGAGACCCCGAAGGACTTCAACGTCACAGCAGAGATTCCCTGCCACGTGGGCAAGGAGCTTCCCGTGATTCCTTACTATCGTCCGGGTTCACCCGAGCTTGCCGAGGCTGTCAAGGCAGCCTTGAAGGACCACAACTCAGCCCTCATGCTCAAGCATGGCCAGGTAGTGTGTGGCAAGACATTCGACGAGGTGTTCGAGCGTGCCATGTTCTTCGAGATGGCTTGCCGCATCATCGTGCTCAGCGGAGGCAAGTACAACACCCTCACTCCTGAGGAGATTGACGACCTCGAGACCTACGTGCTTGGAAAGAAACAGAAGTAATATACCTAAAAGCCCCACCCCCTGGGAGTGGGGCTTTCAATTTATTTTAAACACTACTTGCAATGACCTATTTAGCAATTGACTTCGGCGGCGGCTCCGGTCGCGTCATCGCTGGAACCATAACCGATGAAAAGGGTGAGAAAAAGCTCACCATGCAACTCGTTCACCGATTCCAAAACCGCCAGGTGCGTCTTGGCAATCATGTATATTGGGATTTCCCCGCCCTCTTCGAGGACATGAAGACAGGACTCAAGAAGGCCGCTCAGCTCGGACTCAAGGTGTCAGGCATAGCCATCGACACATGGGGTGTAGACTTCGGGTTCATCGACCGCGACGGCAATCTCGTAGGCAATCCCGTGTGCTACCGCGACGCGCGCACCAATGGCATGGCCGAACGTTTCTTTGCTGATGTCGACCGCACTGCCCATTATGCAGTCAACGGCACCCAGGTGATGGAAATCAACACCCTCTTCCAGCTCCTCAGTTTGAAACTCGCCGACAGTCCGCAGTTGCAGATTGCCGACAAAATGTTGTTCACCCCCGACCTCTTCAGCTATTTCCTCACTGGCGAGGCCAACACCGAATACACCATTGCCTCCACCTCCGAGATGCTCGACGCCCGCAAGCGCGACTGGGACTGGGAGCTCATCGACAGCCTTGGCCTGCCGCGCCATCTGTTCTGCCCGATAGTAATGCCTGGCACCGTGCGCGGACGACTCCGCAAGGACATTGCCGAGGAGACTGGTCTTGGCGAGGTTGACGTGATAGCCGTTGGCTCCCACGACACGGCAAGCGCCGTAGCGGCCGTGCCTGCCACCGACGACGAGCAGCCCGTAGCCTTCATCAGTTCCGGCACATGGTCGCTGCTTGGCGTTGAAATCAACGAGCCTATCCTCACCGAGGAGGCACGCCGCGCAGAATTTACCAACGAGGGCGGCATTGGCGGAAAGATAACCTTCCTGCAGAACATCACCGGACTGTGGTTCATACAGCGTCTGATGGCAGAATGGAAGGAAGAGGGCGACGAGCAGCAGTACGACATCCTGCTCCCTGCCGCCGAGAAGGCTGTCATCGACACCGTGATTCCTGTCGACGACGCTGCCTTCCAGAATCCCCCGTCGATGCAGCAGGCCATCATCGACTACTGCAATGCCCACAACCTCACTGCCCCCACCAGCAAGGCAGAAACCACACGCATCGTTCTCCAGTCGCTCGCTGCCAAGTATGCCGAGGCAACAAGCGCGCTCAACGCGATGCTCCCATCGCCGATAAAGAAACTTCACATCATAGGCGGCGGCTCGCAGAACAAGCTGCTCAACCGTCTCACCGAGGAGGCTCTCGGAGTGCCCGTAGAGGCAGGACCCGTAGAGGCCACCGGCATTGGCAACATCCTCACGCAGGCTCTCGCCAAGGGCGAAGTGAGCGACATCGCCGAAATGAGAAGAATCGTAAAAGCCTAAACAAAAAAGAAATAACTCAATTTACCCAATGAAAGAAAACAAACAATCTATACTCTACAAGGATGGAGTGAGCTATCTCGTGCCGTTCATCCTCATCACATCGTGCTTTGCCCTGTGGGGTTTTGCCAACGACATCACCAACCCGATGGTTAAAGCCTTCTCCAAGATATTCCGCATGTCGGCCACCGACGGAGCTATGGTGCAGGTGGCTTTCTATGGCGGCTATTTCGCCATGGCATTCCCCGCCGCGATGTTCATCCGCAAGTACAGCTACAAGGCGGGCGTGCTCGTAGGTCTCGGACTCTACGCCCTCGGAGCCTTCATGTTCTATCCGGCCAAGATGACGGGCGAGTACTATCCCTTCCTCGCCGCCTACTTCCTCCTCACGTGCGGACTCTCATTCCTTGAGACCTCGAGCAACCCCTACATCCTCTCGATGGGAACCGAGGAGACAGCCACACGCCGTCTCAACCTCGCCCAGTCGTTCAACCCTATGGGTTCGCTGCTCGGCATGTATGTGGCGATGAACTTCATCCAGGCCAAACTCAATCCGCTCGACACGGCGTCACGCGCCAACCTCACGCCCGACGAGTTTGAGGCTGTGAAGGAGTACGACCTCTCGGTGCTCATCGGTCCGTATCTCATCATCGGCCTTGTGATTCTCGCCATGTTCCTCATCGTGCTCTTCATGAAGATGCCCAAGAACGGCGACGCCAACCACGACATCAACTTCCTCCCCACCTTGCGCCGCATCTTCACCTTGCCCCACTACCGCGAGGGCGTCATCGCCCAGTTCTTCTATGTGGGCGTTCAGATCATGTGCTGGACATTCATCATCCAGTATGGCACCCGCGTGCTCATGGCCGAGGGCATGGCAGAGCAGGAAGCCGAGGTGATGTCGCAGCAGTACAACATCATTGCGATGGTGATATTCTGCTGCTCGCGTTTCATCTGCACCTTCCTCCTGCGCTATCTCAACACGGGTCAGCTGCTGATGATTCTCGCCGTAGCCGGAGGCGCACTCACCTGCGGAGTAATCTTCTTCCAGAACATCTACGGACTCTACTGCCTTGTAGGCGTGAGCGCATGTATGTCGCTGATGTTCCCCACCATCTACGGCATCGCCTTGAGCGGTCTTGGCGACGACGCCAAGTTTGGAGCCGCCGGCCTTATTATGGCCATCCTTGGCGGCAGCGTTCTGCCCCCGATGCAGGCTTCGATTATCGACAAGGGCGAGCTGTTCGGAATGCCGGCAGTCAACGTGTCGTTCATCCTTCCCTTCATCTGCTTCGTGGTGATTGCCACCTACGGACAACGCACGTATCTGCGTAGCAAGGGAAAGCTCAAAGGGTAATTTTGAGTTTTGACACACCCTCTACATACAACATAACTAATTTATCTATTCTGATGAACAAATCGATTATTTCCCTTGCGGCCCTCTCGTGCCTTGCGTCCTCGATGCAGGCCCAGCAGAAAGCCGCAGCACAGCGTCCAAACATTGTTTACATCATGTGCGACGACCATGCCTTCCAGTGCATCTCGGCCTACGGCCACGCCATAGGCAAGCTTGCCCCGACACCCAACATCGACCGCATCGCTCAGCGCGGAATGCGTTTCGACAAGGCTTTCGTGGAGAACTCGCTTTCCACACCGTCGCGCGCCTGCCTTATGACCGGACTCTACAGCCACCAGAACGGACAGCGACAGCTCGGCGAGGGCATCGACACATCGCGCACCTTCTTCACCGAGCTGCTGCAGCAGGCTGGCTACCAGACTGCCATCATCGGCAAGTGGCACATGGGTTGCGACCCTAAGGGCTTCGACTACTACCACATCTACAACGACCAGGGACAGTACTGGAATCCGCAGTACCGCGGCACCGACACTCCCGGCGGCAAGTACATCGTGGAGCAGGGCTACAGCACCGACCTCTCCACCGACCACGCCATCGAGTTCATGGACCACCGCGACAAGTCGAAGCCGTTCTGCCTTATGCTCCACCACAAGGCGCCCCACCGCAACTGGCAGGCCAACATCAAGAACCTCGGCAAGTACGACAACGTGGAGTTCCCTATGCCCGAGACCTTCTACGACGACTACGCCACACGCGGCTCTGCCGCGCGCACCCAGAAGATGAGCGTCACCAAGCACATGCGCTGGGAGCAGGACTTCAAGGTGCCCGAGATGCTCGACCTCAACAACGAGGACAGCAAGGACTCCTACAACGCCCTCATGGGCGAAATCAACCGCATGACTCCCGAGCAGCGCTCGGCATGGGGACGCTACTACTTCCCGCGCAACCGCAAGCTGCTTGAGGCCAACCTCAAGGGCAAGGACCTCGACAACTGGAAGTACCAGGCCTACATACGCGACTACATGTCGGTAATAGCCAGCGTCGACGAGAGCGTGGGTCGCGTGCTCGACTATCTCGACGCCAACGGACTCACCGACAACACCATCATCGTCTACACCTCCGACCAGGGATTCTACATGGGCGAGCACGGATGGTTCGACAAGCGATTCATGTACGAGGAGTCATTCCACACTCCACTCATCATCAGCTATCCTAAACACATCCAGCCTAAGAGCGAATGCAACCAGATGGTTCAGAACATCGACTTCGCACCTACCTTCCTCGACCTGGCTGGTTTGCAGAAGCCTAAGTATATGCCTGGAACATCGCTCCAGCCGCTGTTTGCCGGTCAGCCAGTGAAGAAGTGGCGCAAGAGCCTGTACTATCACTACTACGACTACCCAACCTATCACCTTGTACGCAAGCACGACGGTGTGCGCACCGAGCGCTACAAGCTGATTCATTTCTACGGCAAGGGTGGTGAGAGAGCCGTGGTAGAGAACAAGTACCAGGCACAGCCAGGCACTAGAGAGAACAACTGCTTCAAAGCCCTGAAGTCTATCAACTACTTCACCAATGATGCAGACATCGACTACTGGGAGTTGTACGACATCCAGGCAGACCCTAACGAGTTGAACAACATCTACGGCAAGCCTGGCACCCAGAAGATTGAGAAAGAACTGAAGAAGCTTCTCGCCAACTACCGCAAGGACTTGAAGGTAGATGAGTAATTAGCTTCAACAAGTGGCTAAAGAACGGGCAAAAAGCCCAAAAACAGATTTTTTATGAAGACAAACAAAACAATATGGCTCACAGGGGTAGGCATCATTTGCCTGCCTACCCTTGTGTGGGCTAAGCAGAACGTGCAGCAGCCCAATATCCTCTTCATCCTCTGCGATGATATGGGATATGGTGATTTGGCTTGCTATGGTCAGCCATACATCCATACACCCAACATCGACCAGATGGCAAGAGAGGGAATGCGATTCACCCAGGCATACGCCGGTTCACCGGTTTCAGCCCCTTCGCGTGCTACCATCATGACCGGTCAGCATTCCGGCCACACCCACGTAAGAGGCAACAAGGAATACTGGAGAAACGTGCCGATGGTAAAGTATGGAGTAAACGAGGACTTTTCTGTGGTGGGGCAGGAACCTTACGACCCGCAGCATAAGATTCTTCCGGAAATGCTCAAGGACAAGGGCTACCGCACCGGTGTCTTCGGAAAATGGGCAGGCGGATACGAAGGTTCTGCCTCTACTCCCGACAAGCGTGGCATAGATGAATTCTACGGCTACATCTGTCAGTTCCAGGCACATCTTTATTATCCCAACTTCCTGAACCGTTACAGCAAGTCACAGGGAGATACGGCTGTGGTAAGAGAAATCATGGAGCAGAATATTCAGTACCCGATGTTCGGCAAGGACTATTTCAAGCGCAAGCAGTATTCTGCCCGCATCATCCACGACAAGGCTTTGGAGTGGATTGACAAGCAGGATAGCCAGCATCCTTTTGTGGGATTCCTCACCTATACCCTGCCTCATGCCGAACTGGCTCAGCCGGAGGATTCCATCCTGGAGAACTATCAGAAGAAATTCTTCGAGGACAAGACCTGGGGCGGACAGGAAGGTTCCCGATACAACGCCGTGGTTCATACCCACGCCCAGTTTGCCGGAATGATTACCCGACTCGACCAGTATGTGGGCGAAATCTTCGCCAAACTGAAGGAGAAGGGAATCGACAGGAATACCATCGTCATCTTTACTTCAGATAACGGACCGCATGAAGAAGGTGGTGCCGACCCGGAGTTCTTCGGTCGCGACGGTAAGTTGAAAGGTCTGAAGCGCCAGTGCTACGAAGGCGGCATCCGCATACCATTTATCGCCTGGTGGCCTGAGCATATCAAGGCAGGAGCGGTGAACGATACCCAGTTTGCCTTTTACGACCTGCTGCCTACTTTCTGCGATTTGGCTGGCATCAGAAACTTTGCCAAGCGTTATACCAACAGAAAGTTGGCTGGTGATGGTTTCGACGGAATCTCTATCGCTCCTACCCTTCTGGGCAAGGATGCAGAGCAGAAACATCACGATTACCTGTACTGGGAATTTCACGAAACCGACCAGATTGGCGTGAGAAAGGGCGACTGGAAACTGGTGGTAGTAAAAGGCGAGCCGCGGCTCTATAATCTGGCTTCCGATATCCACGAAGACCATAATGTGGCGGCAGAACATCCTAAGATTCTTACCGAACTCCTGGCTGCCATCAGAAAGGAGCATCGAGACAGCAAGGATTTCGAAATTACGCTGCCAAAGTTCTGATTTTCTCTCCCGGTTACAGAGAGATAGAGATTACAACTAGATTCAAGAAAAAATGATGAACGACAACATAGCAAATCCCTTTGCCAAGCCACTGTATGTAATGCTGAAGCCTGCGGGTGCCCATTGCAACCTGGCATGCAAATACTGTTATTATCTGGAGAAGAACAAGCTCTATCTCACTGCTCAGCGACATCTGATGAGCGATGAGATGCTAGAGCAGTTCACCAGAGAATATATTGAGGCGCAAACCATGAACCAGGTGCTCTTCACCTGGCATGGTGGCGAGCCTCTGCTGCGCTCCATCGACTTCTACCGCAAGGCTTTAGCCCTACAGCAGAAGTATGCTGGAGGCAGACACATCGACAACGTAATTCAGACCAACGGCACATTGCTGACCGATGAATGGTGCGAGTTTTTTGCCCAGAACCATTGGCTGGTAGGCATCTCTATCGATGGTCCGCAGCCTGATCATGACCATTACCGGCTGACGGCTGCGGGAAAACCATCGTGGAAGAAGGTGATGCAAGGCATCAAACTGCTGAAGAAACACGGGGTAGAATGGAATGCGATGGCGGTGGTGAATGCCTATAATGCCAATCATCCGCTGGAGTTCTACCGCTTCTTCAAGGAAAACGGCTGTCAGTTTCTGCAGTTCACACCTATCGTGGAGCGACTGACCCGACATGAGGATGGCCGTACCCTGGCAAGTCTTGCCGACAAGGATGAGATTTCTCTGAGCGAGGCATCGGTTGCGCCGGAGCAGTGGGGCTACTTTCTCTGTGCAATTTTCGATGAATGGGTTCGGAAGGATGTGGGCAAAATCTTTGTTGAGATTTTCGACTGCACACTGGCAAACTGGATGGGTATTTCTCCCGGCATCTGTGCTTATTCCAAGGAATGCGGTCATGCGGGAGTGATGGAACACAATGGCGATGTTTATTCCTGCGACCACTTTGTTTTTCCAGAGTATAAGTTGGGCAATATCCGTGACCATTCGCTCATCGACATGCTTTATGGTGAGCAGCAACAGGAGTTCAGCCGTCTGAAACACAGTTCTCTTCCCCGCCAGTGCAAGGAGTGTGACATGGAGTTTGCCTGTCATGGAGAATGCCCAAAGAACCGCTTCATGAAAGATAAGTATGGCGATTCCGGTCTCAACTATCTCTGTCCGGGTTATTACCATTATTATCAGCATGTAGCGCCCTACATGGATTACATGAAGCAGGAACTCATATCGCTGCGCCCACCTTCGAACATCATGAAAGTTGTACAGTAAGCATGACAGATTCTAAAAAAACAGCAAAATACTTGGAGAAAAGTCAGAAATATCGTACCTTTGCAGACAAAAAGCAATTTTACGAATATGAAAAGAATCAAAATGCCACTTTTGGCAAGAATCATCATTGCCATCCTGTTGGGTGTAATCTTCGGCAATTTCTTCAATGAAGCTGCCGTCAGAGCGTTTCTCACCTTCAACGGCATCTTCAGCCAGTTTCTGGGCTTTATGATACCGCTCATCATCATCGGTCTCGTTACGCCAGCCATTGCCGACATCGGTCACGGAGCCGGAAAACTCCTCCTTGCCACCGTGGGCATCGCCTTTGCCGACACCATCCTGGCGGGTCTGCTTGCCTATGGTACAGGTTCGGCACTCTTTCCACACATGATAGCCAACTCAGCCCATGTGGCAGTAGATAAGGCTGAAGAACTCAAGCCCTTCTTCGAAATCAAGATACCTGCCATGGTAGATGTGATGAGTGCCCTCGTCT
>OQWI01000842.1_pt1 | contig 13851 bp, 8 predicted proteins | sample 1691551 | NCBI WGS metagenome assembly OQWI01 (sample SAMN03418259, study PRJEB22391) | human gut metagenome | biome: human-gut; feature: organic feature; material: feces | host: Homo sapiens | place: Tanzania | collected 2013-01
AGGCAAGAGAATATGCGCAGGGGATAATTGAGAATCCAGAGGAACATGATGATGCTGTGGAATCGTGCTGACAATGTCGTCATGCGGGTAAAAAGGGCGGACATTGACATTGGCATTGACAAGCGCCCCGATGTCATATGAGACCGGCACTTGGCCACTCAGCATCCGCAGCGGAAGGGTCTATACGAAGGCGACAGTCGCAATTGAGTAACGCTACCGGTCACCGTGACAGAATCATAGTGGGCGAAAACGCACATTCCTTAGTGTTTTCGCCCACTGACTTATTGTTTTTCTTGTCATAGATCATATCTGGAACAAGTTATCGGATGGCCGATAATAAAAAGTGAATCTTTTTCTTGTAATTTAGGGGGGGCGGTATATTTGCACCGTAGGACCACCAACATAACAACTATGCCCCGTTTGAAATCGATTGACACGAGTGTTTTTATCATAAGGATTCTATTGTCTTGCATTGGAATGAGCCAAGCCTTATCCGCATATGCTCAAGACGGTATAAGAGGAAGAGTCTTGGACGAACAGGGAAAAGGACTTGACGCTGCTGTCGTCATGCTGGCATCATTACCGGATAATGTATTGATGGAAACCACTATAACCGACAGCAATGGGCAGTATCTTCTTCCAGTCCACAACGGCAAGTTTCTCCTATGCATAAAGACACTTGGATATAAGGAGTTCCAGAAGGACATCACCCTTGCAGAATCTCAGACGCTTCCGGACATTCATTTGGAACCGGAGGAGATTTCATTGAAAGATGCCGTAGTCACCGCGCGGAAATCACGTCCGATGACGACTTCCGCGAATGGAAAGATTCAGATTCATGTCGCGCAATCCTACCTTACCGACGTAGGGAACGCCTTGGACGTGTTGAAGCATTCCCCCGGCATTTCCGTAAACAATAAAGGCGACATTTCTCTGGCGTCTCTGGGAGGAACAACCATATATGTCAACGGAAGAAAGATCATGCTGCAGGGAGACGAGTTGTCAACTTATCTCCGCACCCTCTCTTCCGAGAAGATCTCTCAAATAGAGATTTCTCATAACCCTGATGCAAGCTTCGGGGCAGATGGCTCCGGTGGTATCATAAACATTATCCTCAAAGCATCCGGGCGATCGGGCTTTTTCATAACCACATCACATGGCGTCGGTTACTGGAAAAACCTGAAACAGAATTCAGACCTCGCCATGTCGTACAATACGGACAAATGGCAATTGGGGCTGAACTACAACCACAGTCTAGGGCACCACGCGATGGATTATGGTTACGAAAAGGTCCAGAATGGGGACAAGAACATATCCGAGACGGCTGACACGGACAAGCGCAACACCTACTCGGCCGGCATTGACTTTTCCTGGCAGCCTAATCAAAAGAACAGACTTTTCATAAGCAGCACCGTAAACGTTCTCGCAGGTCCAGGAGAGACACGGACAACGACAGAAATCTATCAGGGAACGGACCGGCTGGTCAATATACTCAAGGCCCGCAACAACTATATTGAACAGAAAAATCTCCAGTACAACAACAGTCTGAGTTATCAGTACCGGCCATCATCAAATACACAAATATCATTCTCTGCGGACTGGACTCATTTCGACGGCAAAGCACGCTGCGAACAACCCAATGAGTATTTCACGGCAGACGACACGCCCATCCGTTCCGATTTCTTTTACTCGGAACCTGACAAGGATATTGACATCTATGCGCTTCTGGCAGACTACAAATACAGACCAAATGCGCAGAACGAAATACTTGCAGGTGTCAAGACAACGTTTATCGGGAGCGACAATTCATTTATCTTCAAGAAGAACGGAATCATTGATACGGGACGTTCGAACGACTTCCTGTACAAGGAAAAGAACCTTGAGGCCTATGCGCAATATACCCGCACATGGAATAAGATTGAATTAAGTGGCGGACTGCGGATGGAGTATATGCACACATTCAGCAGGCTACTTTCCATGACGAGTCAGGATGCTGAGACGAACACCGTGAACCATCTTCGGTTGTTCCCGAATTTCAGTGCAACATACAACATCAACGGAAAGAACAAAATCGCATTGCTCTACAGCAGAAGACAGGACAAGCCCAGGTACGAGGACCTGAACCCGTTTGAATACCTGCTCGACGAATTGTCCTATTGGAAAGGCAATCCGTTTCTCAAGCCTCAAGTGTGCAACAAGATTATGCTGTCATACACCTGGAGCAGTCTGTCATTGAACCTCTATTACAACAATCTCGATGACTATTTCACATCACTTACGGATGTATATGGAAGCGACAAGACAATCATGACGACGAAGAATATCGGAACCCAGCAACAGGTCGGGTTCGACGCCGTATTCTCCAAACGCCTCACACCTTGGTGGGACTTCAGCACAAACGTCGGACTGTACTACTTCATGAACAAACTGGATTACGAAACGTACAGACATGAGTACAGACGTCCGTCCTGTTTCTTGTCTTCAAGCAACAGCTTTCTCTTGCCGCTCGGCATCAACCTCGAAATCTCAGGGCGATTCTACTCCAAACGGCAGGGCGGAAGCTATGAGGTCTGCAGGCCGACAGGCAGCGTTGACCTGGGCCTCAATAAGAGTTGGCTTGACGGCTGCCTGCGCATAGCCCTGCTGATGACGGATGTCTTCCACACTGAGCGTTGGGACAGTTATGGAACTAAAGATAACCTGATACTGTCGTCATGGGGGCATGGGGAGAGCCGCAAGATTCTGCTGCGATTGACATATGGTTTCGGAAAGCAAAGATTCGAGAAAATTGACAGGAATATAGAGGAACTGAACAGATTATAAAAAAAGTAAATTTTTTTCTTGTAATTTAGGGGGGGGCAGTATATTTGTGTCATATAAACCACTAACGACATGAAAAAGTTATTATTATTCATCTGTGCCGCAATGATGATTTTCAGCTGCGGCAAGGAAGAGTCAGGAAACAAAACTGTAATCGACCCTGTAGAAAAGGTAACATGGGCCACTGTTGTCAAGGAGTATCCATTCCTGGACGGCTTTCCTGTATTTGACGGGGAAGTCGAGAATTGGCAGTATAAAGAACTCGGCAGCATGAAGACATTGACCTTCTTCGACTACAATTGCGACAAGTCCGTGTCGACCACCTATTACGCCAAGTTCATACCTGCGGGCTTCACCAAGAGCGAAGGTTCTGAAATCTACCGGAAGACGGTGGACAAGAAGAATTACATCTTCAGCGGCAGCTATGGCGGCGGCAGTTTCGGCTTAAGTTTCTCCGTTGACACCGAATAGGACATGAAAACAGGAATCATCACCTGCGCTTTGACGGCATTGGCCCTGTCGGCAGGTATAACGTCGCACGCACAGACAGTCTCCGACAAGAAGGCAAAGCGTCAGAAGGAAGAGATTGTCAATGTCAGGGTATGGCTCAACAAGGGAGAGGAAAAAGTCATTGACGGTTATCTCCGTTCGGCTCTCGTCAACCGCCCCGACAACATTGAAATAAGCCTTACCGCCGACGGCAAGAGGATGAGATATATCAATGAAGACGTCGATTCCCTGCTTCTTGACGGTTCGGACAAATATGTGAAGAGACTGGTCAAGATGTACGGAGCATTGGGCGGCCCGGCAAAGGTCGAATGGGTGCGTGAGGAATACCGTGGCAAAGGCATTGACCTGTACTCTCTTTTCACCGTTGAAGCCGAAAGGACTGGAAGAAACATCACGGTCGTGAAACCGGTCCGCTCGTGGTACCTTAGCATTGCCGGGGACATGGCCATAATGGTCGGGTCTGATACCCGCAACAGCATCTTTGACAAGGCTGAACCGCCGATGTCCGGGGCAATGCTGAACAAGTATTTCGGAAAGATATATGACTATCCGGAATTTGCCGCAAGGATACGGGAGGGCGAATTCAGCACGTTCATGGATGTCATCCATGCGTGGGAAGCCTCTTACGGAGGCACTGCTCTCCGCGTGGATGGGAAGTTCAAGGACGGGCAGGTCGGTGTCCAGGGAGGAATCGCCTCTTCCGACGCCAATAAGAACGTGGACTGGAAGCGTACCAAATCTGAGATAGTGTTCCCGAAATACACGAGGACAATCCAGGTCGGCGCCTCACCTGTGATCGCGGAGTGGACAAAGGTGATGAAGCATGCCACTGACGGCTCCAAATCCTCATTCAAGATGGCTGTTCCTCCGATAATGATATATTCGGACATCTGCTTCCTTGATTTCGGACGTTTCGGAAGCCTGGGCTGGTCAATAGGAGGCGAATACTCCCGCTACAGCTACAACTGGATGCTGGACAACGGCTATGGCGACAAACAACAGGACACGTACTGCAACAGAGTTGACTTTGCGGCTGGTCTCAGTTACCACATAACACTCTGCAGCCGTCTCGAACTCTACGCGAGGGCGATGGTCGATGCCGGACTGATCGGAGAACACACCACTGACCACGAAAGCGGAGAGAAGGCCAGTTCCACATTCAACAAGATGGACACGAAGATGGGCATACTGGCCACTGCCGGACTCCGCTGGTACTTCTGCAACAAGGCCGGACTCTGGGTGGAGGGCGGCCATGACGCGGGCTACGTGTCGGCAGGCTTGTCATTCAAGTTCTGATGAGGTGGCGGGACGAATTCTCGCCTGACTTCATAACGAATTTATATAATACAGCGTGGAATTATGGATTATTCTGTCCGCAATTCCACGCTGTATTAAAATATCGTCTGATTCACTTGAGGATCTTGAGTAATCAAGAGCCCAGTCTGTTTTAGAATCAGTTCGCCATCAGAACTTCTGCATAGTCGTTTGCTGAATTCGGCAAAGTGATATGGGATAGAGATTTCGTGTCGTTCCAAGCAAGATCATAGATTTGCAAGCCATTGGATGCCTCCGAAACGTTCAGAAGAATGTGGCCAGGCTTTTCAGAATTCGACGTGGCGGATATTATCTGGCCGATTTTGCAGGTGTAAATGGCTTGGCCGATAGTTCCGTTTTCAGGATTGACCAGGCGGAACAGACTCAACCCTCCGTATGTGGCAATATAGCCGGCGTCACTGCCCGCCCTGAACGGAATCAATGATTCGGCTGCGATATCCTCCATTATGTGGAAGCCCTCTTTGTCCAGCATGACCGCAGTCCAGTTGCCATCACCCTTGTTTGCAGAAAGAAGATATGAAGTGGATTCTTCCGTTCCGATGGACACTCCTGGATAGTTTCCGAAATATTCAGGCTTCAGGCCATCTGGCATGGCAAATGTCGGCTGCACAGGTCCAGGAGCGTACGACTTTGTCATATAGTCGGCTCCGATTTCAATCGGCAATGTCTGCAATGCGCAGATTCCATCATGACATACAACAGCCACGGCGGCATTTGACGGAGTCAGGAATAATGCCATGACATCAATAGCGCGAGTCTTGACCTCGCCGGTGAAGAAATCGACACATACGGCTGTCCGGTGCTCGTCCTTCCCAGAGATGCCACAAAGCCCATATGATCGCGGAACATTGATGACTGAATGGAGATTCTCAGGCAGTGCAACCTCAAGGGATTTCTGGCAGGCATTGTTCATGTCAAGCATGAATCCGTCAATTTTGCAGGACACATGGCTGACTCCATAGAGTCTCAATTCCTTCGGTGACTGTCCGTCCGTGATTCTCAATAATCCGATTCTCTGCAGCTTTCCCTCACGCATTACGCTGACTTCCACATCCGCTGCCGGATACCTATATGGAAGGACGGCGGTTATGCCGACTGGCGTCACATCTTGTTTCTTTGCATAGATACCGGACAACTTGCCTACAGGAATAGTTGCGTCACCGGTCTCCCAAGTAAATGCAAGCATGACATTGTCCGTCTGTTGGCAGCCAAAGCGTTTAAGTCAATAGCAATTTTACTATCCTTTGAAGGGAATAGCGTCTTCACATTGGTCACGAAAGCATTTGAAGTGCTGTCGTAATATGCAGTAAGCGACGTTCCTTCAATCAGCTTTTTGCCCTGCTGAATATAGGGAATGCTCACATTCACGAAAATATCCTTTTCGCTCATATTCACATTACCATCAACAGTTGCTTTATAGAGCAATTTCACTGGCAACTTCAAAAGTTCCTCAAGTTTCTCACTCGGATGAACAGTGAGATTAAATTTGAAGTCGTTGTTCGATTTTTTCAACGGTTTCACCGTGTTTGGATCCACAAGATTTGGAAGAACCTGCGAAACCAAATTCTTAAAGGCTGGAACCAGTGTCTTGAAGTCGAATTTACCATAAAGTTGACCATTCACAATATCGGAATCAAATCGCACCACTTGCGGACTCGACACGTTGTCGGCTGTTAACGAAATAGAATTAAACGACATCGACTTGCCCTTTGCATCGGTAAGTGAAATGTTGTCTAAAGTGGCAAAACCATTGATATTGTCGAGCGAGTTACCATCAATGGAAGCGTGCAAGTTAAATGAAAATTCACTCAAATTGCCATTATACAACTTCATTTTTGCCAAATTCACATTGGCAGCCGACATATCCACCTCAAACTTTGACTTCGCGCCACTAAGCAGCACATTGCCTGTGGCATGAATCATGCCATTAGGGTCGTTAACCGATAAAGTGCCTTTGAAATTGTTGGCACCGCCAACGATATCCGACACTATATTCTGGAAACGGTAACCTTTGAAATCAATGTATTTAATATCGCCCTTCACGGCTAAATCCTCAATCTTTTTCTTGTGGATTCTTGCCCTCACATGCGCGTCAGCAGACAACGAGCCAATCAAATCGCTCTTTGAAATCAGTTTGCCAACATTAAATTGAGGCGTGTTGAAATCTGCATCGATGTCAAACTTATCATTCGACATATTGAGTGTGGTTTTCAAAACCATATCGCCAACAGCAGAACTGAATTTGCCATTAAAATTGATGTGCTTAACGCTACCCGACACAGCAGCGTCGAGTTTGAAATCACCAAGATTATTGAGAATGCTATTCACATTTGGCTTAAGTTTCACCAAATAGTTAGTAATCTTGTTGATATCTTTTCCCGTGACACTCAATTTCACACGAGGCACATTAAACGTGAGTTTGTCCTTGTCTTTAAGATTGGTAACCACGCCATTAATATCGAGGCTAAAGTCTCCGCTATAGTTATTGAGTTTGAACTGCGATACTTTAAGATTATCCAAATCGCCATTAATTCTGCACGACAATTTGAAATCCTCGTCGAAATGAGAGAATGCTGGCACAAACGCCTTGAAGTCGATTAAATTAATCTTTGCATCCTTCAGTGAAATATTTAATGGAGCCGTTTTCACAGCATTACCGATATGCTTGAGCGAATCGTAAGTGAACACTTGCTGATTTAACGCCAAATCTGTATGCGGCAATTCCACCTTTAAATCAGAAATCACAGTGCTATGGGCAGTGATTGCCAATTTTGTGGAAATCTGTTTCACCACAAAGCCTGAAGTTTCACCAAACGACAATCTTTTAACATCAATCAAAAAATCATCGTTTTTAAGTCGTGGAATATCCACATCAGCACAAAGGTTGATGATACCAACATGGTTCGCATCAAATTTGTTCTGCTTTCTCGGTTCACTCAGTAAGTCGTAGTGCAAGTCGGTATTGCGAATCACAATGTTGCGTATTGCCAAATCAAACTTGGTTGGTTCCTTCTTTTTCTTTGGCTTGAATGCATCGATAATGAATTGAAGATTTGTAGGACTATCCTTGTCTGCCTTTGTGATATGGCCATGAAGTCCAAGCAGTTCAGCATAATTCACCTCTATTCGCTTATCGGCAAGCAGTTTCTGCATATTCAAACCAGCGCCAAGCACGTCAATTTGAATTAAGTCACCTCCCTTTTGGTCAGGAATAACCACATCATAAAGCACAACTTGATTGAAAGGCTTGATGGAAAGTTCACCAATTTGAACATTGGTTTTCAAGAACTTGCTCAATTCCTTCTCTCCCTCTGCTTTAATCATTTGCTGAATGGAAGGAATGCACAGCAAGATATATAACAACGCATAGAGCGTAACCACCGTCACCAGGAAGAAGACGATGATACTACGCACCACGTTATATGTGTGTCTAATGACTGGACGCATTTTTTATAGTCAGTTATTCTGGCAATGTTTCACATTCCTTGATCCAAATGGCAGAAGCGGTGTCGCTTGGCATTCTCCAATCGCCACGAGGCGAAAGACTAACAGTACCCACTTTTGGTCCATCAGGAAGACATGAACGCTTAAATTGTTGTGAGAAGAAGCGCCACATAAACTTTGTGAGCCATTTCTTCACCGTTTTATTGTCGTACTCATCACCGAATGCAGTCTTGGCAAGCATGAAAATCTTGCGTGGAGTGTAGCCATAACGCAACATATAATACAGGAAAAAATCATGCAGTTCGTAAGGACCAATCAGATTTTCTGTTTTTTGCTGGATTTCGCCATCTGATGCTGCTGGCGTGAGTTCGGGGCTAATAGGCGTGTTGAGCACATCAAGCAATGTTTCATGAATCAAAACACCCTGAGGAGTTGAAGTGCCCACAGATGTGGCGAACCACATCACGAGGTGTTTTGCAAGAGTTTTAGGAATACTTGAATTCACATTGTACATCGACATGTGGTCGCCATTATAGGTAGCCCAGCCCAATGCCAACTCTGAAAGGTCGCCTGTACCGAGCACCAACGCATTGAATTTGTTCGACAAATCCATCAATATCTGCGTTCTTTCGCGTGCTTGACCATTCTCGTAAGTGACATCGTGAACATCAATATCATGATGAATATCTTTAAAGTGCTGCTTCACAGCATCAGCGATTGGAATTTCCATCACTGTCACACCCAAAGCATTCATCATAGAAAGGGCATTGTTATATGTTCTGCCTGTAGTGCCGAAGCCCGGCATTGTCACGCCGTAAATTTTCTTTCGGTCGTAGCCAAGTCGGTCGAAAGCTCTGACAGCCACAAGGAGTGCCAAAGTGGAGTCCAAACCACCAGAGATTCCCACCACCAAACTATTGATATGGGTGAATTGCAGGCGACGCATCAAACCCTCAGTTTGAATATTCACTATCTCTTCGCATCGTGAATTACGATGGTCTTCGTAAGGCACAAAAGGAAGTGTTTTGAGAGTTCGGGAAAGTGGCGTTTCGTCGTAATTGAGCGTTTTGGGCCATGTGAGCGGAATAAGGCGCATTGGACGACTGAACTGTAGCATGTTGTCGTTATAACTACCATTGATGCGACGCTCGTTATTCAACGCCTCAATATCCACATCCGCAAAAGTGATTTGTGGTTGCAATTCAAAACGCTGACATTCACTAAGGATTGTGCCGTTTTCTGCAATGATGGCATTGCCTGCAAACACTAAATCGGTAGAAGACTCGCCAAAGCCAGCCGATGAATAAATATAGGCGGTAGTGCAGCTGTCGGATTGATGCTTAATCAAATCACGCAAATATTGGTGCTTGCCAATCAACTCATTAGAAGCAGACAAATTTACAATCACATTCGCTCCATTAATTGCATAAATAGAGCTGGGAGGAATGGGCACCCATAAATCTTCACAAAGATCCACTCCCACTTTCACCTTACCAGCATTGAAAATGAGGTTGGCACCAAAAGGCACAACTTCGCCATTAATAGTGATTTCAGTTGCAGTCTTGGTCACATTATAACTGGTGAACCAGCGCTTTTCGTAAAATTCTTTATAATTCGGTAAATAAGTTTTTGGCACAGCACCAAGAATCTTGCCACACTGAATACACACTGCGCAATTATAAAGATGCCCATCACAGCGAAGTGGCGCGCCAATAAACACTACGATATCGGAATTGATAGTGGATTGCTGAATTTGTTGAATTCCTTCTTCGGCAGCGTCGAGCAACTGTTCGTTGCCAAACAAATCTGCACAGGTGTAAGCAGTAACACAAAGTTCGGGCAGCACCAACATCTGCGAATCGCACTGCTTGGCTTGCTCAATACTGCACAATATACTTTTCACATTAAAGTCGACATCGGCAACATTAACAGATGGAACTGCCGACGCAACTCTAATATATCCATAATCAGTCTTATTTTGTATGTACATAATTTACCAAATTATTAACTTACAAAATTACTCAAAAATGGCGATATGATAGGTATAAGTTGAGACAAAAAAAGAGTAAGAACTATTGCCAAAATGCAAAAAAATCGGTTTCGATAAACTCAAAACCGATTTTTCATATATCATGTTAGGAAAATTATCAGCAATGGCAACCTTCAATGTTAAAGCCACGAAGGAAGTCGGCAGTCGGCATTCTGCGTTTACCTGCCATTTGAAGCGACAATATCTCGATTTTCGCATCTGCACATGCCACCCAAAGGCGTTTGCCGTCAGTTGTCAGGGTGCCAGGCACAAGGTTTGCAGATGGTGCTTCAGGTTCGCCTGTTTCAAATATTTTCACAGCATAAACCTTGCCTGCTGCATTAACAATCTCGGTCCACGCGGCTGGATATGGCGATAAGCCACGCACATGGTTATACACCTTTTCAGCACACCAATTCCAATCAATGCGACAAGTGTCCTTGAAGATTTTTGGCGCAGGAGTTGGTTTTTCCCCGACAGTAAGCATTTCTGATTGAGGAATAGGCTTCACTGTGCCAGCAATAATTGCGTCAACAGTTTCAATCACCATACCTGCACCCATCATCATCAGTCCGTCGTGAATTGTCTCAACATTGTCTTTACGGCCAATGGGAAGTGATTTTTGTTGAATCACGTCGCCTGTGTCAATCTCGTGTTTCAGGAAGAATGTGGTTACACCAGTTTCAGTTTCGCCGTTCATTACAGCCCAGTTGATTGGCGCTGCGCCACGATATTTTGGAAGCAAAGAAGCATGAAGATTGAATGTGCCAAGGGGAGGCATGGTCCACACCACTTCAGGAAGCATTCGGAATGCGATGACAATAAACAAGTCCGCGTTCAAACTGCGAAGTTCGTTCACAAATTCTTCATCTTTCAATTTCACTGGCTGCATCAAATGCAAACCATTTTCAACGGCATATTTCTTCACATCACTCTGGAGGAGATGATGACCACGACCTGCTGGCTTGTCAGGCATAGTGACAACACCCACCACGTTATATCCACCTTCCACAAGGCGTTTCAGACTCTCCACAGCAAAATCAGGAGTTCCGAAAAACACTATCTTTAAATCTTTCTTTTCCATCTTCAAAAATATGCTCAAGTTATTTTATACTAAACAATCAACATCAATCGTAACTGTAGTGCTTCAGCACCTGACGATATGAATTAAATATCTTTGACTTCGACACAAATCCCACATAACGCCCTTCTTCCACCACCGGCAGATTCCATGCGCCTGTATTATCAAACATCTTCATCACTTGGTCCATAGGCGTGCCAAGTTCCACCTTTGCTGGGGGCATCGACATGAAACGCTTCACATGCATACGCCTATACAAGTCGGGACGGAACATGATGTTGCGAATGTCATCAAGAAGCACAATACCAAGCAGTTGACCATCGTCGTCGGTAACAGGAAACAGGTTACGTTTACTCTTCGAAATCACATCTACCATTTCCTTCAAACTCATATCGGGGTGAACAGGAATAAAATCGGTTTCAATCACACTGTCCATCTTCAGCAGGGTAAGCACGGTCTTGTCTTTTTGGTGAGTGAGCAATTCGCCCTGGAGTGCCAAACGCTTGGTGTAGATGCTATAGTTTGAGAATATGCGTGATGTGCCGTAAGAAATGGCAGCCACAATCAGCAATGGCAAAAACAGCGAATAGCCACCAGTCATTTCTGCCGTAAGGAAGATCGCCATCAAAGGTGCGTGCATTACGCCTGCCATCACACCAGCCATGCCCACAAGAGAAAAATTCTTGGTAGAGAGTGGCATTGTAGGGTCAACAATACCCAGCGAATTGACTGCATAGGCGAAAAGGAAACCAGCCATACACCCCACATACAATGATGGAGCAAACGTTCCACCCACACCGCCACCACCATTAGTTGCACTGGTGGCAAACACTTTCATGAAGCAAAGTGCCCCAACCAGCAAGAGCGTTGCACCCACACTGCTGCGCATTCCGTAGAAAAGGCTATTGTTGAAGATTTGCTCTACATGCCCATTCAGCAAATAGTTGATGGATTCGTAACCTTCACCAAAAAGTGGAGGAAACACGAAGATAAGCACACTCAAGAGTATTGAACCTAAAAAGAAACGATAGCGAGGACATGAAATGCGCCCAAACATGCGCTCCATCACTTCAATCATCTTGGTGAAATAAACCGAAACCAAACCGCAGAACACCCCAAGCAGCACCACATAAGGAATACGTGAGGCATAAAACATTTCACTCTGTGTGAAGAAGAATTCCACATTATAGCCAGTGAAAACATAAGCCACAGTCGCACCAGCAACCGATGCCATAATCAGTGGCATAACCGAGCCAGCAGTCAAATCAAGCATCAGCACCTCCACGGTAAACAGCACACCGGCAATTGGTGCCTTAAAGATGCCGGAAATACCTGCAGCCGCACCACAACCAACGAGCATCATCAGCATGTGAGGCGAGAGGCGGAAGGCTTGACCAAGGTTTGAACCAATAGCCGCTCCTGTAAATACGATAGGGCCCTCGGCTCCGACCGAACCACCACAACCGATAGTAACGGATGAGGATGCCAACGAGGCATACATGTTATAAAATTTTAATCGGCTCTTCTTTTGAGCGATGGCATATAGCACACGGGTTACACCATGTGAAATATTGTCACGCACCACATAACGCACAAAGAGCATGGTGAGCCAGATGCCCACTACAGGGTAAACGAGGTAAAGCCAGTTGGACCCCGTCATCACGAACTCGTGGGTGAGCAGTTCCTCAATCTGCCCAATAAGCCACTTCAGCAGCATGCCCGCGCAGGCTGTGAAGATGCCTACCAGTAAACTGATGAAGAGAAGGAACTGATTGTCGCTCACATGCCTTCTGCGCCACCTGAGTGCCCAGGCTGCCGCCTTGCGCGCTCTGGTATTCCGCTTTTCCCTTTCCATGCTTGTCCTGTGTGTCTATGGTTATGATTACGGTTCTGCACGCTGGTGCAGACGGTCACTTACGGATGATATGGACCTCACCGTCCTGCCCGAGCTTGATGATCTGGCTGGGTTTGGCCTTGGCCAGATCGTTCTGTCTGGACCTCATCACGTAGTCAACTCCTGCCACTATCTCGGGTGAAATCTCGGAGAAGTTGGCTGGAGAAGGCTCGCCACTCACGTTGGCGCTGGTGCTCACCACCGCCTTCTGGAAACGGAAGCACAGTTCGTGACTGATGGCTTCCTGGGTGACACGCATACCCACACTGCCATCCTCGGCAATGAGTTCGGGTGCGAGGTTGCAGGCACCGTCGAGGATGAGTGTCAGAGGTTTGCTGGCAAACTCAATCAAGTCCCATGCCACGTCGGGCACACGGAACACATATCGCTGCAGACGATTGGCGCTATCCACCAGGCAGATGAGTGCCTTGCTGTCGTCACGCCGCTTCAACTGATATACCCGCTTGACTGCCTCGCTGTTGGAAGCGTCACAACCAATGCCCCAAATGGTATCGGTGGGATAAAGAATAAGGCCGCCCGAGCGCAGCGTCTGCACTGCCTTTGGCTCATTCTGTATCTCGTCTATGAATATCAGTGTGCGCTTGTTGTCCTGGCGCACATTGGCCTTGAAGAAAATGCCAGACAGCAAGTCGTCAAAAGCGTAGTCGGCTGCAAACAATTCGACATTCTCTTTTTCCTCAAGATTCAAGTAGATATAGTTGTCGAAATCTTCGGCAA
>OQWI01000844.1_pt1 | contig 13837 bp, 8 predicted proteins | sample 1691551 | NCBI WGS metagenome assembly OQWI01 (sample SAMN03418259, study PRJEB22391) | human gut metagenome | biome: human-gut; feature: organic feature; material: feces | host: Homo sapiens | place: Tanzania | collected 2013-01
GCGAAGGAGATATGCAACCAGAATCCCATTGGCTTCAGCGCTGAGCAGATGGAGGCTTACACGACTGTTGGCGGCACTCCGTTCCTCGATGGCGAGTACACCGTGTTCGGAGAGGTAGAGGAAGGCTTGGACGTTGTAGACGCTATACAGAACGCCGACACCGACCGCGCCGACCGTCCTACTGAGGACATCGCCATGACTATCACACGTATTGACTAACAAGCAATTATGACACCGACAGAAGAGAAAGCACTTACCGTATACAAAGCAAGTGCGGGTAGCGGAAAGACGTTCACGCTATCCGTAGAATACATAAAGCTTCTCATCAAGAACCCGATGAGTTTCCGTTCGACACTCGCTGTGACGTTTACGAACAAAGCTACTGAGGAGATGAAGACACGTATCCTCAGTCAGCTTTATGGTATATGGAAGCAGCTCCCGAAGTCGAAGGATTATATAGAAAAGATAAAGAGCGAACTTGGTGTGACCGAACAGTTTATGTCCGATCGCGCCAAGATCGCTCTTTTTAATATTGTACACAACTACAGCTACTTCCGCATCGAGACCATCGACTCGTTCTTCCAGAGCGTGCTGCGCAATCTTGCACGCGAGCTCGACCTCACGGCCAACCTGCGCATCGAGCTTAACGACCGACAGATTGAGAGCATCGCCGTAGACGAGATGATCGACGAGCTGGGCGAGAAGGACGAACTGCTGAAGTGGATTCTCGGTTATATAAAGGAGAACATCGACGACGACAAGAACTGGAACGTCATCGGCTACATAAAGTCGTTCGGCGAGAACATCTTCCGCGAGTTCTACAAGACAAAGAGCAAGGAGCTCAACACATTGCTGCACGAGAAAGGCTTCTTCGAGCAGTACACAAAGCGCATCAGAACCATACGCGACGAGGCAGAAGAGCAACTGAAAAGCGTTGCGGCGGAGTTCTTCGAGGCGCTCGAAACGGAGGGCGTTGACATCGCCGACCTCAGCTACGGCAAGTCGGGACCTGCCGGCTACTTCATCAAACTGCAGAACGGACAATACGACGAGAGCATCATCACGGGCAGAGTGCAGAAGGCGCTCGACGAAGGCTCTGCCGACTGCTGGACAAAGAAGAGTGCGCCGCAATCGCTGCGCCACTTCGCCGAGGAGACCATCGTGCCGCTTCTCGAAAAGGCAGAATCTACGCGCAAGAGCAACTGGAAGATGTACGCATCGGCGGTGCTCACGCTGAAGCATCTCAACCAGCTGCGCCTGCTCAACAGCATTGAGCGGAAGGTGCGCGAGATGAACGTCGAGGCAAACCGCTTCCTGCTCAGCGACACCCACACCCTACTCCACTCGCTCATCAAGGATACCGACTCACCGTTCATCTTCGAGAAGATAGGCTCGCATCTGGAGAACGTGATGATCGACGAGTTCCAGGACACGAGCACCGTGCAATGGCAGAACTTCAAGGTGCTGCTCGAGGAGTGCATGAGCCACAGCGAAGAGCACGGCAACCTGATTGTGGGCGACGTGAAGCAGAGCATATACCGCTGGCGTTCGGGCGACTGGCGTATGCTGAACAACATCAAGGGCGAGTTTCCGCAGATGAGCGACATGCTCGACATACGCACGCTGACGCACAACTACCGTTCGTCGCGCCGTGTCATCAACTTCAACAACGCTTTCTTCGAGCGTGCCGCCGAGATAGAGTTCGACGATCTTAAGGAGTGCTGCGGCGAGGACGACATGCAGCTTGCCGAACAGCTGAAGAGTGCGTATGCCGACGTGTGCCAGCAGGTGCCCGACAAGCGCGAGGACTCCGGATACGTACATATCGAGCTGCTTCCGCAGGACGACTACACCGACATCACGCTGAACAAGACGGTCGAGACAGTAGACCATCTGATAGAACTCGGCGCAGACCCGTCTGATATAGCCATCATCGTGCGCTCCAACAACACCATACAGCAGATTGCGGAGCACTTCGCCTGTGTGCGTCCCGAACTGAAGATTGTGTCTGACGAGGCTTTCCGTCTCGACAACTCTACGGCGCTGAACATCCTCGTAGCGGCGATGCACTCGCTGACGCACCAGGACGACAAGCTGACAAGGGCGTACATCGCAAAGGCTTACCTCACGAAGGTGAAGGGCGTAGACCTCGAAGCTGCCAACCGCATGGTTTCTACCGAGGATGGCGTAGAGGAAGCGTTGCCTGCCAGCTACCGCGACCACAACGACGAACTGCTCGTGATGCCTATCTACGAACTTGCCGAACGTCTTTACAAAATATTCAGTCTTGAGCGCATCGTGGGCGAAGACGCCTACGTATACGCTTTCTTCGACTGCCTCACCAGTTTCCTCACCTCAAACACAGCCACACTCGACGACTTCGTTGAGGAGTGGAACGAGAACTTCGCGTCGAACACCATCCAGGCACGCTCTATCGACGGCATTCGCCTTATCACCATACACAAGAGTAAGGGTCTGGAGTTCAAGCACGTCATCATTCCGTTCTGCGACTGGCGCATGGAGAAGACCAACACTATATGGTGCGAGCCTACGGAGGCTCCGTTCAACGAGCTGCCGCTTGTGCCGGTAGACTTCAGCGCAAAGCAGATGATGGGCACTATATACGAGCGCGACTACATCGTGGAGCATCTGCAGAACTGCGTAGACAACCTCAACCTGCTCTACGTAGCGTTCACGCGCGCCGAGCGCAGCCTAATCGTATTCGCACGCCGTGGTAACGCATCGCTGCGTTCGTACGTGATAGAGCAAGCGATAAGCGACATGCAGCTGCCCGACTGCTCGCTCGAAGGCGATCTCACCACCTCACCATCTCACCACCTCTCAGGGGGTGCACTTGTCTCAAGTGCACCAACCAATCTCACCACCTCACCATCTCAACATATCACCCTGACATATGGCGAGATAGACACCACCAAGGAGAAGAAAAAGGCTGAGGAACCGAACATCTTCACGCCGCACGTAGAGAACATCCTGCTGCCGATGAAGACCTACGCCTCGAACGTAGAGTTCAAGCAGAGCAACAAGAGTCGCGACTTCATCAACGACGAGGCTAACGACGAGCAGGCAGAGCAGCAGTCGTACATCAAGACGGGTCTGCTGCTCCACTATCTGTTCTCGAACATCGAGACAGCCGACGACGTAGACAGCTGTCTGCACGACATGGAGATGGAAGGTCTGTTCGACGAGAGCGTCATCACGCCGAACAAACTGAAGAACATGCTGCACAAGCGCTTCTCTAACCCAAAGGTGAAGGAGTGGTTCGGGGGCGGCTGGACACTCTTCAACGAGTGTTCCATCCTCAGCTACGACCCATACACCGACAAGCTGACGGAGCACCGCCCTGACCGCGTGATGAAGCGCGGCGATGAGGTGCAGATCGTCGACTTCAAGTTCGGTAAGCCGCAGCCCGAGCACACCGACCAGGTGCGGCGCTACATATCGCTCACACACGACATGGGCTACACCGACGTGAAGGGCTACCTCTGGTACGTCTATTCGGACAACATCGTTGAAGTTTAACAAAAAAAGGAAAACAACATGAACAAGACATTCTTAGAATATGTCGCAGAAGATATAATCGGCAAGTACGGCACCGACCTCTCGCGCATCGCCGTGGTGTTCCCGAACAAGCGCGCCGCTCTGTTCCTCAACGAACATCTTGCACGTATTGCGGGTCAGCCCGTATGGAGCCCTGCCTACATCACTATCAGCGACCTCTTCCGCCAGCATACCGACCTCAAGCCAGCCGACCCTATAAAGCTGATATGCGACATACACAAGTCGTTCACGAAGTGTACGGGCATCGACGAGACGCTCGACCACTTCTACGGCTGGGGACAGCTGCTGCTTGCCGACTTCGACGACATCGACAAGAACATGGCAGACGCCGACAGTATATTCTGCAACCTTAAGGACATTCACGAGCTCGACGACATATCTTATCTCGACGACGAGCAGAAGGAGATGCTGAAGCGCTTCTTCGCCAACTTCAGCGACGACATCGAGTCGGAACTGAAGAAGCGCTTCCTCAGTCTGTGGTCGCACTTCGGCGATATCTACCACGACTATAACCGCCGCCTCACCGAGCAGGGCATAGGCTACGAGGGCGCCATATATAGAAAGGTGGCAAGCGAGGAGACGCTCCACCTAAAGTACGACAAGTATCTGTTCGTAGGCTTCAACCTCATACAGAAGGTGGAGCGTGTGCTGTTTAGCCGACTGATGAAGGAGGGCAAGGCGAAGTTCTACTGGGACTTCGACGAATACTACATGCCGACAGCCAGAGCGCAGCAGTCTGCTTCGGTTCCGAACAACACGGCGTCGTTCGCCGCTTACCTAACCGACTTCCCAAACGAGCTCGACAACACCGACCGCGACATCTACGCCAACATGCGCCGACCGAAACGCATACGCTTCATATCCTCGCCCACGGAGAATGCGCAGGCGCGCTTTGCGAGCAACTGGCTTCTTGAGAACGACCGCTACAAGGCTGGCCGCAAGACTGCCGTCGTGATGTGCGACGAGAGCATACTGCTGCCCATAATGCACAGTCTGCCGCCCGAAGCCGACAAGGTGAACATAACGAGCGGCTTCCCGCTCGCCATGACGCCCGTAGCGTCGCTCGTGATGCTGCTCTTCGACCTCTACACGCTCGGCTTGCGCAAGAAGGGCACCGCCTTCAACCCCCACTACCTTAAGAAGCTCATGGCACATCCCTACGCACGCCACCTCCAGGAGGTGCACTTAAAGGGGGTGCACTCAAAGGGGGTGCACTTGTCTCAAGTGCACCTCATGCTTTGTTGGTGCACTTGAGACAAGTGCACCCCCTTAGATACCCTCCTGATTCGGCTTAATACTGTATCATCTGCAGCACGTCGGCAATCTTCTCGATGCCCTCCTGCAGCGGCTTCTTCACCATCTGCTTGATGAACATGTTGAGCTCAGCCTTGATGGTGAGCTTCATCTTCGATGTTGTGGAGGTGACGGGCAGCAGCTGAATCCAGAAGTTGAACGGGATGGGGCTCTGCTCGCTCTCGAACTTGATGCACTTCGGCTCGTCGCGGTCTACGATGTGCAGGCGGATTGATCCTACCGGCGGCACGTTGACAGAGAGCGAGTCGGAGTCGAACGTCATATCCTTAATCTTCTCTGCCTGCTGGCGCGCCTCCTCGGGCATCGTGTCCTTCATCAGCTCGTAGCGCTCCTTCAGAGCCTGCAGGTTGCTGAGGTCGCTGAGCTTGTTGTAGACATTCTGCTGCGGATAGTTGATCTGTCGTATTGTACTTTCGAATGTTGTCATGTTTTTTTCTTCGAAAAATGTTGAGGTGGTGTGAAGTGGTGTTGTGATGGTGAGGTGGTGAGATGGTGAGATGTGATGGTGTTGCAATGTGATGTTGGTAATGGCGAGAGTAGTCTCTACATCTCAACGCCTCAACATTTCAACATCCATTCTCACCACTTCAACATCTCACCAATACACCACCTTTCATCTCACCACCACACCATCTTATTACTTCTTCCAGTTAGCCGGGTCCTTGCGCCACTCGTGCAGCAGCTCTACGTCCTCGTTCTTGATGTAACCAGTCTCAAGAGCCTGCTCTACGACGTGGTCGTAGTCGGTGAGAGTTTCGAGGCGTACGTCAGCCTCGGCAAAAGCCTGAGCTGCAACCGGGAAGCCGTAGGTGTAAGAAGCCACCATGCCCACTACCTGATAGCCTGCCTCGCGCAGAGCTGCAACAGCCTTCAGCGAGCTGCCGCCGGTAGAGATGAGGTCTTCTACGACAACTACCTTAGCGCCAGCCGGCAGTTCGCCCTCGATGAGGTTCTGCATGCCGTGGTCCTTAGCCTTAGAGCGCACGTAGACGTACGGGAAGTTGAGCTCGTCGGCAACCAGCGCGCCCTGAGCGATAGCGCCGGTAGCTACGCCTGCCACAGCCTCTGCCTCGGGGAAGTGCTCGAGGATGGTGTGAACGAGTTCGAGCTTAACGTACGAGCGCAACCAAGGGAACGAGAGAGTCTTGCGGTTGTCGCAGTAGAACGGAGATTTCCAACCTGATGCCCATGTGAACGGATCGTTGGGCTGAAGCTTGATTGCCTTTACTTCGAGAAGCTTAGAGGCGAAGTCTTTTTTGAGTGTACTCATTGCTGTAATTATTAATTCTTAATTCTTAATTTTTAATTGTTACCTTTCGGATATTTAATTGAGATGTTTAGTCTTGGGTATTCAATAATGCAAATGTAGATAAAATTATCGAAAAACCGACGTGTTATGCCCTACAATTTGTAAAATTCAATAACTTTGCAATTAATTCAAAACTCAAAACTCAAAATTCAAAACTCAAAAATGCTTCACGCTCTTTCCACTTCTATTCCCTCACCCCGCCAGTTCACCTATCCGTTCTGCTACGACGTAGACCCGCTTGCTGAGGCTGCGTCGCTGGAGCTGCAGCGCTACATCGCCGATGCCGACCTGATGAGCACGGAGAAGGGCTGCGGAAAGATGTTTGGTGTGCTCGTTGTGGAGTATGAAGACGAGTCGGGCGCATTGCAGCGCGGTTTCCTTGCCGCCTATTCGGGTTTGCTTGGCGGTAGGAACGACTGGCCTTACTTCGTGCCGCCAGTGTTCGACGCGCAGCAGCCCGACGGCCATTTCAAGCGCACGGAGCGCGAGATAAGCGCCATCAACCGTGAGATTGCAGCCATTGAACACGACCCTGAGTATCTGCAGAGCGTGGCGCAGCACGAGCAGACGAAGAAGCGCTTGCAGGCTGAGGTGGACGCGTTCAAGGCTGAGGTGGACGCTGCGAAGGTGCGACGCGACGCACGCCGCAAGAGTGGCGAGCCGCTGAGTGAGGAGGAGCAGGCGGAGATGATACGCGAGAGTCAGTTTATGAAGGCGGAACTGCGCCGCCGCCGCAAGGCGATGGAGCAAGCCGAATCAACACTCAACACTCAACATTCAACATTCTTAAAATCGCTTCAGCGCAAGCGCAAGCAGATGAGCGACGAACTGCAGCGCTGGCTCTTCTCTGCCTATCGCATGCTCAATGCCAAGGGCGAGGAGCGCGACCTTATCGACATCTTCCGCGAGTACACGCACGCCATGCCCCCAGCCGGAGCCGGCGACTGCTGTGCGCCGAAGCTCCTGCAATACGCCTACCTGCACCGCCTGCGCCCCGTCTGCATGGCAGAGTTCTGGTGGGGCGAGTCGCCTGCGTCCGAGATTCGCCACCATCTGCATTATTATCCTGCCTGCCGCTCGAAGTGTCTTCCCATCCTCACGCACATGCTCAAGGGACTCGATGTGGCGCCCAATCCACTCGCGAAGAAGCGGCACACCGCCGAGCCGCGCGTGCTGTATGCAGACGAGTATATAATGGTGGTTGACAAGCCGGCGGGCATGCTGTCGGTGCCGGGAAAGGCGGAGAGCGTGAGGTCGGAATTCTCTGACTCGGCGAATATCAGCGTAGAAGAATACTTCGCCAACCTACAGTCACCCACGAATTCTCAATTCACAACTGAGCAATTCACAATCGGCGAAGCCGACAATTCAAAACTCAAAACTCAAAACTCAAAATTCTTAAAAGCCGCCCACCGCCTTGATATGGACACGAGCGGACTCCTTGTGCTCGCCCGCACCGAGCAGGCGTATGTAGAGTTGCAGCGTCAGTTCGCCAGTCGCGAGACCGTAAAGCGCTACGAGGCTGTGCTCAGCGGCGTGCCAACTCAAAACTCAAAACTCAAAACTCAAAACTCTTCCACGCAGCCGTCAGGCTGCTTGGAAGCCATCTCCCTGCCTCTCATCGCCGACATCAACGACCGTCCGCGCCAGCGTGTGGACATGGAGCACGGCAAGCCCGCACTAACATTATATAATATAGCAGAGGTGAGGGCAGTGGATGCGAATACTGCCGTGGCGTACACAACAAAAAAAGTGGATAAGGGCCGAACCCTTGTCCACCTGTATCCTAAAACCGGTCGCACGCACCAGCTCCGCGTGCATTGTGCCCATCCCCTCGGTCTCGCCACCCCGATTCTCGGCGATCCGCTATACGGACGCGGCACCGCAGCGCCCCGCATGTATCTGCACGCAGCCGAACTGTCAATAGTGCATCCCACAACAGGGCAACGAATGAAGTGGTTGTCCAAATTCATTTAAATGTTCTGGGAGAGGGGACGCCCTCGTCCCCGATAAAGCAATTGATTTCCCCTGATTCTTTCGGGGATGAGGGCGTTCCCGACATAGCAATTGATTCTCGCTAATTCTTTCGGGGACGAGGGCGTCCCCGCTCCTATACAAAGGGCTATGCCCTAAATTGAGCATTAACGAAAATTCTTGCTCTAGCAAGCGGCAAAGCCGATTACAAAACTCAATATTTAACATTCAAAATTCTAAAACATATGCGTGATTTTAACAACATTAAAGTAGCTGTAGCCGGTACTGGCTACGTCGGTTTGAGTATTGCGACACTTCTGTCGCAACATCATCATGTAACAGCAGTAGATGTAATCCCTGAAAAGGTGGAAAAACTCAACAACAAGATTTCACCAATCCAGGATGATTACATCGAGAAGTATTTGGCAGAAAAGCCATTAAACCTTATCGCCACACTCGATGGCAAGTCAGCTTATGCAGATGCCGACTTTGTGGTTATCGCAGCACCAACTAATTACGACCCAGTTAAGAACTACTTCGACACTACCCATGTAGAGGAAGTAATTGACCTCGTGTTGGAAGTAAACCCAGATGCCATAATGGTCATCAAGAGTACAATTCCCGTAGGTTACACCCGCAATCTCTACTTAAAATACGCCCAGAAAGGAGTTAAGAAGTTCAACCTCCTCTTCTCCCCCGAGTTCCTTCGTGAGAGCAAGGCCCTCTATGATAATCTCTACCCAAGCCGCATCATCGTAGGCTACCCCAAGATCATCAACAAACCCGAGTTCGAAGCCGAGAATAACGCCATCGAGTCTGTAACCGACGTAGAGATGCTTAAAGAAGCAGCCAAGACCTTCGCCTTTTTACTCTTAGAGGGAGCTATCGGTCATAATGGTGACACAAAGCAATTGGATTCTTCACTTTTCACTCTTCCCTCTTCACTCGAAAAGAACATTCCAGTTCTTTTTGTCGGAATGAAAGAGGCAGAGGCAGTCAAACTCTTCGCTAACACTTACCTTGCCCTTCGCGTCAGCTACTTCAACGAGCTTGACACTTACGCCGAGGTCAAAGGTCTTGACTCAAAGGCAATCATCGAAGGTGTAGGTCTCGACCCCCGTATTGGTACCCACTACAACAACCCATCATTCGGCTACGGTGGTTACTGCTTGCCCAAGGACACCAAGCAGCTCTTGGCTAACTATGCCGACGTTCCTCAGAACATGATGTCAGCCATTGTAGAGTCCAACCGCACCCGCAAGGACTACATCGCCGATGCTGTCCTCCGCAAGGCAGGTTGGTACGACTACTCCAGCAACAATCAGTACGGTGCAGAGCCAGGCAATTGCGTCATCGGTGTCTACCGCTTGACAATGAAGTCCAACTCCGACAACTTCCGTCAGTCAGCCATCCAGGGCATCATGAAGCGCATCAAGGCAAAGGGAGCCGAGGTCATCATCTACGAGCCAACCCTTGAGAACGGCACCACCTTCTTCGGCAGCAAGGTCGTCAACAACCTCGAAGAGTTCAAGACCCAGAGTCATGCCATCATCGCCAACCGTTTCGATGATTGTTTGAATGACGTGGAAGACAAAGTCTACACGCGCGACATCTTCCGCAGGGATTAATTTTGAATTTTGAGTTTTGAATTTTGAGTTGTGCGCTATGCGCATTTTGAATTGCTCAATTGTGAGTTGAGAATTCTTAATTCACAATTCAAAACTCACAATTCAAAATCGGCAAAGCCGACAATTCAAAATTCAAAATTCAAAACTCAAAATTCTTAAATCCTGGGCAATCTGGTTTTCCCGGATCAAGATCCGAGTGTCCTACTATCAACGCTTTCGGATAACGCCTATGCAGCTCACCAAGCAACAGTCTTAACGCTCTCCTTTGAGCCTCCGTTCTTGTGTCGCAAGGAGTCTTGCCATCGCTGGCAAGCCCTCCTACATACGCCACACCGATAGAGTGTCTGTTATGGTTCTTGCAATGCGCTCCCACCTGCTCCTCAGGTCGTCCACGCTCGATGGCACCGTCAATAGGAATCACATAGTGATATCCACACCCCTTCCACCCTAATGAGCGGTGATAGCGGTCAATATCCGCCATTCTCAGTGTGCTGCCCGCCTTATTGGCGGTGCAATGCACAATAATCAAAGTAATAGTTCGCATAAATCTACAGAGTTGAATGTTGAATGTTAAGTGTTAAATGTTAACTTGGAGGGGTGATAAAATTCAACATTGCGCACAGCGCCTAACTCAAAATTCATAATTGAATAATTCAACATCGGCAAAGCCGACAATTCAACACTCAAAATTCAAAATTCAACATTGCGCACTGCGCATAACCGCCAACGGCGCCTGTGACAATCAATTCAATTACTCGCAGCACATACACTGCCACACGTTTCCAGTCAATCTTCATACTCCTCGTCTTAAGATACATTAATAATATCAGTTTCATATATCACATGAGATTAATGATTATCCCTCGCTGCCATCGCCCTCTTCAGAGCCAGCACCGCCATCAGGGTTCACCGTAGTGTCAGTGTCGCTGCTTGAGCCACCCGAAGGATTAGCAGGCTTACCGCTATTGTCCGCACCACCAGATGAGGTATTGTTCTTTTTCTTCGCTGCCTCAAGGTCTACAGTCTTCTCGTTCGACTTCTCCGCCTTCAGCGTAGCGTTTTGAGCCGCACGACTTGGCACCAGATTAAATTGGGCATGACTCACGAGATTCTCGAAGTCCTCTCCAGGAGTGAACAGAATATTCACCGCCTTGATATTCTTAGCTGAGAACTTGTCAATGACTTATATGCTGCAGATTCGCATACAGAGGAGGTGAAAGAGGCCCCCAAAAATAATTATGCACTTAAAACAAAGGAAATTTTGACCAAAGATGAATGTCGAGGAAGAAACCTATTTTACTATATTTTCAAACGATGTGAACATGAAATAGAAAATCATTTTTTCCCAGGTTATTCTATGCGTCCTGGTTTATATAGTGTTATCAAATTAAGAGGAAAAGCTTGTTTAGATGATTATATGAGAATAACAATGTTTGATCATTATTTTAGCCATCTTTATTCTATATTGAAATTTATCACCTTAAACAAGCAGTTGAAAGAGGCGGAAAAATATCGGTATGCAACTTATGTGAGAGCTTCTTTATCAAGATATGAATTGGTGATGCTTTATTATAATGGCTTCTTTCATCCAAAGATGAAAAAGATGATAGAACGATATTGTCTTCTCAATAATATACGAACAGATTTGTTACCGATGAGTTTAGAATATAAAAATTTCTTGGAAAGCATAAATAAGACAATAAATAATTTGTACGATGCACATTTTTCTGTAGGTGATTTCGAATTCTATTTAACTGATAATAAAAAAGATAGAACCCGATACTATCTAAGTGCGTTCTATACTAAGGAAGATATGGAACAAGGTAAAAATTTGCTAAATCGCTGGAGACAATTTGTGAAGAGCTAATGAATCAGGCCATATTAATTCATGATACAGTACACAATTGAATAATTCAGAATCGTAGGCATAGCCAAGAACTATTCAACATTCATAACTTAACACTCAAAATTCAAATTGGTCATTAATGTTCTTCCAACCAACAACAGGGAATCAGAACGTATTAATTCGTAATTCATAACTCAACATTGGTAAAGCCGACAATTCAACATTCAAATTTGCCATCGGCACACCAAACGTCATACTAACACATCCGAGAAGTTGTGTGTATTTATGGCTCTGCCATTGAGCGTTTTTATGACGAGCAGTGTAACAATTTTTTAAGGAAGAAACAATATTACAGAAAACAAAAACTAATATGTTTACAGATACTCAAATAATAATAATGGCAGGCGGTATTGGAAGCCGTTTCTGGCCTATGTCTACTCCTAGCTACCCGAAACAATTTATTGATGTGATGGGAGTAGGACGTTCACTAATTCAACTTACAGTTGATAGATTGAAGCCAATCTGTCCTGTGGAGAATATGTGGGTGGTGACAAACGAGAAGTATATAAGCATTGTTAAGGAACAGATTCCTAACATACCAGTTGATAATATATTGTCAGAACCAGAGGCACGCAATACTGCTCCATGTATTGCTTATGCTTGTTGGAAGATACGAAAGAAATATCCTAAGGCAAATATCGTGGTAACTCCTTCTGACGCCTTAGTGATAAATACTACAGAATACCAACGAGTGCTTAGTAAGGCTTTGGGATTTACATCTGATAAAGAAGCTATAGTAACTATTGGTATCAAGCCCAGTCGTCCAGAGACTGGCTATGGCTATATTGCTGCTGCCAATCCTACATCTGTTGATGAAATCTACAAGGTGGAGGCATTTAAAGAGAAACCTGACTTTGCTACGGCAGAGAAATATATAGCAGCAGGTAATTATTACTGGAATGCAGGAATCTTTGTATGGAACATAGACACAATCAGCAATGCAATCCGTACATTCCAACCTAAGCTTGCGGCTATTATGGATGAAATGGAACCGTCTTTCTATACTGACAAAGAAAAGGATGTTGTAGGACGTTTGTTCCCTACTTGTGATAAGATAAGCATTGACTATGCGGTGATGGAGAAGTCGAATGAAATATACACTTTGCCAGCCGAGTTTGGATGGAGTGATTTAGGTAGTTGGGGTAGTCTCCGCACATTGCTTTCACAAGACCAAGATGGCAATGCAACTGTAGGCAATGACATCCGATTGTATGATTGCAAAAATTGTGTTGTTCATGCATCTGATGAAAGCAAAGTGGTTGTTCAAGGACTTGATGGTTATATCGTAGCAGAGAAGCGTGGACAGTTGCTTGTTTGCTCATTAAAGGAGGAACAAAGAATTAAAGATTTTGGCTCTTAATAAGAGTGACTATTCTTTGTCTTTATAAAAATAAAAACTATTCTTTAAATAAAAATCAAATATGAAGGGTATAGTATTAGCAGGTGGTAGTGGTACACGTTTGTACCCCATTACCAAGGGCATCAGCAAGCAGCTCATGCCTATTTATGACAAACCAATGGTGTATTATCCTATCAGTGTGCTGATGCTTGCTGGCATACGTGACATACTGATAATTTCGACTCTTTACGACCTCCCAGGCTTTAAACGTCTGCTTGGTGATGGTTCTGACTATGGAGTACACTTTACTTATGCCGAGCAGCCGTCTCCTGATGGACTTGCACAGGCATTTACTATTGGCAAGGACTTTATAGGCGATGACAGTGTATGTCTTGTTCTTGGTGATAATATATTCCATGGATCAGGCTTTACTGCCAAACTTAAAGAAGCTGTACGTGCTGCAGAGGAAGAGAAGAAGGCTACAGTATTTGGGTATTGGGTGAACGACCCAGAGCGTTATGGTGTTGCTGAGTTTGATAAGGATGGAAATTGCCTATCAATTGAAGAGAAGCCTGAGCATCCTAAGAGCAACTATGCTGTTGTAGGTCTTTACTTCTATCCAAATAAGGTGGTGGATGTGGCAAGCAAGATAGAGCCATCGGCACGTGGAGAATATGAGATAACAACAGTAAACCAGTGGTTCTTGCATGATAATGAACTTAAGGTGCAGACCCTTGGACGTGGTTTTGCTTGGCTTGATACAGGCACACACGATTCCCTATCAGAGG
>OQWI01000847.1_pt1 | contig 13829 bp, 10 predicted proteins | sample 1691551 | NCBI WGS metagenome assembly OQWI01 (sample SAMN03418259, study PRJEB22391) | human gut metagenome | biome: human-gut; feature: organic feature; material: feces | host: Homo sapiens | place: Tanzania | collected 2013-01
AGACCGTCGCGAGCCGGTTATCTGGGACATCCTCGAGAACGTAATGAAGGGCCACCCGGTAATGCTCAACCGTGCGCCGACACTTCACCGTCTCGGTATCCAGGCGTTCCAGCCGAAGCTCATTGAGGGCAAGGCTATCCAGCTCCACCCGTTGGCATGTACGGCGTTCAACGCCGACTTCGACGGCGACCAGATGGCTGTTCACCTTCCGTTGAGCAACGAGGCTATCCTCGAAGCTCAGGTGCTGATGCTTCAGAGCCACAACATCCTCAACCCTGCCAACGGTGCTCCTATCACAGTGCCGTCACAGGATATGGTGCTCGGTCTCTACTATATCACAAAGCTCCGTCCGGGTGCAAAGGGCTCAGGCCTTTCGTTCTACGGCGACGAGGAAGCTATCATTGCTTACAACGAGGGCAAGTGCGACCTCCACGCTCCGGTTAAGGTAATCGTGAAGGACGTAGTGGACGGCCAGTTCCAGAAGCGCATGGTGGAGACATCTGTAGGACGTGTCATCGTCAACCAGATCATCCCAGAGGAAGTAGGCTTCTTCAACGATATCATCTCTAAGAAGACTCTGCGCGGACTCATCTCCGACGTAATCAAGGCTGTAGGTATGGCTCGTGCCTGCGAGTTCCTCGACGGCATCAAGAACCTCGGTTACCGTATGGCTTACGTTGCAGGTCTTTCGTTCAACCTCGACGATATCATCATCCCGCCAGAAAAGAAGGAAATCGTGGAGCGCGGTCACGAAGAGATTCGCGCCATCCAGGACAACTATAACATGGGCTTCATCACTGAGAACGAGCGTTACAACCAGGTGATCGATACCTGGACTCACGTGAACAACGACCTCGCAAGCATCCTTATGAAGGAGATGACAGAGGCCGATCAGGGCTTCAACGCCGTATTCATGATGCTCGACTCTGGTGCCCGTGGTTCTAAGGACCAGATCAAGCAGCTCTCTGGTATGCGTGGTCTTATGGCTAAGCCTATGAAGGCTGGTGCCGAGGGTCATCAGATTATCGAGAACCCGATTATCTCTAACTTCAAGGAGGGTATGTCGGTGCTCGAGTACTTCATCGCTTCGCACGGTGCCCGTAAGGGTCTTGCCGATACCGCTATGAAGACAGCCGACGCCGGTTACCTCACACGTCGATTGGTTGACGTCTCTCACGACGTTATCATCTCAGAGGAAGACTGTGGCACACTCCGCGGACTCGTTTGCACCGCTCTCAAGAACGGCGACGAGATTATCTCTTCTCTCGGCGAGCGCATCCTTGGCCGTGTATCAGTACACGATATCATCCATCCTTCTACCGGCGAGCTTCTCGTTCATGCTGGCGAGGAAATAACAGATGCTGTTGCCAAGGCAATCGAGGACTCTCCAATCGAGAGTGTTGAGATTCGCTCTGTGCTCACTTGCGAGAGCAAGAAGGGTGTCTGCATGAAGTGTTATGGCCGCAACCTTGCCACACAGCGCATGGTTCAGCTCGGCGAGGCCGTGGGCGTTATCGCAGCACAGGCTATCGGTGAGCCGGGTACTCAGCTTACTCTCCGTACGTTCCACGCCGGTGGTGTGGCTGGTAACGCAGCCGCCAACGCATCTATCACTGTCAAGAACGACTGTAAGCTCCACTTTGAGGATATCCGTGTGGTTCCGTTCGTCGAGAACAACGGCGAGAAGGACATCGACTGCCAGATGGTAGTAAGCCGTCTGTCGGAGGTTCACTTCATCGATCCGCACACAGACATCACACTCGCAACACAGAACGTGCCTTACGGTTCTTCACTCTACTTCAAGGAGGGCGACCTCGTGAAGAAGGGCGACCTCATTGCCAAGTGGGACCCGTTCAATGCTGTCATCGTGACAGAATATGCAGGTACATTGCGCTTCAACGACGTAATCGAGGGCGTAACCTACCGTGCAGAGACCGACGAGGCTACAGGTCTTACCGAGAAGATTATCACCGACTCTAAGGACAAGTCGAAGGTGCCTACCTGCGACGTGCTCGACAAGAATGGCGAAATCATCGGTACCTACAACTTCCCAGTGGGCGGTCACGTGGTTTGCGAGGACGGTCAGACCGTAAAGACAGGTACTACACTCGTCAAGATTCCGCGTGCTGCAGGTTCTGCAGGCGATATCACCGGTGGTCTTCCACGAGTTACCGAGCTGTTCGAGGCCCGCAACCCGTCTAACCCAGCTGTCGTTTCGGAAATCGACGGTGAGGTGACAATGGGTAAGGTTAAGCGTGGTAACCGCGAGATCATCGTTACATCCAAGACTGGCGACCAGCGCAAGTATCTCGTATCTCTGTCTAAGCAGATTCTTGTTCAGGAGCACGACGCCGTGCGTGCGGGCACTCCGCTTTCAGACGGTGTTATCACTCCGGGCGACATCCTCGCCATCAAGGGTCCTACCGCTGTTCAGGAGTACATCGTGAACGAGGTTCAGGACGTTTACCGTCTGCAGGGTGTGAAGATCAACGACAAGCACTTCGAGATTATCGTGCGTCAGATGATGCGCAAGGTACGCATCGACGAGCCGGGCGACACTACATTCCTTGAGCAGGAGATGGTAGACAAGCTCGACTTTGCTGAGGAGAACGACCGTATATGGGGCAAGAAGTATGTCACCGACGCAGGCGACAGCGACGTGCTCAAGGTGGGTCAGATTGTTTCTGCCCGCAAGCTGCGCGACGAGAACTCAAGCCTCAAGCGCCGTGACTTGCGCCTTGTTCAGGTGCGCGACACCGTTCCTGCAACATCTACACAGATACTTCAGGGTATCACACGTGCCGCTCTCCAGACCAAGAGCTTCATCTCGGCTGCTTCGTTCCAGGAGACAACCAAGGTGCTCAACGAGGCTGCTATCCGCGGTAAGAGCGACTTCCTTGAGGGTATGAAGGAGAACGTGATCTCTGGTCACCTCATCCCGGCAGGTACAGGTCTTCGCCAGTGGGAGAAGATTGTCGTTGGTTCTAAAGAGGAATACGACCGTATGCAGGCCAACCGCCGCAATGTGACTGACTATTCCAACCAGACCGACTCTACTACAGTAGAATAAACAAGAAGTGATAAAAACATAATATTAAAGAACGCTGCAAGCAGACTTCAAAAGAGTTTGACTTGCAGCGTTTTTTTAAGCTTAACCGACAAAGCCGTCATCACTGATGATAAGTGTAGCTTATTACTGATTTTATGTGTGCGATAACAATTGTGTGTTTGTGTGTTTTTTCCATTACAGAGGCAAAAAAGTTGAAAAAAAGCTTGGCGGTTTGGAAACAAAACGCTAAATTTGCAACATCGAAACTAAATAAACAAAACGCGTCATTATAACAACAAGATGAAAAATGGCGCAAAGAAGAAGCATAAAGACAGACGACGGACTTTTATAGTCAACACAAAGACAGTTGCACTGAGATGCAACATGTAAAATAATCAAGAAATGAATGGGAAAGTGAATTGAACGTGTTATGTGCCGTACAGCCATAATTGGCTTTTGCAGGAATGGTAGTGTGCCAGGACTTGCATAGAGTGCGAAACGCATATAATGTTCTGTTGATGTGAACCCACAACTATACAAAAACTTATGTAACAGACCTCAAACCAAAAACGATATAACAACAAACACCCCAACATCCCAGACACCCCCAAAACATAAAAACGTAAACAACGTTTGAAAAAGCGATATAAATAAATTTATTATCTAACTAAACTTTTGGCTTATGAAAAAGAGATTTCTTAGCGCAATGATTCTTGGAGCACTAACCGTGACTTCAACTAACACGCTTACTTCATGTAAGGACTATGATGACGACATCTCTGATCTCCAGGAGCAGATTAATGCAAATTCATCGGCACTTGAGCAGATTAAGGCCCTCATCAAGAGCGGTCAGGTCATCACAGGCGTAACTAACAGTGGTACAGGCGTTACCTTCACAATGAGTGACGGTAATTCATACACTGTGACTAATGGTAAAGATGGTAAGGACGGTGCAGTCGGCGCAACTGGAGCTACTGGTGCAACAGGTGCTACGGGTGCAGCGGGCAAGGATGCCAAAGTATGGACCATTGGCGAGGATGGCTACTGGTACTGCGATGGCGTGAAGACCGAATTCCCATCTCGTGGCGCAACTGGCGCTCAGGGCGAAAAGGGCGACAAGGGTGATACCGGCGCAACTGGTGCTCAGGGCGAAAAGGGCGACAAGGGCGATAAGGGTGATACCGGCGCAACTGGTGCTCAAGGCGAAAAGGGCGATAAAGGCGACAAGGGTGACAAGGGCGATAAGGGTGACACCGGCGCAACTGGTGCTACTGGCGCAACTGGAGCTCAAGGCGCAACTGGAGCTCAAGGCGAGAAGGGTGACAAGGGCGATATCGGCTTGACAGGAGGATATTATAAGCCAAACCTTGGAACAGGCAATTTCGACTATGTAGATCCTAATGGCAATGTATCTGATTCTGGTATTTCTTGGCTTGGCCAGGGCTTGACCGTAGTGGATATGGGTTCATACTATTGGTTGTGCAATGTAGTTGAATTAAATCCAGCAGATGACTCAAAAGCACTTAAGAATATTAAGGTAGCTAAGGGACTCCAAGTTGGTTCTATTGTTTACCGTCCTGCTGAGTATTATCAGGGTATTCAGTCTATTCAGGTAGATGCTTTCCGCTATAAACCTTTAGCTCTGTTTAAGGCAAATGAGCAGAAAGATCAGACGGCAATGACTGATGGTGTTGCTAAGGGATATGAGGATCGTTACTTCTCATTTGTTCCGAATGTAGTGATGCGTTACTATGTCAATCCGAAGAATGCGTTTTTGGACATGAACGACAAGTCTAAGTATTCATTCGTGGTAACGGATTCAAAGTATACTCGTACATTCACTGACAATGATCTTGAGATTAAGACTGTAGATCAGGAGTTTGTAAACGGTGTACCTACAGGTCTCTTTACTGTTACTGCTAAGGCTGCTCAGGATAGAGATAAGGATATAAATATTTTATATGGTGACAAATCTGACAAAGTGACTGTTGCTGCTTTGCGCTATACTGATTATACTGATGAAGATGCACCTACAGCTGTTGTTTCAGATTTTGCTGCTTTGCGTCATAATGTAGTAACAGAGTTTAAAATCTACTTTGATCCTTTCCATAAAGGTAATTGCACTGCTGTAACACCTACTCCTGCAGAAGCAAAGGATGAAGTTCTGTTCCAGTTGCCATATGATATAGGGGAGATAGATTTGAACAAATATTTTACTGTAAAATACAACTCTGCTTATGATGAAGGCGAAATTACTTTTGATACACAGAAGATGAGTGATGCTCGCTTTAAACTTAAATTTGAGCAGATTGGCTTTGTCGCTGGTGATGAGATGACTGTACAGGCAGATCATTGCAAGTTGACTGAGAATGGTAAGTTTGAACCTGTTGATGCACCTTCAAGCGCTGGACGAACACCAATCGTCCGTGTCTCACTTGTTGATACCAATAACGATCAGGTCGCAGCTGTTGTCTATGCAAAGATTATGCTTGTTAAGCCTGAAATTAAGCCTTTGGTTATCAGAGATCCTATCAAATGGAATAAGGATTATGTTCTGAGCTGTAGTGAATACAACTTCAGTAAATTCGAAATGAGATGGTCAGATATGGAGAAGATTCTCAATGAAGTAGGATTGTCTAAGAAGCAGTTTGACGATAAGTATAAACTTGAGACTTATGACTCTGCTAGCGGAAAGGTTGCTAACCAGTATTATAAGGTAGCAGAGGGTAAGTTTAATCAAGCTGATCCATTCGGAGTCGTTACAGCTACAGAGGGTGATGAGTCTCATGAGACAAATATCCTTAAGTGGGATATTGGTAATGACGAAGCGTATAGATTTGTTGATTATTATGGTATCGGAGCTAAGAAGGACGTTATCGTGAAATTCGTACCGAGAGAGCTCGCCGACCAGAATGTTCTTCGTCCAATCTATGTAACCTTGAGTTGGATAGTAGGTGAGAATAGCAAGATAACTCCTTCTGTTGAGATTATTAATTCAGAACATAAGGCACGCGCTTCTTGGGATAAGGACTACACTCATGCACTCGCATACGTGAGCAAGTCTGATTGTGAGTTCAACATCACAGCTCTCACGCCGTTCAATAATGATCCTTTGAACATCGTTAAGGGTCAGCTTAGAAATGACGGATACGGTAAGCTTGCAGATGCTGCTTCGATGAAATACAAGTTCAAAGGCGCATCGGCTAATGGTTACAAGTTTGAAGTTAAGTATGAAGACGACTATCAGCGTGTATATGCAGTTAAAGGCAATAAGGCATATCCTGTAGTGGAATTCTACACTGATGAAGACGGAAATCCGTGGAAACTTCGTTACATAAACGACAAGGATGGTTCTGGTATTGCAACTGAGATTCTCAATTCTGGTAGAGAACCTCTGACAGTAACTATCGAAATGAATGCCAAGACATGTGCTCCTGCTGAAGACCTTATCCAGTTCAAGAATGAGAGTAACATCTATGAAATGAAGTTCATACGCCCGATGACTATAAATGACGCATCTTCTACGGACATCAATGACGCTTCGGGTGCTGTTATTGAATCTAAGGTGTCAATGACTTTTGTTGACTGGCAGAAGAATGTCTTCAAGAAGGAGAAGAATGATTACTCTCTCTATGAAATTGAGAGCATTAAGCAGGACGGTGCTATTCAGTACACATGGGCAACAGAGGGCTTCACAAATGTTGACAAATCTAAGTTTGATATCCAGTACGTAGGTCCTAAGACTGTAAACGGTTACATTGACGGTACTGACTTTGGTAAGGTAACTTATAAGAACATTAATGGCATTGCAATCGTTAAACCATTTAAGGTTAAGGTTCCTGTAGTTGTTAACTACAAGTGGGGCAAGCTGAAGACCACCTTCGAGTTTAATGTAGGTGAATCAAATTAGAACAAACGAAATGTACAATTGGTCAATAGACTGATTTACATATAGCGACTTTAGGGAGGCAGGTTCGGCAAGGCAAACGTTTCGCCAAGCCTGCCTCCCATTTTTATAGACAATGAAATGAATTTTACGATAACAGTTAATAACAAACAACTAATACACAGACAACTATGAAAACAAGAAATAAGCGTCTATCGCTCCTGCTGGCTGTTCTTGTGATGTTGCTATCGGTAAGTGTAATATCGTGCAACTCCAAGAAGGAGCAGAAAGGACCGCAACCCACAGAATTTGAGATGGGCATGACCAACCAGGACTCCATCGCCGTACGTGGACTCATAGATCAGTTCTTCTCCTTTGTCAAGGCAAAGGATTATACGGCAGCCACAGAAATGCTCTACCGCACTTCGTACGACAACCCCAAAACGGAGCCACAGCCCATCGACAATAAGGAGATACAGGAGGTGATGGGACTCTTGAAATCGGTGCCAATGGTTGACTATAAGATTGAGTACATCAAGTTCAACGAGTCATACGACAATGAGGTGCTATGTACTGTAATCATCAATAAGTCGAAGAGCAAGGACATGCCCGACATTACAACAAAGATGTTCTTCAAGCCTATGAACTACTTAGGGAATTGGTGCTTAGGGTTGATGAATTCAGGGAGTGGCGACCAAGGTGTGGTTGATCCAGCCAAGCGCGACTCCGTGAAAGAAGTATATGCCAAGGAACAGAAAGAAGCTAAGGCTACGAAGAAATGAAAAAGCGCACAGAATTTAAGTACACTTCATGTAAGATTGGTTTAGTGCTCTGCGCATTAGTTTTTTGTATTAACAGTTTAAAATCACTTTTTCATTTCGCGGTCTCGGCTGTTTCACTGGTGTGTGAACATAAGTGTGGCGAGCCGGACCGCCTTGTTTAAGCCCTGTTCAGACTCGTTGCAGGCTTAACGAAAGGTGATATTTTTGCAGAAAACGGCGTAAAAGCTTTGCTAATTCACAAATAATCAGTAACTTTGCACCCACGTTTGGCGAAAATGAGTAGCCAACGCAAGCAATATTATAGTATAACCAAATTAAACAAAACGAAAAAAAATGATTATTGTACCGGTAAAAGATGGTGAGAACATCGAAAGAGCTCTCAAGAAGTTCAAGAGAAAATTCGAAAAGACAGGTGTTGTTAAGGAGTTGCGCGCACGCCAGCAGTACAACAAGCCTTCTGTTCTGAAGAGACTCAAGATGGAGCACGCTATCTATGTACAGCAGCTCCGCGCCAACGAGGAATAATATTAGTTTCCAAATCGTTAGCACGCGTTATTAACAACTAAACAGACCATGCGCTTCTGCTCTTTGCTACATGGAGAAAGAGCGCATCGGGTCGGATGGACCAGGAGGTGTACGTACACTTAGACATATAATCATTTCAACGATATCAAGCCCACCGGAGACCTAACCTCTGCATGAGGCAGGTCGTATGTACGGAGGCACCAACAACTTAAAAAGGCAAAAGAAACTGTCGTCACACAAGTGGCAGACTGTTTCTTTTGCCTTTTTTTTGTTATGTACAAACCTTGGTGGTTATTCATAAACCTTAGCCATTTCAATAATGCTTGCAGGAATGAGCTGGCTCACGTCTTCTCCCCGTCGTATGCGCTCGCGCACCATAGTGCTGCTCACGTCGTAGAGTCCCGTGTCTACAAGCTTGACGTTGTGCGGAAGCGTAGAGGCTTCGATGTCGTAGCCACGTCGCGGATAGATGCGGATAGGGTAGTGGGCGATGATGTCGTCGGCATGATACCAACGGTCGAACACCTGCCAGTTGTCGGCACCTATGAGCAGAGTGAACTCACGGTCGGGATAGTCGCGCGACAGACTCTGTAGCGTGTGCCACATGTATGACGGGCGAGGCATGTGAAACTCGTAGTCGCATGCCGTTACACAAGGGATGTCGGCTGTGGCACGTCGTGTCATGTCGAGTCGCAGTCGCTCGTCAAGAAGGTCGGCCGACTGCTTTAATGGATTCTGTGGCGACACCATGAGCCACACCTCGTCCACAGCATCGCAATCGAGCATTGCCCGTGCGATGGCTATGTGGCCGTTGTGTATGGGGTTGAATGAACCGCCGTAGATGCCGGTCCTGATTTTGTTTGTCATAGACCAATAAATTCCTTCACAATCTTCATGGTTTCCTCAACCGCTTTCTCAAGATCGTCGTTTATCACCACGCGGTCGAACTTAGGAGCCTGCGACAGCTCGAACTCAGCACGCTCGATGCGTTGCTCGATAACCTCGGGAGCATCGGTGGCACGACCCGTCAGTCGACGACGCAACTCCTCTACCGATGGTGGCTGAATGAAGATGCTCAGCGCGCGCGAGCCATAGAACTGCTTGATGTTGCATCCGCCCTTCACGTCGACATCGAACACCACGTTGTCGCCACGCTCAGCCTGAGTCTCCACCTGCTGCTTCAGAGTGCCGTAGAAGCGGTCCTTGTACACCTCTTCGTATTCTAAGAACTCGTCGCGCTTGATGCGCTCGCGAAACTCCTCAGGCGAGAGGAAGAAATATTCCACACCATTCTTCTCAGTGCCGCGTGGCGCACGGCTGGTGCATGATATGGAGAATGCAAGATGCAACTCTGGATGCTGCATCAGACGGTTGATGATTGTGCTTTTGCCGCTTCCTGAGGGAGCGGAGAAAATTATAAGTTTACCCATTTTGGAATTTTGAATGTTGAGTGTTGAATGTTGAATTGTCGGCGGAGCCGATTTTGAATTTTGAGTTTTGAGTTTTGAGTTTTGAATTGTCGGCGAAGCCGATTTTGAGTTTTGAGTTTTGAGTTTTGAATTGTGAATTTTATATTTTTAGTCTCTAATTCAAAATTCCTAAATGAACAATTCCTAATCGGCATGGCCGATAATTCAAAATTCAAAATTCAAAACTCAAAATTCAAAACTCAAAACTCTTACAGCGCATTTAGCACTTGCTCCTTAATCTGCTCCAGTTCATCCTTCATCTTCACCACAATGTTCTGCATTTCGGCGTTGTTGCTCTTCGAACCGGTAGTATTTATTTCGCGTCCCATTTCCTGAGCTATGAATCCAAGCTTCTTGCCCTGTCCGTGTCCCTCCTGCATAGTCTCGCGGAAGTACTTCAGGTGATTGGCAAGGCGTTGTTTCTCCTCGCTGATGTCGAGTTTCTCGATATAGTAGATAAGCTCCTGCTCCAGGCGGTTCTTGTCGTACTCCACATCGGGAATCGACTTAAGACCCTCAACAATGCGTGCACGAATTTTCTCCACGCGCGCCTTCTCGTAAGGCTCGATGCTAAGAAGCAGCTGCTCGATGTTGTCTACCTTCTCGCCAAACTTCTTCTCCAAGGCAGCACCTTCCTGAGTGCGGAAAGCCACAAGCTTGTCGATAGCCTCGTCCACGGCAGCACGAGCCACGCTCCATTCCTTGTCGTCGAGAGTCTCCACCTCGGTCTTGGCAGTAACGTCGGGCATTCGCATGAGTGTTAGGAACCAGTCCTCTGGCTCAGGAATGTTGCAACGCTGTGCAATAGCCTTAATCTGCTGGCAGTAGTTCTCGGCGAGAGCCGCATTGATGACAGTGGCATCCGAAGCAGCGTCCTTCTCAATCCAGATGGCAAAGTCCACCTTGCCTCTCAGCACACGCTGCTGAATAGTCTGGCGAATTTCCATCTCCTTCTCTCGGTAGAGCGGAGCGATACGAGTAGACAGGTCGAGACTCTTGCTGTTGAGCGACTTAATCTCGACATTGATTTTCTTTCCATTGTAGACTGCGACCGATTTGCCGTAGCCCGTCATTGATAGTATCATATTATGTTGTTTATATGTATTTTTACTGTAGTGTTGATTTATAAGAATGCAAAAATACTTATTATTTTCCGAAATAAAGCGTTATAGAGTCAAAAATGGATGATTTCATTTTGTGTTGCCGTTGATTTCCATTAACTTTGCACTTACATATATGTAATATCGCGACCCACTGTTAGCCATTGGAGCAGAATTTTGTAGCATTAAGTCCAGTGGTTAGGAGTTGCAGGGTTGCATGAACAAAAGAAAATTGTTTTAGCATGTCGTGTATTTTGAATATTGATACGAGCACCAATGTGTGCTCAGTAGCCGTCAGCCAGGATGGCGCTTGCATTTTCTCCAAGGAAGATCATGATGGTCCCAACCATGCCGTGAATCTCGGAACATTTGTCGATGAGGCCATGTCCTTTGCCGACAGTCATGCCATACCCCTCGACGCCGTGGCCGTGAGTCAGGGACCAGGCTCCTACACAGGACTCCGCATCGGAGTGTCCATGGCCAAGGGCATCTGTTTTGGCCAGAATCTTAAGCTGATTTCCGTGCCCACCCTTGAGCTTATGGCAGTGCCCGTGTTGCTTCGCGAGGAAGTGGAGGAGGGAGCCTTGCTTTGCCCCATGCTCGACGCGCGCCGCATGGAAGTGTACTCTGCCGTCTACGACCGTGCCCTAAAGGAGGTGCGTGGCATCCAGGCCGACATTGTCGACGAGAACACATACAAGGAATATCTCGACCGTGGCCCCGTATATTTCTTTGGCAACGGAGCCGAGAAGTGTATGGAAGTAATCAACCATCCCAACGCACGCCTTATCAAGGGTGTAGAGCCGTTGGCCAAATGGATGTATCCCCTTGCCGAGCGACGCATAGCCAGGGAGCAATACGAGGATGTGGCCTATTTCGTGCCATTCTACCTTAAGGACTTCGTGGCAAAAGAATCAAAAAAACTGCTTTAACACAGAAAAAGATACAGAATGAAGATAACAGGACTTGATTATAACACACAGCGCGAGCGTCTCATACTGCCCGAATACGGACGCGAGGTGCAGCAGATGGTCGACCATTGCATCGCGCTGCCCAACCGTGCTCTGCGCCAGTGTTGCGCTGAGTCGATAGTGGCAGTAATGGAGCGTATGTCGCCCCCAGCGTGCGACGACAGCGACTACCGTCATAAACTCTGGGACCATCTTGCGCTCATGAGCAACTTCAAGCTCGACATCGACTATCCCTTCGACATCAGCGAGGCCAAGAAGATGCTTGAGAAGCCGGCTCCCATGTCTTATCCCATGAAGCGCATTCCCGTGCGCCACTATGGCATGATGATGTTCGAGATGTTCGACCTCTTGAAGCAGATGCCCGAAGGAAGCGACCGCACCGAGCTTGTGCGCCTTGTGGCCAACCAAATGAAGCGCGACCTCGTGCAGTGGGGCCACGGCTCCAACGACAACGAGAAGGTGGCTTCCGACCTTGCCCACTATACCGACGGCAAGGTGCAGCTCGACCTCGACACGTTCAAGTTTGAGCGTATAGCTCCCGACATTCGAAACAACGATAAGAAACAACGCAGACGCAAATAAATTCCCATACAACGCCTATGGAAACGTTTATCATAGAGGGCGGTCATCCGCTTAGCGGCACCATCATTCCGCAGGGTGCCAAGAACGAGGCTCTTGAGGTGATAGCGGCAACGTTGCTCACATCGGAACCAGTGCGCATCAGCAACATTCCCGACATCCTTGATGTCAACAACCTCATAAAGCTCCTCACCGACATTGGTATGAAGGTGACGCGCAACTCGCGCAACGACTATACATTCCAGGCCGACGAGCTGAACCTTGAATATCTCGCGAGCGACGAATATGTGCAGAAATGCTCTGCCCTGCGTGGCTCGGTGCTGCTCATGGGTCCGCTGCTCGGACGCTTCGGAAGAGCCACTGTGGCTGAGCCGGGAGGCGACAAGATAGGTCGCCGACGTCTCGACACCCACTTCCTCGGATTCAAGTGTCTTGGCGCAAAGTTCATCAACGACGACGAGCGCAAGGTCTACACCATCGAGGCAAAGCATCTCAAGGGCACATACATGCTGCTCGATGAGGCTTCGGTTACGGGTACTGCCAACATCATCATGGCTGCTGTCCTGGCCGAAGGCACTACCACCATCTACAACGCAGCCTGCGAGCCTTACATCCAGCAGCTCTGCCACATGCTCAACAGCATGGGAGCCAACATCAAAGGAGCCGGAACCGATGTGATCCGCATCAAAGGTGTCGATACCCTGCACGGAACGAGCTATGCGGTTGTACCGGATATGATTGAGGCTGGTACGTACATGTTTGCAGCAGCAGCTACCAAAGGTGATGTGCTGGTAAAAAATGTGATTCCGAAGCATCTGGAGGCCACAACGGCGAAGCTTGAGGAGATCGGCTGCGACGTGGAAGAGTTTGACGATGCGATTCGTGTGAGCGCAAGCAGACGCCTGGGCAGAACACACGTAAAGACACAGCCGTACCCGGGTTATCCGACCGATATGCAGCCGCAGATCGCGGTTACACTGGCACTGGCAAACGGTACGAGTATTGTAACAGAGAGCATTTTTGAAAACAGATTTAAATATGTCGATGAGCTTGCAAGAATGGGTGCAAATGTGAAAGTAGAAGGTAATTCTGCAACGATTGAAGGCGTGACAGAATTTTCGGGAGCCAGAGTGAGCGCACCGGATCTTCGTGCAGGAGCAGCACTTTGTATTGCAGGTTTAGCTACAGATGGAATTACAATTGTAGATGATATTGTTTACATTCAGCGTGGATATGAGCGCTTTGAGGAAAAACTCAGAAGCCTGGGTGGAATCATTGAGCGTGTATCGAGTGAAAAAGAAATTCAGAAATTCACATTAAAAGTAAGCTAATCTAAAAGTTTTATAAACTGTATTGACAGAGACAATGATGAGTTGTATAGTTTGATAGGTGACTAAAAATTAAATAATATAAACTTTCTCTTATTCAGAGCAGTGGAGATACAAAGGATCTAAGAAGCTGCGGCAAC
>OQWI01000848.1_pt1 | contig 13821 bp, 9 predicted proteins | sample 1691551 | NCBI WGS metagenome assembly OQWI01 (sample SAMN03418259, study PRJEB22391) | human gut metagenome | biome: human-gut; feature: organic feature; material: feces | host: Homo sapiens | place: Tanzania | collected 2013-01
TTATCCGGCCTACAAATTCTTCCAAATTCAATATATTGCAGAAATTATGTAGGCCTGATAAGCGTAGCGCATCAGGCAATTTTTAGTGACTTTCAGCCCAGGCTCTTTCTATCTCTTCCGCCAGAATCTTCACCCCCGCCTCAATTTTCTCCGGCTCTGGTACGTAGTTCATGCGCATACATTGATGCGTATGCGGCCACGGTTTATCCAGTCCCGGGAAGAAGTTGTGCCCCGGCACCATCAGCACGCCGCGTGCTTTCAGGCGCTGGTAGAGTTGCTCGGTCGTAATGGGCAAATCCTTAAACCAAAGCCAGAGGAAAATGGCTCCTTCTGGTTTATGAATTAGGCAGCGATCTTCCGGTAAATAGCGGCGAATGATGGCGATAGTTTCCTGAACACGCTGGTAGTAAAACGGTTTGATGACTGTTTCAGACAGGCGCAGCAGATCGTTACGCTTAATCATTTCACACATCATCGCCGGACCAATACCGCCAGGTGCCAGGCTGATAATGCCGTTCATATTGGTGATGGCAGTGATGATTTTTTCATTGGCGATGATAATGCCGCAGCGGGAGCCAGGCAGCCCCAGCTTGGAAAGACTCATGCACAGCACGATATTCGGATTCCATAGCGGGCGCGCTTCACTGAAGATGATACCCGGGAACGGGACGCCATAAGCGTTATCAATCACCAGCGGAATGCCGTGTTGATTCGCCAGCGCGTCAAGCTTCAGCAACTCTTCGTCAGTAATCACATTGCCTGTTGGATTCGTCGGCCGGGAGACGCAAATCATCCCGGTTTCTTCGCCAATATGCAGATGCTCAAAATCGACGTGGTATTTAAACTGGCCTTCCGGCAGCAGTTCAATATTCGGACGCGCAGAGACAAACAGATCTTCTTCCAGTCCGGCGTCAGCGTAGCCAATGTATTCCGGTGCCAGCGGGAACAGCACTTTTTTGACCCGACCATCGGCACGGCGTCCGGCAAACAGATTAAATAAGTAGAAAAACGCGCTCTGGCTGCCGTTTGTTAGTGCAATATTCTGTGCTTCGATATCCCAACCCAACTTCTCGCGCAGCATTCCGGCAAGCAGTGTGAGTAGCTCCGTTTTCCCCTGTGGACCGTCGTAATTGCACAGTGCATCAGTCGCTTTGCCACTTTCCAGCATGTCGGTCAGTAGCGTCTGGAAGTAGTCCTGCATTTCCGGGATCTGCGCCGGATTACCGCCGCCGAGCATAATCGCGCCAGGCGTGCGTAAACCGTCGTTCAGATCTTCCATCAGCAGCGTAATGCCGGAGTGGCGGGTAAATTTGTCACCAAAAAGGGAGAATGTCATAGCGGGATATCTGTCGAACTCTGTAGCAAGGAAGGTAACAATAACGCTACATTTGCTGGGGTGCAAATCGGTCTGTTGAAGAGTGAGCGGTGCTTTATCCTGCAACGCTGATTAGGGCTGACATTTTATCCTGGTTGGCGGCTTCCCGAGGTACTGACGAACGGGAAGCCGGAAAAGTTACTGTTGCCCTGCCCAGACGACCAGCACTTTATCGTCGCCATGCTCACGAACAAAGCCGTAGCCCTGCTTCAGCGAAAGTGTCGTTTGTTTGCCCGCGCCAATTGCGGGATGGCGGGCGCGGAACTGGCTGATTTTCTGCCAGTGCGCGACGTTGGCGGCAGATTTACCGCTAACATCCTGCCAGTTCATATCCGAACGTGTACCTTGCAGCGGATCAGAACCTGTAGGACCGAACGGACGCGAGGATTCATCGCCATAAAAGATTTGTACCGCGCCTGGCGCTAATAGTAATAACTCTGCTGCTTTGTCGCCCCCTTCACGGAACAGGCGGGTATCATGCGACGAGAGGTAGCTCAACACGTTGAAACCCTGCAATTTCTCCGCCATTTGCTGCCAGGTCGTATCCATCTGCGCAATACAATCGACAGCTTTCGCCGCCTGCTCCTGATAATCGAAATTGATCATCGCATCGAAGCCGTGGCGATAGTAGTCACTTTGCATCACGCCGTGGCCCCAGGCTTCACCGGTCATCCAGAAAGGTTTGTCATCTAATGCTTTGTCGGGGTTAGCTTTTTTCCATTCGCGAAGCGCGGCGCTGGCTTCGGTTTTCAGTTGCTGCCAGGCGGGCAACTCAACATGTTTGGCGGTATCGACCCGAAAACCATCAATCCCATAGTCGCGGACCCACTGACTTAACCAGTGGGTTAAGTAATCGCGAGGTGTAAAGCCTTCGATGACTTTAGCGTGAGTATCCGTTTTGTTTTTATAGAACACCGGCAGACCAGAAGCGGTAGTTGATTCGGTTTTGATATCCGGCAAAAAGGCCAGCGACATAGTGAGATCGTCAAATCCAGGATTGTCGTAATCGCCGATATCCGTTCTGATCCAGTTTTTTCCCCACCATTTATCCCAGCCTGTTTTGTCGCTGAAATTAATGTAATCGTTAAAGCTATGCCAGGTTTGCCCGGCGGCAGGTTTCCAGTCGCTCCAGCGTTCACCCAGCGTTTTTTTCACTTCGTCACCAGAAAGATATAACGCGCCAAACTGATACTCCTGCATATCCGCCAGCGTGGCATAGCCGGTGTGGTTCATCACGACATCAAAGAGAATACGAATACCGCGCTGATGTGCGCTATCAACCAGCGTCCGTAGATCGGCTTCGTTGCCCATATTGGCATCAAGATTCGTCCAGTCCTGTGTGTAATAACCGTGGTAGGCATAATGCGGGAAATCGCCTTTTGTACCGCCGCCGACCCAGCCGTGAATTTGCTCAAATGGGGCGCTTATCCATAAAGCATTAACGCCCAACTGCTGGAGGTAATCCAGTTTGTTGGTCAGGCCGCGTAAATCGCCGCCGTGAAAAGTGCCAATTTCCGCCATACCGTCTTTATGACGTCCGTAACTCTGGTCATTACTGGGATCGCCGTTTTCGAAACGATCTGTCAGCACAAAGTAAACCGTGGCGTTATGCCAGTCGAAAGGGGCAGAGGCGTCAGTTTCTGCCCGTTCCAGCAGGAGTAAACCGTTGCTGGTGGCAGCGGGTTGTAACGTTATTTGACCGTTCTTCACTATCGCAATTTGCTGGCTGTAATAATCCCGTACGGCGGCTCCTTCCGGGAAAGTGGCGCTGACATCCAGCGTGAGCGGTAATCCATCCCATTTCGGGCATACACGGACCTGGCTTGCTACCGGTTCGGCGGCGTTCTGGATGGAAATCATCAATGTTGGCGTGCCGGAGCGGGTGTCTATTTGCAGCGTATATTCGCCGTCCCTGAACAATCGCCATTGAGGCGGCGTGTTGCTACAGGGTTGCAGGGAAAGCATCTGATTGAGTTTTATCGCATCCGCAGGCTGCCAGCACTGTTGGTCAAAATGTAGCGTTAGTGGACGCGTACCTTTGGGCAACTGCGCGTGGCTGACAAATGTTCCCGTTCCCTGTTCACTAAAGGCAGGGAACCCCGGAGAAGTCCAGCTGGCGGCAACGGCGAAGCCAGGAAGGAGTGTCAGAAAACAGGCGGCGAGTTTCATGGCGGATGAGTCCTTATTGCTGCGATTTCAGACAGTTTGCCAGCGATAAGCCAGACAAAACTCATCCCTGAGCGGTAAGTCCACAGGATGAGAAGCAAGGGTGAGCGATCTCGCGCAAAAAACGGCTGAATTTTGCGATAAACCCCACATTTTCTGCGATTTAGCGCCAATCTGAATCGTTAACACGTGACATAGTTTCAGAATTGGACTATTCCTTGGGGTGCTCTTGACAGCTATTTTTGATATGATTTGAGATTCAACTCTCAAATTTGTGAAAAATATAAGGTGTTGGAATGATTAAATCCGACCAGGAGACCTGATGATTTTGACTCCCATACGACGATATGGGGCGATGATTCTTATGTTACTCACTCTGGTGTTTTCGAGTGAGGTGTTAGCGAAGACGCACACAACAACAGCGAGTCAAAAGTCCCACTTAACTAAAGCTAGTAATAAACAGGTAAGCAGTAAACAAGAGTATTCTCGCAATAGTGCAAAGAGTAGTTCACTTCCTGATTTGCGAAAATACCCTTCCGGAACACCAAGGAAAAAGGCGTTTCTCCGGACCGTAATGCCTTACATTACCAGCCAAAATGCAGCCATTACTGCAGAACGTAACTGGCTGATTTCAAAACAGTATCAGGGCCAATGGTCACCTGCTGAGCGTGCGCGTCTGAAAGACATCGCCAAACGCTACAAGGTGAAGTGGTCTGGTAATACGCGAAAAATCCCGTGGAATACCTTGCTTGAACGCGTAGACATTATCCCCACCAGTATGGTGGCGACGATGGCTGCAGCAGAAAGCGGTTGGGGAACGTCGAAGCTGGCGCGCAACAACAACAACCTGTTCGGCATGAAATGCATGAAAGGACGTTGTACCAATGCGCCGGGTAAAGTGAAAGGGTACTCACAGTTTAGTTCTGTCAAAGAATCGGTGAGCGCCTATGTCACTAACCTCAATACGCACCCGGCTTACTCTTCGTTCCGTAAATCGCGTGCGCAGCTGCGTAAAGCGGATCAGGAAGTGACTGCCACAGCGATGATTCACAAGCTGAAGGGCTACTCGACCAAAGGGAAGAGTTATAACAACTACCTGTTCGCAATGTACCAGGATAACCAACGGTTAATCGCGGCGCATATGTAATTGTATTTCCTCGAGCCTTATCCGACTTGTCGGTCGGATAAGGCTTTTGATCGCATCAGGTGGTTGTGCTGAGTTACCTGATGCGACGCCGACAATTCTCATCATCGCTACAACATGACCTCGCTATTTACATCGCGATACTCTTTTGGCGTCGTGTCATATGCTTTTTTAAAAACAGAGTAGAAATATTGCAGCGATGGATAACCGCACATTTGCGATATCTCATTGATCGACAAGGTGGTTGAAATCAGCAGACTGCGCGCTTTCTCCAGCTTCTCGGCATGAATCATGGCATGGATGGTTTCACCCACCTCTTCTTTAAAACGCTTCTCAAGATTGGAGCGCGAGATCCCGACCGCATCGAGTACCTGATCCACTTTAATCCCTTTACAGGCGTGATTACGAATGTAATGCATGGCCTGAATAACGGCGGGATCGGTCAGCGAGCGGTAATCTGTTGAGCGCCGTTCAATGACGCGAACTGGTGGGACCAAAATTCGCTGTAGCGGCATTTCTTCTTTATCTAATAATCGATGCAACAGTTTTGCCGCCTGATAGCCCATTTGCCGCGCGCCCTGAGCGACCGAAGAAAGGGCGACACGCGACAGATAGCGGGTCAGTTCTTCGTTGTCGATGCCAATCACGCATAATTTTTCCGGTACGGGAATGTGTAGATGTTCACATACTTGCAGAATATGCCGCGCTCGGGCGTCAGTAACGGCAATAATCCCGGTTTGCGGTGGTAGCGTTTGTAGCCAGTCTGCCAGCCGATTTTGCGCGTGTTGCCAGTTCTCTGGCGCGGTTTCTAACCCCTGATAAACCACTCCGCGATACTTTTCTTCGGCGACAAGCTGACGAAATGCATATTCGCGCTCAGTGGCCCAACGTTTGCCGCTTGATTCCGGAAGACCATAAAAAGCAAAGCGGTTAACGCCTTTCTCTTTTAAATGCAAAAATGCGCTTTCAACCAGCGCATAGTTATCGGTGGCAATGTAATGAACGGGTGGGTAACTTTCTGCAAGGTGATACGAGCCGCCAACCCCAACAATGGGGACGTCGACATCAGCCAGCGCTTGCTCGATCTGTTTGTCGTCGAAGTCGGCAATGACGCCATCTCCTAACCAGTCCTTGATTTTATCAATGCGGGCGCGGAAATCTTCTTCAATGAAAATATCCCATTCCGATTGTGACGCCTGTAAATATTCCCCTACGCCTTCTACTACCTGCCGGTCATAGGCTTTATTGGCATTGAACAGTAATGTGATGCGGTGACGTTTAGTAAACATGGTTCTTTTCCTGCTGAATCATGCAAAAACTCAAAACCGGTAATACGTTACCGGCTTTGAGAAAATTTTTATCAAAATCAAGAACGGCGTTTGGTTGCGGAGTCCATCCATACTGCCAGCAACAGAATCGCACCTTTAACGATATACTGCCAGAAGGTCGGTACATCCATCATACTCATGCCGTTATCCAGTGAAGCCATGATAAATGCCCCCATTACTGCTCCGGCAACGCTTCCCACACCGCCAGCCAGGCTGGTGCCGCCAATCACGCATGCTGCAATTGCGTCCAGCTCGGCGATATTCCCCGCAGAAGGTGAACCAGCGCCAAGTCGAGAACTGAGGATTAATCCGGCGATGGCTACCATTAATCCGTTAATTGCGAACACGGCAAGTTTGGTGCGTTCAACGTTAATCCCGGAGAGCCGTGCTGCTTCCAGATTGCCGCCGATGGCATAAATGCGTCGTCCAAATGCCGTCCGCGTTGCCATAAACATTCCGCCGAGTAACAGCAACGTCAGCAGCAGAACAGGAGTGGGAACGCCACGGTAATCATTCAACAGCCAGATTGCGCCTAATACGATGATAGCGGTTAAAGCCTGGCGACCGACTACTGCGGTAGAGGCCGGAGACTGCAAACCCAAAGCCTGACGGCGCATTCTTCCGCGCCATTGCCAACCAACAAAAGCCATTAAGCCAAGCGCGCCAATGATGAAGCCGGTGCTGGCGGGGAGATAGCTTTGCCCAATTTGTGACATCGCGGCGCTGGTGGGGGATACAGTCGTGCCGTTGGTGATGCCAATGAGTATGCCGCGAAATGCCAACATGCCCGCGAGAGTGACAATAAATGAAGGGACTTTGCGGTACGCGACCCACCATCCGTTCCAGGCACCGAGAAGCAGTCCCAGAACCAACGTCACAATGATGGTAAGTGGCAAAGGCCAGCCTAGCCAGACGTCACAAATCGCCGCGACGCCACCTAATAGCCCCATCATTGAGCCGACGGAAAGGTCGATTTCAGCAGAAATTATGACGAACACCATTCCTACCGCGAGGATGCCGGTAATCGCGGTCTGGCGTAACAGGTTGGAGACGTTACGGGCGCTTAAGTAGGCACCATCGGTGGTCCAGGTAAAGAACAGCATGATTGCGATGATAGCTGCAATCATCACGAAGACCTGCAAATTCAGTGATTTCAGCCCGGAGAAGCCACCGGATGTCGGTACGGCCAATTTCACTTCAGACGGATTGCTTTTCGACATGATGTTCGCTCCTCAATGCGGCTTCCATCACCTGCTCCTGAGTCAGGTTATGATTTATCAGGTTGGCTTTTAGTTTCCCTTCATGCATCACTAGTACACGATCGCTAAGGCCGAGCACTTCAGGTAATTCGGAAGAGATGACAATAACGGCAATACCCTGCTGGACGAGTTGGTTAATTAATTTGTAGATCTCGTATTTCGCGCCAATATCGATACCCCTGGTGGGTTCATCAAGAATGAGAATGCGCGGGTTAAGTAACAGACAGCGAGCGAGGATCGCTTTTTGCTGATTGCCGCCGCTCAAACGTCCAATAGCAAGGTCGGGGGACGACGTTTTAACTTTGAGTTGCTGGATTGATTCCAGAATACATTTTTGCTCTGCCGCGTCATCAAGCTGGCTAATGCCACCGGTAAATTTATTGAGTGCGGCGAGGGTAATATTTTTACCAACCGCCATTACCGGAACGATGCCGTCGCGCTTTCTGTCTTCGGGGACCATCGCAATCCCCTGGGCGATGGCTTGCTGACAGTTACGAATATCTACCTGTTTGCCATCAATATAAATTTTTCCTTCCCATTGTCCGGGCCACACACCAAACAGGCACTGAATGGTCTCGGTACGTCCGGCACCAACGAGTCCGGCAATACCCAGTATTTCGCCACGTTTCAGGGAAAACGAGACATCATTAACTCGTTTAATATGACGATTAACCGGATGCCATGCCGTCAGATGTTCAATACGTAATATTTCATCTCCGGTGGTATGTGGTTCATTAGGGTAAAGCGCGGTTAACTCTCGCCCGACCATCATGGTGATAATATCGTCTTCACTCATTCCGGCAGCATCACGCGTACCAATGTGCTGTCCGTCGCGAATAACGCAAATCGTATCGGAAATCGCTTTGACTTCGTTGAGTTTGTGCGAAATATAAATACAGGCGATACCGTGCTGTTGTAGATCGCGAATAATATCCAGTAAAACCGACGTTTCCTGCTCAGTTAATGAGGCTGTCGGTTCATCGAGAATTAACAAGCGCACCTGTTTATTAAGTGCCTTGGCAATTTCAACCAGTTGTTGTTGCCCAAGCCCTAAATCGCCAACGCGGGTATCAGGTGAAATGGATAAACTGACCTGTGCGAGCAGCTTCTGACAGCGTAGCGTCATCAGGTCATAATCCATAATGCCATTGTGGGTTATTTCGTTACCCAGGAAGATATTTTCCAGCACGGTCAATTCTTTCACCAGGGCCAATTCCTGATGAATGATGGCGATACCTTTGCGTTCGGTATCGCGGATGTGACTCGCCTGAATCTCTTCTCCCGCAAAAATAATTTCGCCTTCGTAGGAGCCATGGGGATAAATACCACACAGCACTTTCATCAGCGTTGATTTACCAGACCCATTTTCCCCACAGAGTGAGACGATTTCGCCAGCATTCAACCGCAAGCTGACGTTATCAATCGCCTTCACACTGCCGAAGGTTTTGGTAATGTTCTTCATTTCAAGTAGATAAGGCATAACGACTCCACCTAAGCCAATTCATTCACGCGGCATGGAGAGAAATCACGCCCCCGCTCCGCGCCGGGGCGTAACGCTTACAGCTCGCTCTCTTTGTGGAATCCGTCTTTAACTACCGTGTCTTTGATGTTGTTTTTATTCACATCGATCGGTGTCAGGAGGCGGGAGGGCACATCTTTCAGGCCATTATTCAGTGTGGTATCTGCTTTTGGTTCCTGACCATTGCCCAACTCAACGGCAATTTCTGCGGCAGTATTTGCCAGCAATGTAATAGGTTTATACACCGTCATAGTTTGCGTACCGGCAGCAATACGTTTAATACCTGCGAGATCCGCATCCTGGCCGGAAATTGCTACTTTCCCTGATAAACCTTGCGCGCTTAATGCCTGAATTGCCCCACCTGCGGTGGCATCGTTTGAGGCAACTACAGCATCAATTTTGTTATTATTGGCGGTTAGCGCGTTTTCCATAATTTTCAATGCGTTTTCCGGTAACCAGCCATCAACCCATTGGTCACCAACGACTTTAATTTTTCCGGAATCAACGTAAGGTTTTAACACTTTCATTTGTCCGGCGCGGAACAGCTTGGCGTTGTTATCTACCGGCGAGCCGCCCATCAGGAAGTAATTACCTTGCGGAACAATATCGACCAGGGCTTTTGCCTGCAGTTCACCGACTTTTTCGTTATCGAAAGAAATATAAAAATCGATATCCGCATCGTTAATCATACGGTCGTAAGCTAATACTTTAATGCCTTCTTGTTTGGCTTCTTTTACAACGTTACTTAATACCTGACCGTTATACGGAATAATGACAAGAACATCGACACCCCGGTTAATCATGTTTTCAATCTGCGACATTTGTGTTTCTTCATTGCCATTTGCAGACTGTACAAATACTTTCGCGCCGAGAGATTCTGCCTTTTTCACAAAAATATCTCGATCTTTTTGCCAGCGTTCAAGACGGAGATCATCAATCGCCATACCTATTTTGACTTCTTTGGCGTGTGCCGCAACGTTGGTAAGCAGAAGTGAGGTGCAAAGGGTGAGTAGAATGTTCTTTATTTTCATGGTGTAGGGCCTTCTGTAGTTAGAGGACAGTTTTAATAAGTAACAATCACCGCGATAAACGTAACCAATTTTTAGCAACTAAACAGGGGAAAACAATTACAGATTTTTATCTTTCGATTACGATTTTTGGTTTATTTCTTGATTTATGACCGAGATCTTACTTTTGTTGCGCAATTGTACTTATTGCATTTTTATCTTCGAGGAATTACCCAGTTTCATCATCCCATTTTATTTTGCGAGCGAGCGCACACTTGTGAATTATCTCAATAGCAGTGTGAAATAACATAATTGAGCAACTGAAAGGGAGTGCCCAATATTACGACATCATCCATCACCCGCGGCATTACCTGATTATGGAGTTCAATATGCAAGCCTATTTTGACCAGCTCGATCGCGTTCGTTATGAAGGCTCAAAATCCTCAAACCCGTTAGCATTCCGTCACTACAATCCCGACGAACTGGTGTTGGGTAAGCGTATGGAAGAGCACTTGCGTTTTGCCGCCTGCTACTGGCACACCTTCTGCTGGAACGGGGCGGATATGTTTGGTGTGGGGGCGTTTAATCGTCCGTGGCAGCAGCCTGGTGAGGCACTGGCGTTGGCGAAGCGTAAAGCAGATGTCGCATTTGAGTTTTTCCACAAGTTACATGTGCCATTTTATTGCTTCCACGATGTGGATGTTTCCCCTGAGGGCGCGTCGTTAAAAGAGTACATCAATAATTTTGCGCAAATGGTTGATGTCCTGGCAGCCAAGCAAGAAGAGAGCGGCGTGAAGCTGCTGTGGGGAACCGCTAACTGCTTTACAAACCCTCGCTATGGCGCGGGTGCGGCGACGAACCCAGATCCTGAAGTCTTCAGCTGGGCGGCAACGCAAGTTGTTACAGCGATGGAAGCAACCCATAAATTGGGCGGTGAAAACTATGTCCTGTGGGGTGGTCGTGAAGGTTACGAAACGCTGTTAAATACCGACTTGCGTCAGGAGCGTGAACAACTGGGCCGCTTTATGCAGATGGTGGTTGAGCATAAACATAAAATCGGCTTCCAGGGCACGTTGCTTATCGAACCGAAACCGCAAGAACCGACTAAACATCAATATGATTACGATGCCGCGACGGTCTATGGCTTCCTGAAACAGTTTGGTCTGGAAAAAGAGATTAAACTGAACATTGAAGCTAACCACGCGACGCTGGCAGGTCACTCTTTCCATCATGAAATAGCCACCGCCATTGCGCTTGGCCTGTTCGGTTCTGTCGACGCCAACCGTGGCGATGCGCAACTGGGCTGGGACACCGACCAGTTCCCGAACAGTGTGGAAGAGAATGCGCTGGTGATGTATGAAATTCTCAAAGCAGGCGGTTTCACCACCGGTGGTCTGAACTTCGATGCCAAAGTACGTCGTCAAAGTACTGATAAATATGATCTGTTTTACGGTCATATCGGCGCGATGGATACGATGGCACTGGCGCTGAAAATTGCAGCGCGCATGATTGAAGATGGCGAGCTGGATAAACGCATCGCGCAGCGTTATTCCGGCTGGAATAGCGAATTGGGCCAGCAAATCCTGAAAGGCCAAATGTCACTGGCAGATTTAGCCAAATATGCTCAGGAACATAATTTGTCTCCGGTGCATCAGAGTGGTCGCCAGGAGCAACTGGAAAATCTGGTAAATCATTATCTGTTCGACAAATAACGGCTAACTGTGCAGTCCGTTGGCCCGGTTATCGGTAGCGATACCGGGCATTTTTTTAAGGAATGATCGATATGTATATCGGGATAGATCTTGGCACCTCGGGCGTAAAAGTTATTTTGCTCAACGAGCAGGGTGAGGTGGTTGCTTCGCAAACGGAAAAGCTGACCGTTTCGCGCCCGCATCCACTCTGGTCGGAACAAGACCCGGAACAGTGGTGGCAGGCAACTGATCGCGCAATGAAAGCTCTGGGCGATCAGCATTCTCTGCAGGACGTTAAAGCATTGGGTATTGCCGGCCAGATGCATGGAGCAACCTTACTGGATGCTCAACAACGGGTATTGCGCCCTGCCATTTTGTGGAACGACGGGCGCTGTGCGCAAGAGTGCACTTTGCTGGAAGCGAGAGTTCCGCAATCACGAGTGATTACCGGCAACCTGATGATGCCCGGATTTACTGCGCCTAAATTGCTATGGGTTCAGCGGCATGAGCCGGAGATATTCCGTCAAATCGACAAAGTATTATTACCGAAAGATTACTTGCGTCTGCGTATGACGGGGGAGTTTGCCAGCGATATGTCTGACGCAGCTGGCACCATGTGGCTGGATGTCGCAAAGCGTGACTGGAGTGACGTCATGCTGCAGGCTTGCGACTTATCTCGTGACCAGATGCCCGCATTATACGAAGGCAGCGAAATTACTGGTGCTTTGTTACCTGAAGTTGCGAAAGCGTGGGGTATGGCGACGGTGCCAGTTGTCGCAGGCGGTGGCGACAATGCAGCTGGTGCAGTTGGTGTGGGAATGGTTGATGCTAATCAGGCAATGTTATCGCTGGGGACGTCGGGGGTCTATTTTGCTGTCAGCGAAGGGTTCTTAAGCAAGCCAGAAAGCGCTGTACACAGCTTTTGCCATGCGCTACCGCAGCGTTGGCATTTAATGTCTGTAATGCTGAGTGCAGCATCGTGTCTGGATTGGGTCGCGAAATTAACCGGCCTGTGCAATGTCCCAGCTTTAATCGCTGCAGCTCAACAGGCTGATGAAAGTGCCGAGCCAGTTTGGTTTCTGCCTTATCTTTCCGGCGAGCGTACGCCACACAATAATCCCCAGGCGAAGGGGGTTTTCTTTGGTTTGACTCATCAACATGGCCCCAATGAACTGGCGCGAGCAGTGCTGGAAGGCGTGGGTTATGCGCTGGCAGATGGCATGGATGTCGTGCATGCCTGCGGCATTAAACCGCAAAGTGTTACGTTGATTGGTGGCGGGGCGCGTAGTGAGTACTGGCGTCAGATGCTGGCGGATATCAGCGGTCAGCAGCTCGATTACCGTACGGGGGGGGATGTGGGGCCAGCACTGGGCGCAGCAAGGCTGGCGCAGATTGCGGCGAATCCAGAGAAATCGCTCATTGAGTTGTTGCCGCAGCTACCGTTAGAACAGTCGCATCTACCAGATGCGCAGCGTTATGCCGCTTATCAGCCACGACGTGAAACGTTCCGTCGCCTCTATCAGCAACTTCTGCCATTAATGGCGTAAACGTTATCCCCTGCCTGACCGGGTGGGGGATAATTCACATCTATATATCTCACTAATTAATTAATATTTAGTATGAATTTATGCTGAAAATCATTTGTTAATGGCATTTTTCAGTTTTGTCTTTCGTTGGTTACTCGTAATGTATCGCTGGTAGATATGGAGATCGTTATGAAAACCTCAAAAACTGTGGCAAAACTATTATTTGTTGTCGGGGCGCTGGTTTATCTGGTTGGGCTATGGATCTCATGCCCATTGTTGAGTGGAAAAGGCTATTTTCTTGGCGTGTTAATGACAGCAACTTTTGGCAACTATGCATATCTTCGCGCAGAAAAACTCGGGCAATTGGATAATTTTTTTACCCATATTTGCCAGTTAGTTGCGTTAATCACTATCGGTCTCTTGTTTATCGGTGTTTTAAATGCACCTATCAATGCTTATGAAATGGTGATCTACCCCATCGCCTTTTTTGTCTGCTTGTTTGGTCAAATGCGTTTGTTTCGCTCGGTATGAGCAACATAAAGCTCTTACACATTCAGGAATGAAAGGAATACTGTGATGGACAACAAAATATCAACCTATTCACCCGCCTTTAGTATTGTGTCATGGATAGCTCTCGTTGGTGGTATCGTTACCTATCTGTTAGGGCTATGGAATGCAGAGATGCAGTTAAATGAAAAAGGGTATTATTTTGCCGTACTGGTGTTAGGACTGTTAGACTGGCCCCCTGAATCTCCAGACAACCAATATCACTTAAATAAGTGATAGTCTTAATACTAGTTTTTAGA
>OQWI01000849.1_pt1 | contig 13819 bp, 10 predicted proteins | sample 1691551 | NCBI WGS metagenome assembly OQWI01 (sample SAMN03418259, study PRJEB22391) | human gut metagenome | biome: human-gut; feature: organic feature; material: feces | host: Homo sapiens | place: Tanzania | collected 2013-01
GTGGCCGGTGTAAAGAAGCGGCTGGGGGCCGACGCCAAGGTGGGCTTCCTGCTGTCGGGCGCATCCAGCACCTGCTCCCTGGTCATGATGACCTCGGTGTGGTCGCTGCCGATGTAGTCGGCGACTTCCTTTGCGTATTTGAGGTCGATAGCGTCCTCGCATACAGTTGGTCAGACATTCGGGCTGCTCAAAGATTTCCTTAAGCATGAAGTGTGGGAATCCACCTTTTTCAAGTTGTCCAAGGTTAATATCCACCTTTTTCACCTTGAGTTGCTGTTCCTCTCCAAAAATACTTACCACTTTGAGTTCTTCTCCGCGACGGATCACGGCGATATTTCCATCTTCGAGATAGACTACCTTGTCGGTATATTCCACCAGTGGTGTTGCGTCTGAACCTAAGAAGAATTCGTCTTTACCTATTCCGACCACAAGTGGACTCTGCTTACGGGCAGCAATAATCTGATTGGGGTCGCGTTTGTCGATAATGGCAATTGCATAGGCACCGATGACCTGGAAGAGGGCTACCTGTACGGCTGTGAGAAGATCGACATCCTTATGCACCATAATATACTCTACCAGTTGCACGAGTACTTCTGTATCCGTATCAGAACGAAACTCTACGCCTTTGGATTGAAGTTTACGCTTCAAGTCTGCGTAGTTTTCTATAATACCATTATGTATAATTGCGAGATTCTTTGATTCAGAATAGTGAGGGTGTGCATTTGCGGCAGATGGTTCTCCGTGGGTAGCCCATCGGGTATGAGCAATACCTACTGTTCCGCTTACATCCTTGTCTTTGCAATATTCCTCCAGGTTATCGACCTTGCCTTTTGTCTTACAGACATTAAGGTTGCCATTATCATTGATAAGGGCAACACCGGCAGAATCATAACCACGGTATTCAAGACGTCGCAAGCCTTTTATCAAGATGGGATAGGCTTGTTTGTTGCCTATGTATCCTACTATTCCACACATATATTTCCTCGTTTATAAAGTTTGTGTTCACTATTTCGGGTGCAAAGATAAAAAAAAATCGGCTATCATGTGCAACGATAGCCGATTTTTTTATTAATAGAATTTGAAATATCTTCTTGCGTTGTTGTAAGAGATGTCTTCTACCATCTTTCCGAGCAACTCGCGATCGTCGGGAAGAAGTCCCTTCTCTACGTCATTTCCGAGCATATTGCAAAGGATGCGACGGAAATATTCGTGACGTGGATAGCTGAGGAACGAACGGCTGTCGGTAAGCATTCCAACGAAACGGCTGAGAAGGCCAAGTACCGAGAGTGCGTTCATCTGGCGCTCCATACCATCTTTCTGATCGTTGAACCACCATCCTGAACCAAACTGGATTTTTCCTGGTTCGCCACCTTGGAAGTTACCGAGCATAGTAGCGATTACTTCGTTGGCGCAAGGATTCAACGTATATAATATGGTACGTGTGAGCTTGTCTTCCATATTGAGTTTGTTGAGGAACTTCGACATGGCCTTGGCGGTATTGAATTCGCCGATAGAGTCGAAACCGGTATCAGGACCGAGCGCATTATACATCTTCGTGTTGTTGTCGCGGATTGCTCCGTAGTGGAACTGTTGGGTCCAGTCTGCATCAGCATCCATTTCTGCCATAATGGTCAGGAAACAGTTTTTGTACTGACGAGTCTCTAAGGCAGAGAGCTGCTGACCACGAAGTGCCTTTTCGAAAATCACTTCAATCTGTGAATCTGTATATTCCTCATCATAGAATTCTTCAATTCCATGGTCTGAGAGTTTACAGCCATTGGCACTAAAGAAATCGTGACGTTTCTTAAGAGCGTCAACCATATCGGCAAACTTGGTAATGGTTACTCCGCTAACCTCTTCGAGCTGGTGAACATAAGCGCCAAAACCAGGTTTTTCGATATTCATGGCCTTGTCAGGACGCCATGCTGGAATCATCATGGGATCATCGGCTGCCTTGCTCTTTGCATATTCGATGTGGTTGTGAAGGTCATCAACGGGATCATCGGTAGTACATACGCACTCCACATTATAGTGCTTCATGAGGCCACGTGCAGAGAACTCAGGCTGTTTGAGCTTCTCATTACACTCGTCGAAAATCTCACGTGCGGTCTTTGGAGACAGAAGTTTTTCGATTCCGAAAGCGGTTTTCAACTCAAGGTGTGTCCAGTGGTAAAGTGGGTTGCGAAGAGTATAGGGAACGGTCTCAGCCCATTTCTCAAATTTTTCCCAATCGCTGGTGTCCTTTCCTGTACAATAGCGCTCATCCACACCATTGGTACGCATTGCACGCCATTTGTAGTGGTCACCACCGAGCCAAAGTTCAGTAATACTGTTGAATTTGTGATCCTTGGCTACCATCTCTGGAATCAGATGGCAATGGTAGTCGATGATTGGCATTTTGGACGCATGATTGTGGAAGAGGTCCTGAGCCACTTCGTTGTCAAGAACGAAGTTTTTGTCATTGAATTGCTTCATTTCTTATTGTTTTAGTTTGATTCGTTTTAATTTTAACCTTGCAAAGGTAGCATTTTTTTTTGTTTTATAAAATATTATATATTAAAATATTGTCTTTTTTTACGTAAACGATGACGGAAAGACAACCTAAGATTTACGTTTTTCCATTTACTTACCCTCTCTCCTTCCCCTTCATCTCCCATCCTTCTCCCATCAAGTTCGCATGATTGTGGAAAGATAATGGGACTTAATTGGGACTTGCTTGGGACTTGCTTGGGACTATAACATAAACTTCCATATTCACAAATCCCGAACCCATCCCGAAGGCTTCCCGAAGCCGAGAGCAGAGCTGAAAGTTCACTTTTGAGCTTTGCCGAGGCAAAGAAGACTAGGTCAAAGACCAAGGCTTCCCGAAGCCGAGAGCAGAGCCCCAAAAACAGTAATAATTTCTCAATAACACGACTCATTTTTACGAAAGTTTAGTTACATTTCTTCCACTTCTTGCTCCACCATTTTTCTTTCATCCTTTCCAAACTACTTGAGATTTTTCCGACCCTCTCCACGTTTCTTTGCCCGTTTTTACTGATTTTCAACAAAGAACCACATAGAATAGCGAAAAAAGCCGTATTTTTCTTTGTAATTCGATTGATTTGCAGTAACTTTGCAAGAAATATATATTTTAAATAAAGAGAAAAGAAGAAATGATTACAGTCACAAACTTGGCTATTCAGTTTGGAAAGAAGACGCTCTACAAAGACGTCAACATGAAATTTACCAATGGGAACATTTACGGCATTATCGGTGCCAATGGTGCAGGAAAATCTACATATCTTCGAGCTATCAGCGGAGAACTTGAACCCAACAAGGGCACTATCGAACAAGGACCTGGCGAGCGTATGTCTGTGCTCGAGCAGGACCACTTCAAATACGATGCATTCTCGGTAATGGATACCGTCCTTATGGGACACCAGCCACTTTGGCAGAACATGAAAGAGCGTGAAGCACTCTATGCGAAAGACGAAATGACAGAAGAGGATGGAAACCGTGCCGCAGAACTGGAAATGGCTTTCGCCGAAATGAACGGATGGGAAGCTGAAAGCGAAGCCGCACAACTCTTGCAAAACCTTGGTGTGGCAGACTCACAGCACTACAAGCAGATGGAAGAAATATCAAACAACGAGAAGGTGCGCGTCATGCTGGCCAAAGCACTTTTCGGGCACCCCGACAACCTCCTGCTCGACGAGCCGACCAACGACCTCGACCTCGATACCGTACAATGGCTGGAAGAATATCTTTCAAACCTTGAACAATGCGTATTGGTAGTCAGCCACGACCGTCACTTCCTCGATGCCGTTTCCACCCAGACCGTCGATATCGACTTTGGAAAGATTACACTTTTCTCAGGAAACTATTCTTTCTGGTATGAATCAAGCCAATTGGCACTCCGTCAGGCTCAGAACCAGAAAATGAAAAACGAAGAAAAAAGAAAGCAGTTGGAAGAGTTTATCCGTCGATTCTCTGCCAATGTGGCAAAGTCAAAGCAAACAACATCACGAAAAAAGATGTTGGAGAAACTCAACGTGGAAGAAATTCGTCCGTCAAGCCGCAAATATCCAGGAATTATATTCACTATGGACCGCGAACCTGGAACACAAATCCTCGAAGTAGAAGGACTCAAGGCTGTTGACACAGACGGAACCGTACTCTTTGACAATGTCAACTTCACCATCGAAAAGGGACAAAAGACCGTATTCCTGTCACACAACCCCAAAGCCATGACTGCTCTCTTCGAAATCATCAACGACAACAGAAAAGCCGATGCAGGAACATACAAATGGGGCGTTACCATTACAACAGCATATCTGCCGTTGGACAACACCTCTTTCTTCGAATCCGAGATGAATCTCGTGGAATGGCTCTCACAATGGGGAAAAGGTAACGAAGTGACTATGAAGTCGTTCCTCGGAAGAATGCTCTTCAAAGAAGAAGATGTGCTCAAGCATGTCAACGTACTCTCAGGAGGTGAGAAAATGCGCTGTATGATTGCACGTATGCAATTAAAAAATGCCAACTGCCTCATTCTCGACACACCAACCAACCACCTCGATCTGGAGTCTATTCAGGCATTCAACAATAACCTTGTCAACTTCAAGGGCAATATTCTCTTCTCTTCACACGACCACGAATTCATCAATACCGTTGCCGACAGAATCATTGAGCTCACACCAAAAGGAACGATTGACAAACTGACAACCTATGATGACTACATTTATGATGAGGCCATCAAGGAACAACGCGCGTCTATGTATGAGTAAATGAAAACATGGCACAGAATTTGCATGTTCCTTAAGAAACAAATAAAAACATTATGAAAGAGAATAAAGAAGAGCAAATAAATTGCGAAGAACAGGAAATGAATAAAGAGGAGGAATGCACACAGCAAGAATCCGCTCAGCAAGAATCTGCTGATAACACACAGCAGGCAGAAAGCGAAAATCCTGAAGAAGAAGAAAAGGATCCGCTGGCTGCTGCGCAAGAGGAAATCGAACAACTCAAAGACCAAGTATTGAGAAAGGCTGCGGAATTTGAAAACCTCCGCAAGCGCACCATCAAGGAAAAAGCAGAACTCATACTCAACGGAGGCGAGAAGGCAATTGTCACTATCCTGCCCATCATCGACGATATGGAGCGAGCTATTGAGAATGGCACCAAGACGGACGATCCTAAAGTGCTCAGAGAAGGCATGGAAATCATCTATCATAAATGTATCAAAGCATTGGAGTCGCTCGGAGTGAAGACCATCGACACAACAGACGCAGACTTCGATACCGACGAACATGAAGCAGTTGCCATGGTACCTGGTATGGGCGACGATAAAAAAGGAAAAGTCATCGATTGCATCCAAACAGGATACAAACTCAACGACAAAGTCATTCGCCATGCCAAAGTGGCAGTTGGACAATAAAGATTCATAGAATCAATAAAAACTAAGACAACACAATTATGGCAAAGAGAGACTATTATGAAGTTCTGGGCATTGACAAAAATGCCACAGAAGACCAAATAAAGAAGGCCTACCGCACCATCGCCATCAAATACCACCCTGACAGAAACCCCGGCGACAAAGAAGCCGAGGAGAAATTCAAGGAGGCGGCTGAAGCGTATGATGTGCTACACGACCCTCAAAAACGTCAGCAATACGACCAATTCGGATTCAACGGACCACAAGGTGCGGGAGGATTCGGAGGATTCGGCGGACAAAGCATGAACATGGACGATATCTTCTCTATGTTCGGCGACATCTTCGGAGGTGGCGGAGGATTCGGAGGATTCGGCGGAAGCAGAAGAAGTGCCGGACCCAGAGAACATCGAGGAAGTGACCTTCGACTGAAAGTCAAACTCACCTTGGAAGAAATCGCCACAGGAGTGACCAAGAAGTTCAAAGTGCGCAAAGACGTGCCTTGCTCACATTGCCACGGAACTGGATCAGAAGACGGCAGCGGCACAGAAAACTGCCCCACATGTCATGGTTCGGGAGTAATCACCCATACCACACAAAGTCTTTTCGGCATGATGCAGACACAAGGTGTTTGTCCTACATGCGGCGGAACAGGCCGTGTCATCAAGAACAAATGCAAATATTGTGGCGGTACTGGCGTAGAGAAAGGTGAAGAAGTAGTTGAAATCACTATCCCTGCAGGAGTAGCACAGGGCATGATCGTCAACGTTCCCGGCAAGGGTAATGCTGGACACAACAAAGGAACTAACGGAAACATTCAAGTATATGTGGAAGAAATCGAACACGACACCTTCATCCGCGACGATAATGATCTCATATACAACCTATTGCTCGATTTTCCAACAGCATCACTTGGAGGTGAAGTGGAGATTCCGACCATCTACGGAACACGCCTGAGAGTGAAAATCGAACCAGGCACACAACCTGGCAAGACTCTCCGTCTGCGCGGTAAAGGCCTTCCTTCCGTACAGGGCTATGGACGTGGCACAGGAGACCTCGTTGTCAACATCAGCGTTTATGTGCCAAAGACACTCAGCAGCGATGAAAAGAAAGCAATAGAAAGCTTCAAAAGTAGCGACAACTTCAAAGGTGACGCTTCAACTAAGCGATCTATCTTCCAACGCTTCAAGAATTATTTCAACTGATTCTGTTTCAAAAACACATAAAAAAAGTATAGTCCATGAACTATCAGGAAACTTGCGAATACCTATTCAGCAGAACCACAGCTTTCGAAACTCAAGGAAAGAGTGGCTACAAAGAAGGATTAGAAAACACGCTGGCGCTGGACGAACATTTCGGTCATCCACACCAAAAGTATCTCACCATCCATGTGGCAGGTACCAACGGCAAAGGTTCCGTTTCTAATATGCTCTCTGCAGCACTACAAAGCTGCGGATACAGAGTAGGACTATACACCTCTCCACATCTCGTCGATTTCAGAGAAAGAATTCGTGTCAACGGCGAGATGATTCCAGAGGACTATGTGATGAATTTCGTTGAAGACGAAAGAAATTTCTGGGAACCATTGTCGCCGTCATTCTTTGAAGTGACGACGGCAATGGCTTTTAAGTATTTTGCAGAACAAAATGTTGATATTGCAATTATTGAAGTAGGGCTTGGGGGACGACTCGATTGTACCAACATCATCCACCCTATCCTATCCATCATCACCAATATCAGTCTGGATCATACAGAATTCTTAGGAAACACCATCGCAGAAATAGCACGAGAGAAAGCAGGCATCATCAAACATGCCACAACGGTCATCATCGGAGAAAACCAAAACGAGACACGACCTGTCTTCGAAGAAAAGGCACGGGAAATGGAAGCACCCATCATCTTTGCCGAAGACGACAATTTCATCAAAAGTGCAGAAATAACTGACCAAGGCGACATCAAATGCGAAACAGCCAAATACGGAAACGTATTTTGCGATCTCGGAGGAATCTACCAACCAAAGAATATCAATACCGCATTACACGCCCTTCAGATTCTTGAAGACAAAGGCTATCTGATCATTGACAAAGACGCAACAAGCGGAAATGTGCTCAAAGCATTCGACAACGTCAAGAAGCTCACAGGATTGGCTGGAAGATGGCAAACAATAAGTTCGTCACCACATGTAATTTGCGACACAGGACATAATCCTGGCGGTTGGCACTTCATCAGCCAACAGCTAAACCATGTGATTGCCCATTGCCACCAATTACATATTATATTTGGAATGGTGGACGACAAAGATGTGTCAAGTGTACTGGAGTTGCTTCCTAAAACAGACACAACCTACTACTGGACACAAGCCTCAACAAAGAGGGCTATACCCGTGGAAAAGCTATGCAAGATGGCACAGGAACATGATCTTGCTGGCAACACATATCTGTCTGTAAAAGAAGCATTTGAAGCTGCAAAAAGAGAAGCAAAGAATACCGACTTCATCTTCGTGGGAGGTTCGAGCTATGTGGTAGCCGATTTGCTGGCATAATATATTTTAGTTTTTTTAAATCAAATAAGTTGCAAAAAAATTTGTTGTAATCATTTTTTTTTATTTACTTTGCAGTATGTAACTTTAAAACATTCGAATAACTAAACAATTGGGATATTATGAATACAGAACCAGCAAATAAGTGCGGTCTGAAAAGAGAAGATTTTCAGACCACAGTCAATGGCAAGCAGACAGACTTGTTCGTACTGAAAAACAGTAACGGTAATGAGGTTGCCGTAACCAATTATGGAGGCGCCATTGTAGCCATCATGATGCCCGACAAGGACGGAAATTACGCCAATCTTATTCAAGGACATGACAACATACAGGATGTCATCAATTCTCCTGAGCCTTTCCTGAGCGTACTTATTGGCCGCTACGGAAACCGCATCAAGGATGGCAAGTTCACACTCCATGGCAAAGAATACCAGTTGGCTCGCAATGACGGTCCTAACCATCTTCATGGCGGTCCTACAGGATTTCATGCACACGTATGGGATGCCATGCAGGTAAGCAGCAATGCTGTAGTTCTCAAATATGCAAGTCCTTATGGCGAAGAAGGTTTTACCGGTGAGTTGAACGTATGGGTGGCTTATACTTTGACAGATGACGATGAGCTTGTCATCAAGTATCAGGCAACAACCAACAAGTTGACAATAGTCAACCTGACACACCACGCATTCTTCTCTATTCAGGGAATTGCCAACCCAACACCTACTATCGACAACATTATCTGTCAGGTAAACGCAGACTATTATCTCCCTATAGACAAGGTTTCTATCCCTACCGGCGAAATTCTCAAGGTAGAGGGTACTCCTTTCGATTTCCGTACTCCAAAGACCATAGGCCAGGACATCGATGCCGACAACGAGCAGATAAAGAACGGACAGGGCTACGACCACAACTTCGTTCTCAATAAGAAAGAGGAAGGCGAGTTGAGTTTCGCAGCAAAGATCAAGGATCCTGTTAGTTGCCGCACAATGGAGGTTTACACCACCGAACCAGGCTTGCAGATGTATACAGGCAACTTCCTGACTGGTATCTCTGGTCAGCATGGCGCCACATTCCCACGCCGCAGCGCTGTTTGCTTCGAGGCACAGAAGTTCCCTGACACACCTAACCATCCATACTTCCCAAGTTGCCGCTTGAAACCAGGCGACACCTACACACAGAAAACTATTTATAAGTTTGGTGTAGAGAAATAACACCTTATTATATATATATGGAGCAGGTACTCGAAAAGCGTCTGCTCCATTTTCTCGTTTGAAAAAGCAACCACATTTCCTAAAGAAAATCATATTCTTGAATAACATTCTTAATATAGATTATAAAATAGAGCTGTATTCTTTTTTACGATGAGAACAAACCCGGAATAATTAAATAATAACAATATCAACTATCAAACAATTAAAAATGGAAAGCCAAAACAAAAATGGTAATATCATCGCCATCATCACGATGATGTTTCTTTACGCTATGATTTCGTTTGTTACGAACCTGGCAGCTCCTATCGGAGTCATCTGGAAAAATGTATTCGCCGACAGCGGTAGTGCCAACATGATAGGTATGTTGGGTAACGCCATGAACTTCTTAGCTTATCTCTTCATGGGTATACCCGCAGGCAAGCTGCTCACCAAGATTGGTTACAAGAAGACTGCCCTCACCGGTATTGCTACTGGTTTTGTAGGCGTATTCATCCAGTTCATTTCTGGTAAGTTCGGTGCCGATATCTCTGGTTTCGCCGTTTACCTCTTCGGAGCGTTCATCTCTGGTTTCGCTGTATGTATTCTGAATACAGTAGTGAATCCTATGCTGAACCTTCTCGGTGGCGGTGGCAATCGTGGTAACCAGTTGAACCTCATAGGAGGTACGCTCAACAGTTTGTCTGGTACTTTAACTCCTATGCTCGTAGGTGCACTTATCGGAACCGTAACAGCCAACACAAAGATAGTAGACGTAAATCTGGTACTTTACATCGCCCTTGCTGTATTCGCAGTAGCCTTCTTCATCTTGATCTTCATTCCTATTCAGGATCCAGAGATGGGTAAGACTACAGACAAGACTGTATTCGAGCACTCACCTTGGGCATTCCGTCACTTCAACCTTGGTGTTCTCGCCATCTTCGTATATGTAGGCGTTGAAGTAGGTATTCCTGGTACATTGAATTTCTACATCTCTGACACTACAGCCAATGGCGGTGGTTTGATCAACGGAGTCGTATTGGCTAATGCTGCCGCTATCGGTGGATTCGTAGCAGGTACCTACTGGCTCTTGATGTTGGTAGGCCGTCTCTGCTCGAGCTTTATCGCTGATAAGGTATCAAGTCGCCAGATGATGATTTTTGCCAATGGTGCCGGCATCATTTTCATCCTTCTCGCAGTTCTTTTGGGTAAGTCTACAACGGTTGAAATGCCTGTATTCACTGGTACTTCCTTCCAGATGGTAACCGTACCTATTGCTGCCATGTTCCTGGTTCTCTGCGGTCTCTGCACATCCATCATGTGGGCATCTATCTTCAATCTTGCTACCGAGGGACTTGGCAAATATACCGCCCAGGCTTCTGGTATCTTCATGATGATGGTAGTAGGTGGTGGATTAATTCCATTGGTACAGAACTTCATCGCTGATAATGGAGGCTATATGACAAGTTATATTGTGCCTCTCATCTGTATGGCATACATGCTGTTCTATGCTGTAGCTGGCTGCAAGAATGTCAACAAGGATATTCCTGTAGAATAAAAACTACGAAATATGATAGCCCTGAGGTTTTTAATGCCTTAGGGCTTTTATATAACCGACAAATCTTTAATAAACAACTAAAAAAACTTAACTGAATATGGATATTGAAAAAGTAAGAAGCCGCTTCATTAAGCATTTCGACGGCAAAACTGGAAACATTTATATGTCACCAGGTCGTATCAACCTGATTGGTGAGCATACTGATTATAATGGAGGATTCGTTTTCCCCGGTGCAGTAGATAAGGGTATCATGGCAGAAATCCGTCCTAACGGAACAGATACCGTCATGCTCTACTCTATCGACTTGAAGGACCGTGTAGAATTCAAGATTAATGATCCTGAAGGTCCACGCGCTTCATGGGCACGTTACATCTATGGTGTTTGCCAGGAGATGAAAGCTTTGGGCGTTGACGTGAGGGGTTTCAATGCAGCATTCTATGGTGATGTGCCTCTCGGTGCAGGTATGTCTTCTTCTGCTGCTCTTGAAAGCTGTTTTGCTTTTGCTTTGAACGACCTCTTTGGTGACAACAAGGTTTCTAAATGGGATCTCGTTCTCGCAGGTCAGGCTACAGAGCACAAGTATGTAGGTGTTAACTGCGGTATCATGGACCAGTTTGCTTCTGTTTTCGGCAAGGAAGGTAAGTTGATGCGTCTTGATTGCAACAGCCGCGAATTTGAATACTTCCCATTCGAACCTAAGGGCTACAAGCTCTGCTTGGTAAACTCTAAGGTAAAGCACGAGTTGGCAGGTTCTCCATACAACGACCGCCGCAACTCTTGCGAAAATGTTGTTAAGCACATTGCAGCAAAGCACCCAGAAGCTAAGTTCGAAACTCTCCGTGATTGCACATGGGAGCAGTTGGAAGAGGTTCGCGCTGAGGTAGGCGAAGAGGATTACAGCCGCGCTCACTTCGTATTGGGCGAGAAGGACCGCGTATTGGCAGTCTGCGATGCTCTTGAGAAGGGCGACTACGAGACTGTAGGTCAGAAGATGTACGAGACTCACCACGGCTTGAGCAAGGAATACGAGGTAAGCTGCGAGGAACTCGACTTCTTGAATGAAGTCGCTAAGGAGAATGGTGTTACTGGTAGCCGTATCATGGGCGGTGGCTTCGGTGGCTGCACCATCAACCTGGTAAAGGACGATATCTACGACAAGTTCGTTGCGGACGTTACAGCTAAGTTCACGGCTAAATATGGTCATGCTCCTGAGATTTACCCAGTAATCATCTCAGAGGGTTCACACAAGGTTTGCTAATATATATACATTATTATATAATAAGGAACTGCAGTTAGGCTTGCTAACTGCAGTTTTTTTTGTCCCAATTTAGCGAAAGACAGGCGTTTTCATACAAATAGTGTTAAAAAGACACTTTAGAAGAAAAAAAGTTAGGGAAAACGCTTGCAGATTCGAAATAAAATTGTAATTTTACACCCAAAATGAATAGACAATAAAAAACAGCCTAAAAATGAGTACATTTAAGACCCTATTTATGGGAGTTGGTTTTGCGGCTATCGCTACCCTCTCAGCTTGTTCATCAAGCAACAATGCAAGTCTCACACAATCTGGTTTGAATCCAGCAGATTTCGATTCAACAGTATTGGGCAAGAAGACTGAGTTAGTAACTCTCAAGAATGCAAACGGCATGGAAGTTTGCCTCACCAATTATGGTGGACGTGTAGTTTCCATTTCCGTTCCTGATAAGAACGGAAAGCCAACAGATGTGGTTCTGGGTTACGACAACATACACCAGTATGCTGACACACTTAACTCTCCTTCGGATTATGGTTCTTCTGTAGGACGTTATGCCAACCGTATCAAGGATGCTAAACTTTCACTTGCTGGTTCAACCTATCAGTTGAAGGCAAATGATAATGGCAACTGCCTGCATGGTGGTGGTGCTACAGGATGGTTGAACCAGGTTTACGACATCACAGAGAAGAATGACTCTTCCGTTACCTTCACTATCAATGCGAAGGATGGCGAGAATGGATTCCCTGGCAACGTAACAGCAACAGCTAAGTATACCGTCAAGAGTGACAACACACTCGACATCGAGTTTGGCGCCACAACAGACAAAGAGACCGTTGTCAACATGACCAACCACAGTTACTTTAACTTGAACGGCGATCCATCTAAGGAAGGTTTCGATCAGGTAATGTACATCAATGCAGATAAGTTCACTCCTGCAGATTCACTTTACATCCCAACAGGTGAAATCAAGAGCGTAGAAGGAACCCCTATGGATTTCCGTACACCTGCAGAAATCGGCAAGAAGGTAGATTATAACTTTGACCAGATTAAGAATGCCACAGGTTACGACCACAACTGGTGTTTGAACACATATAAGGATGGTAAAGGCGATGACAAAACAGTTTGCGCAAGCCTCTACTCACCAAAGAGCGGTATCCTTCTTGAAGTATTTACCAACGAGCCTGGTATTCAGGTCTACACAGGTAACTTCCAAGGTACAGGTATTGCCTGCAAGCATGGCATCAAGTATCCTAAACACGTAAGCGTTTGCTTCGAGAGCCAGAAATATCCTGATTCTCCAACCAAGATTGCTCAGGGTGTAAAGGATTGGACAGATGCCACATTGAAGCCAGGAGAGAAATACTATTCTCACCTCGCTTACAAATTCAGCGTTAAAAAGTAAGCGTAAGTTAGTTTAAAAGTTAGCGAACCGGCGGATAAAGTCCGCCGGAACAGCTAACATCCAACAAGAAGTTTTCGCAATGACAAAAAACGAAATGTGCTGGATAAGAAACTAACATAATAAGCATCCAATAAAAGAGAAAAACAAACAAATAATAATAAACAAACAATCTTATAGTAATTATGAATTGGAATTCAACAGAATTCGTATGGCTTGATTGGGCTGTACTCGCCATTGGTGTAATCGGCGTAATTTGGGCTGTCTGGCACGCAATCGTGAAAGACAGAAAGGCTCAGAAAGGTGAAGACTCTTCTGCTTATCTCTTCGGTAAGGGTGAGCCATGGTATGTAATCGGTATGGCTATTTTTGCTGCCAACATTGGTTCTGAGCACCTCGTTGGTTTGGCAGGTACAGGTGCCAAGAGTGGTGTCGGTATGGCACACTGGGAGATGCAGGGTTGGATGATCC
>OQWI01000851.1_pt1 | contig 13801 bp, 14 predicted proteins | sample 1691551 | NCBI WGS metagenome assembly OQWI01 (sample SAMN03418259, study PRJEB22391) | human gut metagenome | biome: human-gut; feature: organic feature; material: feces | host: Homo sapiens | place: Tanzania | collected 2013-01
GGATTATGTGGACTTCTGTAGCATATTGCATGGACTTCAGATAGCGGAATACTCACTTTGACAAATGGTGGACTTAGTCGGAATTGAAAAGCGATTTTGTTTAGAGTGGATTATATTGTTATTTCTGCTTTATATAAAGGTGCAATAATTCAAGAAAATGCATAAAATCCTATAGTTTTTATCTTTTTTTGGAAATTTTTTGATAAAATTTTGCAGTTAATTTAGTATGAAATGGATTGTGATTATCTGATGGATTTACATTTCAAAGAAAGTTATAAATTGAATGTATATGAATGTATATAATTAAAAAAAGGTATCCAAGACTCCGTTGTTTAAAGACGGAGAGGGATACCAATTTGAATATATACATAAGCAGTAAACTTATGTCAATTCCCACCTATACAAAGATATTAAAAGACTATTTTAAATTTACTAATAAGGAATCCAATGGTATTCAACCCATTTATTCAATGTTTGATTCCATAATCTTTTATACAATCTTCCGTTTATATCTTTGAATTAACAGACCAGTTTCTCTTTGTATGGAAATATCTGTAGTGACTTCAGTTTCATTTGCTAAAACAGGTGTTATTATGTTCATTGATATAATCAATACTAACATAATCATTATTTTTTTTCATAAATTATTTACTCCTCTATAATCGGAACATCTTTAAAACATTCATCGTTTGGATTTAATATTTTAGCACGTATTTTACTAAATACTAATTCATATGTTCCGTCTTTATGTTTAATAATATGTCCCTTGTCTATATCTGATTGATCATACATATCCTCATTGTTTGGAGGTTCAAATGCAGACTCCAAAATAATGCTGTTTGTAAGTAATGGAAGAGTTAATACGACAATCATTAGAATTTTGCTCGTTTTTTTTCGATACATTCCATCCATTAAATAATTTATACGGTATTCTAATACATGTGCATTATCTTGAATCATGAAATGTGTAGATTGTCCCTTGAATTCATTTTTACTTTGAATGTTTTTTTGGATTTCTATAAGCGTATGCATATATTTCATTATTTCCTCTTTAGAAAATGGATTCGTTGTTTGGTTGTCCACACGCATTTCTAAAAACAAATCAATCTTGTCTCTTAATCTATATACTGGAATAAACCACCAATACATGATAACTAACAGATTGATAATCTGTTTAGTGAACACATCATGATTTTTAATATGCCATGTTTCGTGAAGTAATACATTTTTTAAATTTTCTTGTGAAAGGTATACGTCTGGTATCAATATAGTTTTATTAAAGCCCATGACCATAGGGGAAGAAACATAATTTGTTTTTAACACCGCATAATTTTCTTCTTGATAGTTATCAATAAAATCGCTTATATGATAATGTTCTGAATGGTTTTCAATACGTTTGTACATTTCTTTGGTAATTTGAATTGCGCGAATCCATTTAATCAGGTTCCATATAATACCTAATGCCCAAACCAATAATAAGAATTGATATACTTGCACATTTGCATAGATTTTATATTGCAACAGTTCAATGATTGGATTCATAATCAGTGGCATTACAATAGTTTTAGTAAATTTGAATTCAAGTGGCACAAACATTCTTAATACGACAACAACAATTAACACTGTTATAAAATCTGTCCGAAATAATTTATAACTTTTCTTGTATGAAAGTAATATGTCTAACAGAAGAATCAATAAAAAACTGATGCACAAAGTAATGAAAAGAGATGATGCAGAAAATCGCATTATTTTAACTCTTTCTCTTTTTCTTGAATCAATTTCTTTAATTGTTCAATCATCTCTAAATCATCTGTGTGTTCAACAAAATAAGCTGAAATTTTTGCTCGTGTATCTTCGCCAATAAATGAATTCACATATTGAGCTTCGGATACAACTGGTTTATATAATCTTGTGATTGCCTTCTTGTTCTGTCCGATTCCTGCAACCTTGATATATTTAATTTCCAATAATTTTTGTAGCGTTTGCTGAATCGTATTGATACTCAAATCTTTGGAAGCTAATTTAATATCGTTTGCAGACATTGCAACATCATGCTTCCATAAGATATCCATGATCTCATTTTCCTTCTTAGTAAATTGAATGTATTTCATGTAAGTTCCTCCATTTAATTTCTTTATGTATATATCTTCTCTTAAATTATATGATTAAATATTTATTTTTTCAATTTGAATATAATTAATTGTAACGAATATAAAAAAAAATAAACGATATAAATATGTGTATTGTATTTTTATGGATTTTATATTATATTTGAATTAGAGATAGCGCTATCCATAAAAGAACAAAATAAGAAAGAGAGTAAATTGATGAAAAAAACATTTTCTTTATTTATTTGCTCAATGATGAGCATTATGTGTTTTACTAGTCCTATTTTGGCTAATGAAGATACATTAAATGAGCAGAATTTAACTGAAGAACAAAAAGAAATACTTGAAACGATGCCTGAAAGAGAACAAGAATATTTAGAGTATGGGTTTCAGACACCAATTTATGGCGATTTTAAGAATCCAACAACAAGATCAGCAACTGGTTCATGGTCTTGGAGAGATGGCGTGATATGTGTAACAACCGAAGGGTTTGGGACTAATACTGTTAATACTTGGCATTCTGCAATAGTAGCTCCGCAACGAATTGAGGCGGTAATTGAAGCACAAAAGCCGGGGAAAACAGCAGATTTTAGGCATGGAGTATGGACAAGTAGTACACATACAATTTGGCAAGTGGGTGTTAAGAGCACAACCGTCAATCAAGATTATAATGCTGGTTATTGGGCTGGACAGCAAAAAGGTAAACCTTACAATCTTAATTTTTGGAACTGTTATCAAACTGGTAGCTTTTATTGTTCTCAATTAGTATGGGCAGCTTATTATTATACTGCAGGGGTTAATTTAAATAAATCTGATAATGATATCAGTGGTGCAATCGCAGTACATCCAGGAGAATTTGTTAAAAATTCTAAAACATTAATTACATATAGGAATAGATGATTTTCCCAGATTATGAAGCAGTTTAAATTGTACAAACACATTAAAAAAATTATTTCATACTGTATAATCGCATTCCTTTTGATTGGAACAGTAGGTTGTCAAAAAACAAATCGTTTTGAAACTTCAGACGAGGTTGATTTTTATGTGCTAGGCAGCGATGGAATAATTGGCTATCAATTCAATGATGAAAAGTTAAATGAAATAACCAAAACAAATATTAAGATTATTAATACGAATATAAACCCTGTGGTTCATCGTTCTGAATTGTTAAATCAGTATTTAGTATTTACCGAAGAAGATTTTCCTGGTCGAGATAAGCAATCTTTAGTTTCAATAGACTTCAAAACAGGGTTAATTCATCGTTATCAAACGGACCATTGTGCATATACATCATCAGGAGCTTTTCATAATTACTATTTTGCAACGACTACAGGAGAAAACTCGTTTATTTCAATTTATACACCAGAATTAGAAGAAGTGGAATATCTAAAACTTGAGAAGGATATGTTATTTAGTGATTTCATTACTTCGTCTGATAAAGTTTATACTATTGGAACAGAGGTTGAAGCCACAAAAGTTGAAAATGGGAAGAATTATTTTAAAAATATTTTGATTTCTATTTCTGAAAATGATGGCGATTTTTCAATAGACACAATAAGAGAACTTGAAGCCAATAAAGAGAAGCAATATTTCTTTAATGATGTTATTACAAAAGGAACTTATTTATACGCTGTTTCAGCGGGGTGGCGAGATCTTGATAGTTTAGAAAAAATATATGCTGGTGCAATATATAGATATGACTTAGTTAACGAAACAAGTGAATTCTATACGATTGAAGAAATATTTCCTTCCGATATTTATGATATTGGAGATGATTTTCTTGCCATATCACATGAATCGATAACTATAGATAAACTGGGTTTTACTATTTTTAATTATGAAACATTGCAAAGCAAATTTGTTGATATTTCACCGTATGCCATTTCTGAAAATGAAAGAATTGTAGATATTAAAAGATTAGACTTAAATCATCTTTTACTTCTTACGGAGAATCAATTGATTGTGTATGATATACTAAAAGGTACTATCACACTTCAGTTAAAATGTGATGATACTTTAGGAACGTTTTTTCATATATGGATTAATTAAGAATAATATCAATACATTAAGTTTTATTTGTTAATAATCTGATAAGGCAATTTGCCTTATTTCATAAAACAGTATAAGGGGCGCATATACCCCAAAACGGTTTATAGCTAATATTGGTCTCAAACAACAAATAAAAAGGGAGGGATTGCTGATACAACCCTACTCTTTTAGATATCAAAAAATATAAGTTTTATAAGACTTATGTTTTTATAAAAATGATGTAAATTAAAAATATAGAGAAGTGAACAATATTATCTATTATTGAACTGTAATAGTATTAATAGCATTGAATTTTGATTTATAATCTATAAAAAACACATAAGGAGATTGATACCCATGGGAACCAATAATTTTTAATCTTAGCAGGTATATTAGAGGATAATGATCATAATAATGTGAACAAATTTTAATTCGAACGAGTATTTTGATTATAGCGGAAAGGGATGATGGATAATATGAAAGATAAATTTGCACAGTTTTCTGGGATATCTATTATGTTAGTAAGCGCAAGTATGACGCTATTTACACGTTTGGTTGATGGTTATTATGAATTAAAAAATGTATTAAGTATTATTATAACTCTTTATATCTGTATAATTTTAGTCATAGTGATTTACCTTTATTGTAAAGATTGAAACAGAGAATAGGAGAATAATATGATGAATAAAATCAAAAAATGATCCATATTCTTGTTTAGTTGGTGGAGGTTATTGGTATAGTGGTGCAACTATTAAAATTCGATAATTTTATAATAAGAAAGAGGGTGTTTTAAATGAAAAAATATGGGGATGCATTCTTAGTGATCATAGGATTATTAATTATTGTTGGGACAGTAATTTGTTATTTATTCTATAATTTAAATTCAACTACAATGTATGCCATCTGTGGTATTGTTTTAGTGATAATGATTTTATTACTATATATTAGAAACTATAAGAACAATCATTATGGTGGCAAATTCAAAAATGATTTTCCTGATGCACATTAATTCAATTATTATTGATTCTATGTTCGGATTAAGTTTTCTCAATAAAAGAGTATCACTTGTTTATGGTGATACTCTTTGACTATTTATCTCTCGTTTTCATCAACGTAGATACACTCAAAGCCCATGTTCATCTTCTTTGGAAAATAGTCTTTTACTAGATAATATTCAGTATCTCGGTTGAATACGATATGATAGTTGACTGGATTTAGGTTTGTTGTACATAGTCTTTGAAGACCAAAGAATAATACACTGGATATGTACTTTCTTTCATTGGCAAACGTACGGGCAATTGTGTCTCTGCCGTATTCTTCTTCATCCTTTAACTTACCTTTGTAGTAGAACTCCCAAAAGTCAACTTTTAGCTGATCCCAATCTTCCACTACAGTTAATCCGTTACCGGATCTTTTTTTATGCAGTATGCCAGCATAGTTGGCAGTACGAGTATTTGATATTTTTGTATCAAGGCGAATATCTATATTGGCAATCCATCCTTCACATGTTTTCTTACCGATATATAGAAGGGCAGTTTTTGTACATGCGTCTGATAAATCATCATCTTTTAAATTGTCATAGAATACTTCCTGTTTTGACTTGCCTGTGTATTTTGAAAATAAAGCCAACTGTTTAGGATTCATAAGTCTACCATCTTCGTTTACTAGAGTATTCAATGTTTTATAGTTGATTCCTACCTGTTCAGCGAGTTGTTTCATGTTTAAATTTCTTTCTGAACATAAAGAATCTATATAGGATTTTACAGACATAGTTCCCCTCCAAATCTATAGATATATTAACATGGTAAAGTATATAAAAAAAGATGTCCGGAAATATACGCATTATGCAGTTGCAATTTCCGGATTAAATGGTATGATAAATATGAAAGTTATAAGTCGTATTTATAAATAACTTTCTAGAAAGGGGAAATTCAAAATGGAAAAGTTATATTGGGGACCCACGGATGTGGCAGCCTATGCGAACATCAGCAAATCCAAGGCATACCAATTCATTCAGGTTATGAAAGATGAGTATGAGCTGGATGAAAGGCGACTTTTAAAAGGAAAAGTTCCGGTTGTGATCGTGAAGGATTTTTTTGATTTTAAGGTAGAAAAAAAGGCTTAATTTGGCTGGCACCAAATTAAACCGGAGGCATGTAATATACCCCTAAGCACGTATATTATAGCACATTATACAAAATGTGGCCTCCTTTTTATCTTTTTTTGGAGGCTTTTTGAATGCTTGTTCAGAAAGTCTATTTCGTAATGAGGTAAAAGGAGTTTTTTTATGGAAAATAATAAGAAGATTAAAGCCAATTCCTATTATTCTATTCAATATTGGATGATAAATGAATTGGGGTTAAAAGGATTGGAATTGAGTATTTATGCGATTATCTATGGATTTTCGCGTGATCATTGTGGTGCATTTACAGGCAGTCGTAGTTATTTGGCAGATTTTACAAATTCAACTAAAGCTGGTGTGGATAAAGCTTTAAAAAGTTTAATACAAAAGAATTTGTTAGAGAAGAAAGACTTTGTAAATCATGGCATTAAAAATTGTATTTATGTCGCAAAAGAGGTGGCAAACTTAGTTAGCTACCAGTCAACAGAGTTAGGTGGGGTGGCAAACTCAGTTAGCCAGGGTAGCCAACTCAGTTGTCCTAATAATATAGAAGATAATATAGAAGATAATACACTCTCTTTAGAAGTGAAGCATTTTGGACTTTATGGAAATGTTATTCTAAATGATGAACTGTATGATCGATTGCTTATTGAATCGGAAGAATATGCGGATGAATATATCAATAGACTGGATTCACATATTGAAATGCATCAACTTCATAAACAGTATTCTGCATATGCTCCTAATCAGTTCTTTATCAAGATCTTTGACATGCTGCGAAGAGACGGGCATGTGGAGGTGTAGACAATGTCTGTAAAACGTTTAGGGAATAAGAAATATGAAATTCGAGGTACGGTTACTCTATCTACTGGTAAATATCATCGTTATTCTTTTCGAAAGACTTTTAATTCCATCAATGATGCGCGTGAGTTTGAATTGAAATATAAAGAATCTTTTAATGCAGAAACACACACTTTTGAAAGTCAATCTTATACATTGAAAGAGTTTATTGATGTATATGATCTGGCTAAGGCAAATCAATTAAAGTCAAGTACAAAACAGAGCAATACATATATCTCAAAATACTTTGAATCTTTGTATGATGAAAAGATTCAATCTCTAACATCTGGACAGATCAAACAGATTACGGATGCTGCATTTAAAAAAGGTTTGAGTGAAGAATATGTAAATAAGATGCTGACATATTTGAATAAGATATTTAACTATGGACTTGAAATGGGATACGTACAGTTTAATCCTGTCAAAAGAATTCCCAAATACAAAAGGCCGGACAAGATCATTGATGAAGACGATTTCTATACTCCGGATGAATTTGAGCAGTTCATTCAATGTTTTCCAAGAAACAAAGAAAACGGAGAATACGTCTGTTATGTCATTGTGAATCTTTTGTATTTTATGGGATGTCGATTTGGTGAATGTGTTGCACTAACAATGAACGATATTGATATGGATAAGGGGACAATTCGATTCAATAAGACAGTAGCTAGGTATGTGCAGGGAAGATCGTATCTGGTTACTCCGCCAAAGACAAGGAACAGTATTCGGACGATAACGATGCCCAAACGAATGAAATGCATCATGCAGGAATATTTGGATTGGTACAAAGACTTGTACTGCGTCACAAAAGAGACATTTCTGTTTGGAGTGGACAGACCCGTTCTTGCGAAAGTTGTGAAGAAGCGTATGGCAATCGCCTGCGAAAGATCAGGGATTCGCATGATCAAGATTCATGGGTTTAGACGAAGCAATGCATCGCTTCTATGTAATGCGAATGCACCTGTATCCTTGGTCGCAAAACGCTTGGGCCATACACAAACGGAATGTTTGAAGACTTACGTTAAGTTCTTCAATAATTCCGAGCAGGATCTGATCGACATCATCGATTCTCAATTCGAATGATGTCGCGAAAAGCTCAACGCAGTTGCCCGTCATTGAACTTCATTACCGCCTTTAGTGCGGTAGTGGGGTTCAATAGGGAAGGGCATTACCATCAAGCTGGTAATTATGGCAAGCAAGGCTTGCTCAAAAGGATGTGTGGAAATAATTAATGAACAATAATAAGGGAGATACGTAAATGAATCGATTTAAATTATATTTAAATGATACGAATACCGAAAATCAAAAGAAATATGTAAAAATACTTTTTAAACATTTTAATGGTACTTATCGAAATACATATAATGGCAATTTGGAAGTGATTATTGAAGAAAAAGCATCGACTTCTGGAAGACCTAAGAAAAAACTTCCTGGTGTGGATGTTCTTAGAGCAGAAAAGAAGGAAATGACTTTTGAACAGATGTGTAAAAAATATAATGTTTGTCGTACAACATTGTATAAAATATTAAAATCGGGTGATTTGCATGAATGAAGTATCAGTGACGATTACAGCTGGCGAAGGATGTGAAGAACATAATCATGGTTTGGAGTATCGCTCTAAATTGGAACATACGCATGATACAAATAAAGATACAGTAATTGAGCTTGTGCCTTATGAAAAAAGTTATAAGGAACAAATTAATGAATTGATGAAACCGTATATTAAAGAACGTAATGATTATACTCTGAAACGCAAGGCTGCCGCTTGGGATCGATATAATAGTGGTCAAATTAAGACAAAGCCACGTAATCGGGATTATCCATTGATTGGCAATGATTATTATACGCAGCATCTGCATGATCAGATGCGCAACCCTAAAACAAATAAAATGGAACAAATAAAGATGTTTCGTTCTTTAATCATTGGTTTGGGCGATAAGAGTGATCGTGAAAATGGCAAGATAACGAAAGAACAAGCACTTCATATTTTTAATGAATTTCTTGTGAAATTTAAAAAGGATTTTCCATACTTTCATATCTTAGGTGCCACTGTACATTTAGATGAATCTGGATTCTATCATATGCACCTCGATTTTAAACCTATTTATGAACGTGCAGAGGATATGGAATATATTCAGAAGCATGGCGGAGGATTGCGCTGTGGCACAGGGTTAGATGAAACATTAGTACGCATGGGGTATAAACCGGAACAGTCTATAATCAATGAAAGAGATAAAGTTCCGATTTTATTTAATGCGATGCGAAATAAGATGTATAAAATTATGGAAACCATTATGAATGAGAACGATTTATATTTGATGTATGGTGCTACAAGTATTAAGGAACCGGAAAAAGATGCGTCAATAAATATGCCGTTAAGTCAGTGGCAGGATACAAAGGATAAGACATTAGAAATGCAGCATAATATGAATATCGCAAAGGAATTTTTGAAACAAGACACTGTGGATGAAAAGAATATTGTGTATGCGTATGAGAGGTTGGAAAATGTATCTTCACAATTAACCGAAATGGAGAATTCACCAAAATCTAGGTTGAATAAGAATAAGATCGTTGTTGAATACCATGTGTTTGATCAGCTTAAAACGTTTATTCAGGAATTGAAGTCTATGATTGGGGCGTTGTTGAAACGTATCAAATTGTTGAGTGCTAGAATAGATAGTTTAACAGATGAAAACAAAACACTAAATAACAAGCTGGATAGTACAAAGAATGAATTGGTTCAGTATAAGAATGACAATAAGTTATTGAAGATTAGACTAGATGATGTGAAAGAACAGAATTCAGTTTTACAGACTAAAGTGAATGATCATAACCATAGTATGTTGACAATGAGTAAGAAGCTGAATAAGTCTGAAGCTAGAAATATTGCACTGATTCGGTTTGTGAATGAGACAACGAGAAATCAGATTTACTTAAAAAATGGACAGAGCATAACATTTTATGATGCGATAATGAATAAGCTAAGTCCTGAAGATAAGACAATGGTTAGAAAAACAATGGATTTAGAGGGAAATAAAAACAATCGAAATCGATGAAAAAAAGCGGATAATATACTATCCGTTTTTAATATTCTTTGAAAATTTTTTGCGATTTTTTTGCGAATTTTGTTTAGAAAAACACTTGTTTTAGTGATTTATATAGATATGGAATATAACTATAATGTGAGAATATGCTTTAAATAAGGCGTAAAAAAAGCACCTGGCAAATGCTAGGTGCAATCTTTGACAAATGGTGGTCTCAGTCGGAATCGAACCAACGACACAAGGATTTTCAGTCCTTTGCTCTACCAACTGAGCTATGAGACCACATGGTTGCGGGAGAAGGATTTGAACCAACGACCTCCGGGTTATGAGCCCGACGAGCTACCAGACTGCTCTATCCCGCGATGTGAATTAATTAAGATGGCGCAGAAGCTGGGATTCGAACCCAGGCGCCGCTCGCACGACCTACCGGTTTTCAAGACCGGACCCTTCAGCCACTTGGGTACTTCTGCATATGTATAATTGGTGGACCCTGTAGGACTCGAACCTACGACCCGCCGGTTATGAGCCGGATGCTCTGACCAACTGAGCTAAGGGTCCAAAAAATGGTCGAAACTATTGGAGTTGCACCAATATATCTTCACTGGAATTTCGATGGTGCCAGATTTTTTATGATGAAAATACTGGGCCTAAAATGCTCATTAACATCCTTATTGGCACTCATGAATGCCAAGGCATAATCTATAGTCTAACTGCTTCCTGACGCCTTGGGCTTAGACAACCCTATCCGATTTAACGACATCGTCATCGACCGCATATGGTTCAGCAGCGGTAAGCTTACTCTAAAACAGCATATGGGTACCACCCCAATGGCTGAGATATTAAATAGAATGAATAGGACAACATCGAAACCTATTCTCGCTAGAGCGTCACATTGCTCGAATATAGCTCTAACTTCGGAACTTCTGGCGGTACGCAATGAACCTCCGTCCCCCTGTTTTTTTATGATGTACAGGCTCATGCTTTCTGTACTGGACTTTAACTTGAAAGCTCAAGCGGGCAGGCTGGATTGTCTTATCCTTGAAAATCAAGAAAACCGTAGCATGTCTAAAATTGCCACAAGGGCAATTGATTGTTAAGAAATGGTGGTCTCAGCTGGAATTGAACCAGCGCCACAAGAAGTTTCAGTCCTTTGCTCTACCAACTGAGCTATGAGACCATGGCACGGGCAGAAGGAATTGAACCCACATTAACGGTTTTGGAGACCATTGCTCTACCATTGAACAATATCCGTATATCAATCTGGAGCAGATAACGGGAATCGAACCCGCATTGCCAGCTTGGGAAGCTGGAGTTCTAACCATTGAACGATATCTGCATTTGGTGCTCCCGAAGAGACTCGAACTCTTACGCACTTAAGCATTAGTTTCTAAGACTAACATGTCTACCACTTCCATCACAGGAGCAAAATTTTGGAGGAGTTGACTGGATTTGAACCAGCGCTAATGGTGTTGCAGACCATTTCCTTAACCAACTTGGATACAACTCCACCAGAAAAAATGGCTGGGACGTCTGGGTTCGAACCAGAGCATGCAGGAGTCAAAGTCCTGTGCCTTACCGGCTTGGCTACGTCCCAATATATAATTCTACCCAGAATGGCGCTGAGTGTAAGATTTGAACTTACGGTCCACATAATATGAACGACAGGTTAGCAACCTGCTGGTTTAAGCCTCTCACCCAACTCAGCATTGGCGTTGTGTCTGGGCTTCGAACCCAGAATCGTTAAGAGTGTCTTACCCGTTCGACTACACAACATATATGGTCTGGATAAAAGGATTCGAACCTTTGACCCCTTGGTCCCAAGCCAAGTGCTCTACCAAACTGAGCTACATCCAGATATTAATGGTAGGGATGGCGAGACTCGAACTCGCACGAGATTTTTCCTCAGCGGAGTTTGAGTCCACTGCGTCTACCGATTCCGCCACACCCCTATGCAAGGCATGCACGTAGCGCACCCGATACTCCTTGTACCTACTAGTTACATACCAAGATACTCCTTGTACAACCTGGTACACGAGCTAATTTGTATGGTCATGGATGAAGGAATTGCACCTTCTATTGACTGTTTCTATCCATGAAAAATAGCGAAAACATTCCGCCCACTTCACTCCAAATAAAAAGCTTTCAAATACGTTGAATGGGACTCGAACCCTTTCGACGGATTGTTTTCTAGGTTTTTGCTTTCCTTTCTTACAGCCTCCGGCTCGTGCTGCAGTTATTTAACGTAGAAACTGACACACGCTTTAATGTTTTGTAAACGCTATAAACCTTAAGCTTACGGTATCAGCACAAAAGATAAGCCTTTATTTTTCACAGGAAGCTACCCTGAAAAAATACAATCAAACAGGAACTAGAGATTCTCACCATCGTACATAGCTACCGCTCTTCGGCGACTCTGCTTATTTTACCCATTGCTTGTATACGAGTTACACTAATGGAACCTTGAAAATCTAAACTGGTGCCGACTACAGGAATCGAACCCGTAACCTGCTGATTACAAACCAGCTGCACTACCAGTTGTGCTAAGTCGGCGTTTGGTTGTCGTCGAAAGAGTCGAACTTTCGTAACGCGATTATAAGTCACGCACTCTAACCGTTGAGTTAGACGACAATTTGGCGAGGTCCGCAGGATTCGAACCTGCGACATAACGCATACCGCGTTCGCTCTACCAACTGAGATAGGACCTCAAAGAAATAAAACAATGGTCGGAATAGTAGGATTCGAACCTACAACCTTTCGTTTAGAAGGCTAATGCTCTATCCAGTTGAGCTACATTCCGAAATATTGGCTGGGACGTCTGGATTCGAACCTGCAAGTCGTTTCCGACCAACGGTTTTCAAGACCGCTTCCTCACCAGCCTGGACATACGGCATATATTTGGTGCGTCCCACGGGACTCGAACCCGTACTCGCAAAAGCGAACTGCCCCCTCAAGACAGCGTGTCTACCAAATTCCACCAGGAACGCATATTTTATTTTGAAATTGGAAGCAGATGGACTCAAACCATCGTGTCACTTACTGTAATCGAAGTGGTATCGCCTCAGTGCTGTCTTACGACTTGCTTCCAGTGACCCCTGCGGGACTCGAACCCGGCTTTACGAGCGTGAAAAGCTCGTGTCCTGAACCATTTGGACCAAGGAGCCATATTGGTCGGCGTGACGGGAGTCGAACCCGCATGGATATTTATCCAACGGCTTCTGAGGCCGCTCTGTATACCAGTTTCAGCACACGCCGAAAGTTATAATGCTTTTTACATTATCTATGATACACCCAATGAGTGTTAACGTCAAGTCTCTTTTAAAAATATTTAATATAGAAAAAGACCGCTTGTTTCATGGATAACCAGAAGCAAACGGCCTTAATCTTGCGATATTTAAAAACCCAGGAGTTTGGAGCTTTACTCAATCATACGCTTTTTTAGTCTGCTTAGTTTTATCCATGCAAAAATAGCTCTGTTCACTTAGTGACAGGGATTTTGATGAACTATATGAATAACCAAGTTTGTTGATCATGCGTTTCATGAGCATTTTCCTCCTTTTTTTAAAATACATCTTCCAAAACGAAAAAATGTTTTGTTTATGGAAAACATTTTTGACGTACTCTCATCATTGAAATGACGAGATTCTCTTTCTCACAATGCGAGA